>Ga0187894_10002909_pt1 | contig 19844 bp, 15 predicted proteins | sample GBC1701081metaG_FD_136650 | JGI IMG/M metagenome (GOLD analysis project Ga0187894, IMG submission 136650) | White microbial mat communities from a lava cave in the Kipuka Kanohina Cave System on the Island of Hawaii, USA - GBC170108-1 metaG ...
ATCCGCCGCCCCTGCGATCTGTCCGTCCGGATTTGCCCGAGGAGATCGAAAGGATCGTCGCAACCGCACTCGAGAAAGACGTCGACCGCCGCTATCGCACGGCAGGCGATCTCTTGGCGGACTTGCGCGCATTCAGACGGGACCGGCCCGTCCTCTTTATCGCCCCGGTCCAGCCGCCTCCCAGCGGTTTGGCGGCCAGTGACGGTGTCATAGGCGCCGCTGAGCCTCCCGCCGCGGTCCACAACCACGTCACACCGCGAGCGATTAAGCGGCGTCTCCTGGTTGGTGCTGGAGTAGCCGGGGTGGCAGCGGCCGTCTGGATGGCTTGGACGGGTGATAATGTCACGCGTGAGAGCGGCGGCCGTGTGTTGCGTGTTGCGCTGCTCCCCTTCGAGGATCTGAGTCCGGGTGAGAGAAACGAGGCCTTGAGCGCCGCCATGGGAGAAGCTCTGGCCGCGCGGCTTGCGGGCTTCAACCATGTCCAGATGGTGTCCACGGCAGGTATCCGCAACGATCTGGATCGCGGCGCCTCGCATCACGAAATCAGTTCGCGGCTCCGGTTGGACCTCCTGGTTACGGGGTTTGTCGAGCGATCCGGCAGCACGTTACGCGTAACGGCGAACCTTATTTCGTGCAAAGACTACACGATCCTGGCCTCGAAGAAACTGGATCTGCAATGGTCAAACACTCTCACCATGCAAAATCAGTTTGCCGCCAGCGCCGCCCCCGTGATGGGAGCGAAGTTCACGACGAGCCCTAGGTAACTTGCACCTACCGCTGCACTTTTTCCGGACTTACGGCGCGATTCCTTCTTGACCAGCCGAATCTTTGCCGTTGGCCGGGCAGGAAGACACGATGACCCTCCGAATCCAGGCGCGCACTCGAAAATTCTGTAGCCGAACTTGTCCGATTGGTGCGCTACTTGCCTTCCTTTCGTTCCCCGCCCACCCACAGGCGCGCGAGTTGCAAGAGCCTGTGAATCCGCGCTCGGAGGCTACTTGCCCCGCAAAGGAAGCTTACTCGGCGACGCGGCCGGACCCTCCCGGCTCGCCCACTGCTGTGGGCCTGGGTGTCTATTTTCAGGACATCGCCAACCTGAACGACGCCGACCAAACCATGAATACCGACCTGTATCTGCTGATGCGGTGGCGCGATCATCGCTTGGCTGATGCACGCCGGGGAGAAGGTTCAGCGGATTGTCCAATGCCCGGCAAGGAACTGTGGATCCCCGCAATCGAACCCGAAAACCTGAGAGCCCGGCAGGCCTTTTACGAGCCGCGCTTCCTGGTAAATGCATTGGGCGTGGTGACAATCGCGCGCCGTCTTCAAGTGCAAATCGCTTACCCTCTTGACTTCAAAGATTTTCCATTCGACCGTCACAAGTGGTTGTTCACATTCTGGCCGACGGTTTCACGATCCGACGAAATCGTTCTTCAGCCACTGGAGCGCTTCGTCCAGCGCAACGACCGCCTCACCATTCAAGGCTGGGACGTCGGCCGTCCGGCGGCAACCGCGCGAACCGAGCGGCGCAGCGCACGCATCGGTGAGTATTCACGCCTGGACGTTAGTCTGGAACTCCACCGCGATTGGGTCTATTACGTCTGGAAGCTGGGGTTGCCGCTGACCTTCATTGTGTTGATGGCCTATTGCGTTTACTTCATTCCTTCTTCCGCCGTAAGTCAGCAGATCGGCCTCGGCATGACCGCCATGTTGACGCTGATTGCCTACATGCTCTCGCTCAGCAGCAGCCTCCCGAAAATCTCGTATCTGACCCGCGCGGACAAATTCTTCGTTGGATCGGCGATCCTCGTGTTCCTCGGCCTATTAAAAGGAGTACTGACGATCGTCTGGCTCCAACGAACCAATCAGGACATCATCGCGTGGGTGGACAGGGCCGGCAGGTGGCTGTATCCGATTGCCATGCTGGCCAATGTGCTGAACGCATTCGTTCGATAAGTCCATGCGGAAAACCAGGCATCCGGCATCATCGAGCGGCATTGGCCCGCGGCGGTTCGCCGAAGCCACCCTTTGCACGGCGGTGTTGTTGCTTACCCCGCTGGCGCTCGGTCAAAGCGGGAATCTCGAACGTGAGTCTGAGTCGTCCCCGACGGCGGCGGTAACTGTTGACGGAACGACGCTCTTCCGCGTTCGTGGCATCGAAGCCTATCCGGCAGAACAACGGGCCCGGGTCATCCGCGAGCGAATCGAGCAGGTCGCTGCCGACCCCTCCGTTTCAGCCAACTCGCTACAAATCGGCGAGCGCGAAGAATACACAACCATTTCCGTAGGCGATAAGGTGCTGATGGCGGTCACCGAAGCCGACGCCACGCTAGAGGGGGTCGACCGGCGCAGTCTCATGCCCGTCTATCGCGCCCGTATCGCCGAGGCGATTGACAAGTACCGGGGTTCGCGCACCGCAAGCAACCTCTTCCGGTCCGCCTTGTATTCGGCGGCGTCAATACTTGCATTCGTAATCGCACTCTTCGCCGGAAATCTGTTATACCGGCGCGCGGCCCGCGGGATAGAGAATTCACTGCGGCAGAAGATGATGATATTGGACAGCCGGTGGCTGCGGACTCTGCACGCGGAGCGCTTGTGGTCCACAGTGGGTGGAATGCTGCGAGCCTTTCGCGCGGCGGCTTTCGTGGCGATGGGCTTTTTCCTGGCCGAATTCGTACTGAGCCAGTTCCCTTGGACAAAAGGCTCCTCGAAGGCACTGCTCTCCATTTTGCTAAGTCCGCTGCGGACAATGGGAAATGCTTTCGTGGATTTCTTGCCCGGGCTTATTTTTCTGCTGGTATTAATCGCGATCGTCCGTTATCTGCTGAAACTACTGCGCCTCATATTTGAGGCAATCGAAAACCGTGTGATCTCATTCTCCGGCTTTGAGCCGGAATGGGCGAAGGCAACTTATCACCTTGCTCGGGTATTGATCATCGCCTTTGCCGCGATCGTTGCATACCCGTATTTGCCAGGATCCCGCTCCGACGCCTTCAAGGGAATTTCTCTATTTCTCGGATTGATCTTCTCGCTGAGCTCTTCTTCAGCCATTGCGAATGCAATTGCCGGATACACGCTTACTTACCGGCGTGCCTATCGCGTTGGGGATCGCGTGAAGATCGGTGAAGCCTACGGCGACGTGACGGAGTTCCGGATGCAGGCGACTTACATCCGGTCGCTGAAGAATGAGGAGATTGTGATTCCGAATTCCGAAATCCTGAAAAGCCACGTGATCAACTACAGCACTATGGCAAAACAGCACGGACTGATCCTGCACACGGACGTCGGCATCGGATACGACACGCCGTGGCGGCAAGTGGAAGCGATGCTCCTTGAGGCAGCTCAAAGGACGCATGGGCTTCTTCGAGAGCCATCTCCTTTCGTGCGGCAGAAATCTCTTGGTGACTTCGCAATCACCTATGAAATCAACGCCTACTGCGATCAACCCCAGGCATCTAGCGCTCTCTATTCGGCGCTGCACCGGAACATTCTCGACATCTTTAACGAATACGGCGTCCAGATCATGACTCCCGCCTACGTCGCTGACCCTGCGGGCCCCAAGGTCGTAGCGCGGGAACAGCAATTCGGACACGCCGTTGGTTCGGACGGGTTGGGCGGGACCTAGTCTCGGGCCCATTAGATACCAGTTTCGCGAGCGTCGGGGCTATCGGTCTCGCCAGAGGATTTTTGCATGTTCTCTTCTACGCCGGGAGGTTTGGCCAATTGGTTATTCCGCAGCACCAAGCTCTCCCGGGCCTTCCTCGAATGGCCCTCTCGCAGAATCATCTTTCTGGTCGCCATCACCTGGCTCCCGTTGCTGCTGCTCACTCTTCAACAGAACCGGCAAAGCTCAACCGGAACAATTCCGTTTCTCAGCGACATTGAGGTTCATATCCGCTTTCTGATTTCCCTTCCCCTATTGCTCGGCGCCGAGCGGGCCGTTCATGGCTGGCTCCATGCTACCGTTCGTCAGTTCCTGGAGCGAAATCTGATCGCTCCCGGCGATCTGCCGCGGTTCCAGAGTGCCGAAAATGCCGCTGAGCGCTTTCGTGGCTCTTTTGCCGTCGAGCTGCTCCTACTGCTGGCGGTGGGAACGGCGGGAGTTTGGATCTGGCGGAATCAAATCGATGTGGTCGCCTCCTCCTGGTACCGGAGTCCGGATGCCGGATTTACACCGGCGGGCCTCTGGTACATCTTCATCAGTATTCCCTTTTTCCAGTTCTTCCTGGGCCGTTGGTACATACGGATCCTCGTCTGGGCCTGGTTTCTGTGGAAGGTTTCCCGGTTACCACTGGCGTTGAATCCATTGCACACGGATCGGGCGGGCGGGCTCCGCTTCCTGGGGCAAGGATCCTATGCCTTTGCACCCTTCCTATTTGCACATGGAGCCGTCCTGTCCGGTGTGATCGCCAAGCGAGTCCTCTTCTTAGGACAAAGCTTGGACGCTTTCCGGATCGAAGCGCTTAGCTTGGTGAGCCTGTCGCTGGTTTTCGTTCTCGGTCCGCTCGCGTTGTTCATGCCCATGCTGGTGCGCGCCCGATGGCAGGGTGAATTGGAGTATGGAAGACTGATGAACGACGTCGTGCGGCTATTTCACCGAAAGTGGATTGGCATGAACGCGCCGTTGAACGATCACACGCTGCAGCAGCAGGATTTTTCCGCGCTGACGGACCTCGGCAGCTCTTATAGCTCGATGACCGGAACGCGAATCGTTCCTTTCGGCCTTGAAGATGTAACGTGGCTCGTGATGGCCACCGCCGCTCCCTTGTTGCCGCTCGTCTTGACTGCCTTTACGTTCGACGAGCTTTTCGTCAAGGTTCTCCACTTCTTCTTCTAAACGATGGAAGTGCAGACGCAAGAAAAGCCGGCGCCCTGCGGCACCGGCTCTTGAGGCATCGCGGCAGACCAAGGGCCGCCCGTACGCTTACTTCTTTTTGGGCGGGAAGTTCTTGAGAATCTTGGCGACCGCCTTATCGAGCTTTTGCTGATTCTTGGCGGGGTCTTTGCTCGGATCCAGGGTCTTCGTTCCCTGACCGCGCCAAACCAATTGCTTCGCGCTGGGATCGTAGACGTCGAAAACCAGCGTACCGATCTGGACCGTGGACGTGGTAGCGGTGGACATGCCGCCGCCCCAGCGTGCGCCATAGCCCCAGCCGGCGCCGCCCGTGTTGTAGGCGTTGACCTGTTTTTCTTGCGTGATGCTGACCTGGTATCCCACAAAGAGATCTGCGGAATCGCCTGTCGCCTTTGTCAGTCCCTTCTGAGCGAGCTGACCTTCGATCGACTTTCTGATCTGCTGGTCAAGCAGTTGGTTCGGCCGGTCGGCGTCTTGCAACTCCACCCAACGATAGGTCTTGAACTTCGAGAAGTCGGCGCTCTGGTCATAGTTGTACGTGACATCCTGAGCGACGGCGGCCGTAGCCGCCGCCAGCGTCAGGAGCACCACATGATTGAATAAACGATTCATGGGTTTCTCCTTTCTCGTTCTTTCTTAACGAACCTGGATGGTCAGGCCGCTTTGGCTCGCATTGCCGGCATTCGAGAGAATCAGTTCCTGAGTCCCCGCCGCCGCCCCGGCCGGCACGGCCAGGTTTACTTGGTAGAGGCCGGGATAGCCAGGTGCGAGACCCGCAAACAAGACCGTTGCCGGCACACCGCCGATCGAGGCGGCCACCGGGTTGGAAACAAGCGACAGCGGGTTGGAGGGCGGCACTTGCCCCGCGGTAACGGCAGGGCTGACCGCGCCCAAACCGATTGCGTAAACGGTAACGACTGAGCCCCGGTCGGCGGGATTGACGACGCTGTTGAGCGTGCCATTCTGATTCACGGCTTTCGCTTGGCCGGCGCCCCCGCTTTGCACGGCGAACACGCCAGGAAAGGTGGACTGCGTCGTCACGTTCACAACGGCGCTCGTGTTGTTGTTGTAAAAAATTTGAATGGGAACCTGACCCGTCGGAAGGTTGAACGGCATCTGCACGTCGACGCGGAACGAGGAGGCGTAGCGGATCGGCACGTCGGTTCCCGCCACAGTCACGCGAACTCCACCGAGCGTCGCCGGCCAAGCGCCAGCGGGCGCGAACACACCATCAATCGGGCCAAGCGACGTTCCCGCGATCGAGACCACCTGGCCGGGAGAAACCACGCCGAAGCGGCCATTCGCCGAATTCAGAACGGTATCCGTCCGGAAGTACGGCTGCGTTTGCACGGTGCCGGTAACAGTAAGAGAGACCGCATTCAACCATCCGGCGCGCGAGCCGCTGCGGCTGTTCTCAACCGCCAGCACCCACAGGCCGATCGAACTATCCGCATTATTGAAGTTCGACAGGGGTTCGTTTCCACGGAATGGGCCACGGCCCGCTTCCGCGGGGCAGAATTCGCCGAAGCGCTGGGGAGCGGCGTCGTCGAACGTTGTGTCCACATTCCTCAACGAGCCGCAGTTGCCCTCGAGCAGTTTCACGCGCGTTCCGTCCGGCGAGTAGAGAAAAACGTCCAAATCGCCTACTTGCGGGTAGCCGATGTTGACCTTGGCCGTCACCTTGGTCATCTTGAGGGCGCGGGGCACGATGATGCCAGCCACGGAAATAACATCGGCGTCGTCGGTCAGAATCGGAATGGGATAACCGCTGTAGCTGTAGGTAACGGTCTCCGTGGTTTGCGCAAGCGCGCCGGCGGCGAGGGTGGCTGCCAGAAACGCGGACGCGAGAATTTGGTTGGGTAATCGCATTTTCATTCTCCGTGAGTGAATAGAACGTCGGAATGTGAAAACCGATGACTCAGATGTTGCCATCGGCAATTCGTAACAACGGCGCCCAGATCCGTCGTTGCCCTCGCGGCGGGCGGGGGCGGGTCGGCAGTGAGCCATTGTCACTTCCTCAGTCCTTCCCGCGACGTTTCCGCCCAATCCGTGCAATCGGCTCCCCTGCCAATCGACCGGCGGCTCTAGAAAAGAACGCTAAAGACTTTGACCAGTAGCTCTTCGAGGGAGAACGCGGTCAAGGCCAGAGGAAGAAGAGGCGCGAGCGCAGTGGCGGCGAGCCAGAGGACGACGTCGGTGCCAAACGGGAGAACACGCATGTCGCGCATAGAAGCATAAGCGCTCCCGCTATCGGCGACCGCGGAAAAATCCGGATGACTCAGCATGCGGCCTTCCGGTGGAGTTTCGGAGCTGATCCAGTCGTCATGGAAGACTTTGGTGACGCGGCTTTGGAGGGTTCCATAGTCGAGTTCGCCCTGCCAGCGCGCACGCATTAATTGCGACGTGTACATCGTCAGCGGACCAAGAACGACCAGCAGGGACAGAAGGATCAGTGCCGCCGCTTCCAATCGGAAGTGCTGAATCTGCTCGCCCGCGTGAAAGATCCGGTTGGCGATGAAGCCGGCTAGCAGCGCGGCATGGGCAAACACAATCAGAGCGAAGGCGAAAGATCCCTGGCCCAGAAATGCCAGCCCCCCGGCTCCATCGGTGTGCAATGGTTGCAGGTGAAGGTCGAGGCGCGAAACTCGCCACAGGAAAACGATCCACAAGACCATCCGGAAATACCATCTCACCAGGAGAAACTGAATCATCGGAAGGCTCACCAGGGCATACCAATAACCGGCCGTGGAGAGTTGCCACGAGCCTCCCGCAGGCGTCCCGTACCAGGTCGCCTGATCAAGCGCCATTCTGGTCCACCAGAGCCATATCCCGAAACTCCAGACAAGAAGTATCAGGCCGAGCTCAAGCGCGACGGAGTTTCGTAGACGGAGCGTCGACTCAACCGCTCTGTGGAACTTCTCCAATTCGGGCGGCCGGATGATACCGCGCGTGATGAATTGCTGGATGGCGCTTCGCAGGCGCGTATGAACGGATAAATCCGCGGCCAAAAGTACCGGCAGCGAGATCAATAGTCTCACATGCACTTCGACATCGAAAAGAAAGGGAACTTTGACCGCATCCCTCGCCGGATGTGCGCCGAAAAGCGAGAGCAGCAGAAGCGGCAGCCACGCGAGTCCAATGGCGAAAATCACGCGGCGGTGCAGCCACTCCAGCGAGGTGCCGGACAAACGTGTCCGCACGAATAGCTGAAACAGGGGACCGCCCTGCACCAGGGAAAAATCGGATACCGAATCGGAGCGTGAGACCTTCATCGTGTTTGGCGCCGTTTCCGCTGAACACAACCGGCGCCGCTGCGGGGTTCACAGACGGCGCCGGTGTGGATTATGAACCGTGGCTCCTGTTGCTACTGCCGCGCCATTGCGACCCGGAAGACCTCCTCGTGATTGAGGAAGTGGTCCACATCCTTCGCGGCGTCAGCGAGATCGATCTGCACCCAATTCACCTTACCGGTGAACTTGTTATTGGCCGGGCCATACTCGGGGGAAACCGGTGAACCGCCGTCTTCCGCCACGTCGCAGGTGTCGTCCGCCGAGAAGATCATGGCCGCCGTCGCCGCCGCGGTCCCCTCGCCGATCTTCTTGCCATCGGCGTAGAGCGTTATCTTTCCGCCCTTTCCCAGGCCGCCGCCGGCGTAGTCGAACTCCATGCGTACTTGGTGCTGACCTGGCGCGAGCGCCGTGTCGCTGCCCGCGTAGAAGTGATGTACGCCCAGAAGGTTGTAGCAGTAGCGCAGCTTGCCGCCGATGCAATACAACGCCCAGCCGCCGATGTTGCCGCCCTGGGCGATGATGACGCCCTCGGCTCCGGATTTCGGCACGTCGATCTCCGCCGTCACCGCGTGCGACTTGTTCTTGATACTGATAACCGAACTCTCCGTCAGGCGTCCCATTCCCCCGTAAAGCATCTGGGTGTTTCCTTTGATCAGGATGGGCCGTCCGGCAAGATCCGGATTCAGCCGCTCGGCCACCCGGTCGTCCATCGGCAGGCAGTTGTAGCGCGTGGCCTCAATGATCCACAGACGCTGAAGCTGGTGTAACTTTTCCGGCAACTCCTTGGCCAGGTTCTTCGCCTGACTCCAATCTTTGTTCGTATCGTAGAGCTCCCAAACATCGTCATCGAACGCCTTGACTTTCTCGCCGACGAGCATCCAGGGAGTCTTGTGCCGAGTTACGGCCGTCCAGCCTTTGTGATAGATGCCGCGATTCCCGAACATTTCGAAATACTGTGTCTCGTGCCGTTCGCCAGCCTTGGCGTCGTCAAACGTGTACATCATGCTGACGCCTTCCAGCGGTGTCTGCGCCACACCCTCCACGGCCACCGGTTCCGGCAGGCCGGCCGCTTCGAGGAGAGTCGCCGCAACGTCGATGACGTGATGGAACTGCGAGCGGATCTCGCCCTTTGCCTTGATCCCGTTCGGCCAGTGAACAACCAGGCCGTTCCGCGTGCCGCCAAAGTGCGAAGCCACCTGCTTGGTCCATTGATACGGCGTATTCATCGCATGGGCCCAGCCCACCGAATAGTGGTTGTAGGATTCCGTGCCGCCGAACTTGTCCAGGCGCTCCATCAGGAACTCCGGCGTTTCGATGGCCGCGGCGCCGTTGAAATTGATCATTTCGTTGAAGGTGCCGTTCATCGTGCCTTCGGCCGAGGCGCCATTGTCGCCCAGCATGTAGTAGACGAGCGTATCGTCGAGGATCTCCATATCCTTCAGCGCGTCGATCAGGCGGCCGACGTGATAGTCGGCATACTCCATGAAGCCCGCATAGACTTCCATTTGGCGGCGCAGCACAGGCTTGAGCGCATCGGGCATGTCGTTCCAGGCGGGAATCTCGGCGTGGCGCTGCGTCAACTGGCAATCGGCGGGAATGACGCCGAGCTTCTTTTGCCGGGCAATCGTCTCCTCGCGAACCTTATCCCAGCCGCTGTCGAACTTGCCCTTGTACTTGTCGGCCCATTCCTTCGGCACGTGGTGCGGAGCGTGGGTGGCACCCGGAGCGAAGTACATGAAGAAGGGCTTGTCCGGCGACAAAGCCTTCTGCTGGCGAGCCCAGCCGATTGCCTTGTCCGTCATGTCCTCCATGAAGTGATAGCCCTCTTCGGGCGACTTTTCAGGATCAACAGGCTTTGTTCCTTCGTAGATCGACGGATACCACTGGTGCGCTTCGCCACCGATGAATCCGTAGAAATACTCGAAACCGCCGCCTCCCGTCGGCCATTGGTTGAATGGTCCAACCGGGCTGGTTTGCCAGACTGGCACTTCATGGCACTTGCCGAATTGCGCGGTCGAGTATCCGTTCAACTTCAGCGTCTTTGCGATGGGCGCCGCGGTGTTCCGCAGAACGGAACTGTAGCCCGGCAGACCGGAAGCGATTTCGGTGATGCCGCCCATTCCCACCGAGTGATGATTGCGCCCGGTCAGAAGCGCCTGCCGCGTGGGCGAGCAGAGGGCCGTCGTGTGAAAGCGGTTGAACTTGAGCCCTTCGGCGGCCAAGCGCTCGGCGGTAGGCGTGGCGCACGGCCCGCCGAAAGCGGAGCAGGCTCCGAAGCCCACATCATCAATCAGAACGATCAACACATTTGGCGCGCCTTTGGGCGGGCGCAGACTCTCAATGGGAGGAATTTTTGTATCGGGATCCTTCGCGTCGTAAGTGATCAGGCCCGTCCGCGCCGGATCGGGGATGGGAAGATACGCGCGGAGATGATCGTTTCTTTTGGGCTCGGACATTCAGTTTTCTCCTTACAAATGGTTCGCCGAATTAGCGCTGCACTGATGTTCCGCGTGCTGGATGCCTATCGAGTGCAACGAATCCGGGTGGTAGTGTGATGAATCGCTCTTCCGCGGCTGGATTTACCAGGTGCCGAAGCGAAGGATGATTCCCGACGTGAAGTGAAGCTCGCTCCGGTACCGGTTTCCGGCGAGATTGTTCACCCAGGAGTGCGTGAAATCCACGCTTGCAAGCCGGAGGGCCATGGCGGCATTCAGTTTTACGTCCAGGCCCGCTCCCGCCACCACCGAAACTCCGGCGGTTTCGGTTTGTTGCATATATTCGGGGTAGGCCGGAGGAAGATCGGCCTTCGGTGGAGCCGCGCGTTCGACCGTGAGTTTCTTCTCAGGAAATGTCTCGTCCACCGTCAGCCGCTGACCGCCTGCGAGTACCTGAACATACGGACTCCACCGGCCCGATGCGCGCGGTGCCCAGCGAGGTCCGACTAGGAAGCTTAGTGAATTCCCCGAGAAATTCTCTTTCAGACCTGCCAGGCCGCAACCACTCACATCGGCAACCAATTGCCATTCCGGCGCCATCCGAAATGCCGCGGACGCGCCACCACCCCGGCACGAACCCGCCGGTCCCATAAAGTGCCGGTAGGTGGAAGTAGCCGAGAACTCGAACGGTGCGACGCCCGGCGGCGGGTTCACTTCCGGCTCCGTCCTACCCCTCGGCGCCGATCGATCCAGGAAGTGCTCCTGCGTTTCGGTGAACACGCCTATCCGGTCGTCGCGCGCCCAGGGCACACGGCCGGCCAGGACGTTCGCCAGCGTCCGCGTCGGATTCAATCCGCTCCGGATAAGCGCGCGCGTGTATCCGTTGGTGGTTCGTCTCTCGAACCATCCAATCACGTACTTGTCCATCGCGTCCTCGGCGACCATCCATCCAAGACCAACCACAGGGGTGACCACCATATCCGCAAAGCCTTGCTGCGGGTAGTGCGCCTGAATTTGTCCCACGGACGCCTCGCTCATCGGTCCCAATTCAAATTGAAAGCTGTATACTGCCGAGAAGGCAGTCGCCCGGAGCCGGCTTTTCCAGTACCGCGCGTCGCGTCCGAACGTCACGTCGCGGAACCGCCTGTCGTTCTGTGCCCAAATATAGGCGGCGGTCGATCCTTGCATGGGATGCCCGACGTAGTTCACATAGAAAGGGTCGCCATCGGACCAGCCCCGAAGATTGCTAACGGAGTTGAGGTACCCGCGAGGAATCTGATTCAGTCCCCGGCGTGTTCCCGGTTCCGTCAGCACGCGGAAGGAGTGCTGGAGCGCCAGAAACTTGAGGGACTGGTTGATCACGCCGCCCCAGTTCACGCCCTCGGCTACGTTGCCCGAAATGGATGCGGAAGAGGACGGCGAGATCACGGGCATTGCCAGCGTCATCGCCGGCGCCACCGGCTCAACCAACGACGCGGGCGCGGGGGAACTCGAGGAATTGTCCACTGAGTCTCCCCGCGCTTCCGCCGCGATCGTCAACAACAGGAGGGCGGCAAAAAGTGCCATCACACGCTATCTCGTGACCTGCCGCATAGTCTACCGCCGGTCTCTACGGCAGGCCGCTACTTTCCGGTCTCCGCTTCGGACCCGTAGGAAACGTAAGCCTTGAGAGCTTTATCGGCGTCTTCGCCGGTGAGTTGCATGGACGAATCGAGGAATAGCCACACGCGGGCCGCCCACTCATCGAAAGCTTCCCGCGCAGCCGCGAATTTCTGCATTCGCGAGAACTGCTCGGCTCCCACTTCGGCGCCGGAGCCGAGCGAGGCCTTGTCGACCATTGCCGCAACGCGCTCGCCGGTCTCCGAGTCGACCAGTTCCATCTCCACCGCCACTTTACCGATATTTACCGCGTTTGCCAGCGCCTTGCCGCCTTCGGGAACGTCGCCGGCGTTGACCGCTCCGCCGGCGTCGATGCCCACCAATGCCGCGCGCAGCCGGAGAACAAGCGGGCCTGGGGCGTCGACGATCGGATACGCATCCGACACGGCTTTGACCAGGGCGTGGTGGAAGTACTTCGCCACCGCAGCGCGAGAGGATTCGGGAATCTTGCTCTCGTCCGCGTTCGTGGCTACATAAATGTCGATCGGGTCCACCATGATCGCCAGGTAACCGCGCAGGTTCTTCTGGGCGTCCGTGCTAACGAAAGTCAGCGCGTCCGCATCCAGATTCGGGTTCGGTTTCAGTGCGGAGTAGTCCTTCAAAAATCCGGAGTGCTCCTGGCCGGCTGCGATCTTCTTTATGCCGGATGGCGCCGTGCCAGAGCACGCTCCCAACATTACAGCGGCAGCCATGCAAATAGACAAAGTTTTGAAGCAGTTATTTCGCGGGTTCATGGGATATTTTCCTCTTCGTCTCAACGGTTTTTCGATTGTCAGGATTTCGCCGGTGTCCGCACCTTCAACATGTTGAACACATGGAAGGCCATCGGTACCGAATTGCATTGGATGGTGGCGAGGTCGGAATCGGCCTTGGTAGCCACGGCGCCGAGAAGAATGATGTTGCCGTTTTGCACGATGATTTTGATATCCGAACCGCTCCCCCAGAAGTAGCGGGACAAGGTCCGCTGCAGGGCGGCGCGAGCGGCTGCGCGAATCTGGTTGTCGTTCATGCCAAGCGGCAGAACCTCGATATTGTTGGTAATGTTTTGTACGCCCTCGATCGACTTGACGCGATTGAAGGCTTCGGACCGGTTCGTCTGCCGAACCGTCCAGCCCGTGAGGATGACGTCCGATCCGACCATCGTGAAGGAGATGAAATCGAACTGCGTGATGTAGGGCATCATGGCCAGCTCGTGGCGTACCTTCTCCACGATTTGCGGTGAGGCCGCCTTATACATGCGGACATCCAGCAACCGGCGGCCTGAATCCCCGCTCGGAATCGCACCCATCTCCACCGGCTTCACCGCGTCCAGTTTGACGGTCCCGGCCTTCAGCTTCGCTTCGCCATTGACTTCGGCGAACTTGCCGACGTGTTCCTTGATCATCTTTTGCTTGTTGACCGTCAGAACAACGTTGTCTTTTAAGCGCACCAGCACCGGGCTCGACCCCTCTTTCACGGTTTGCAGACTGCACTGAACGCGCGAATCCGTGATAGGACCAAGCATCAACCGGGCGCAGAGATCCGAGTCGACGTAGGCGTGGAATGTTGAGATTTCCGCTCCATTAGACTGCAAGCCGGCCAAGGCCAGACATGCGAAAGCTACAAAGGTGTTCTTCATAAATTTGCCCTCATCGGAAATTTGCTCGTGCGTGTCGGTTGACCTTCACGGCTGACGGACGCCCCGATACGCGGTCGAACTTTCCCGAGCCGGTACAGCGTGGCCCATGGTTTCGCTCGTCCACTTCAAGATGTCCCTTTCATCCGGTAAACCGCGCGGTTCCGTGTACGCCGGTGCAATGACGGTCGAATAACCGTCGTGAATCGGGCCTCCACGCTCCTCCCAGGGTCCTTGCACTCCGGCCGGGGGAAAACCGCTATCCATCCTTAGGCGGCTGACTCCCGTCCGTCCATCGTGCGAACCCCAATGAATAGAATTCGACGCAGCTTATCGATACCGCGCATGGCGGCCCTGATGCTGATGATGCTGGTCTCAGCGAGCACCGCCCGCCCGCAAGCGAGTGCGCCTATCGGGGCCGCGTCGCGAGCCGGACTCATCGCTTCGATGCAAAGCGACAAATCGACCCGGCTGAAAGCCTACGAGCCCGACAGGGCCGAGGCGATCATCCACAAGATGGAAAAGATCTTTCTCCTTGACCCCTCTGGCTTCTACCCTTACTTCAGCAGCGTCTATCCCGGAGGCGGGTTGACGGGCGGCGCGGGCTACCGCCGTTTCTTCGGCGATAAAACGAATTGGTACGTCCAGGGACTCTACTCCGTAGCGAACTACAAACTGCTGGAAGGCGGCGTACAGTCGAAAGACCACCTCAACAGGCGCCTCAGCTTCGGAACTCGCCTCGGTTGGCGCGATGCCACTCAAGTGCCTTACTACGGGCTGGGCATCAGCACCAACCCGGACGACCGCACGAATTTTCGCTTTCAACAAACCACCGCCGAAGGAAATACGACATACAAGCCGATTCCCTGGATCGTCATGAAAGGTGGGCTGGGCTATGAGCACTGGGCGCTAAAGCCTGGCGCCGGCACTCACCCTTCCATCGAGACTGTACACACTCCCGCCACCGCTCCCGGCTTAGGGGTCAGCCCGACCTACATTCACTCCCACGCATCGGCCGGTATCGATTGGCGGCGCTCGCCCGGATACGCGCGGCGGGGGGGACTCTATCAAGTCACGTTGGACGACTACAACAGCGTGACCACCGGCTCATCCGGATTTCAAAAACTAACCGGGGAAGTGGTCCAGCATGTTCCGCTGATGCGCGAAACCTGGGTGCTCGCCGCTCGCGGCAAGGTCGAAACGTTGCTCAACGACAACGATCTCGTTCCATATTTCATGCTTCCGTCCCTCGGCGGCGGCCACAACTTGCGCGGCTATGCGAACGACCGCTTCCGCGACCGGCACAGCATGCTCATGAATGCCGAATTCCGGTGGACGCCCGCCATCGGCCTGGATATGGCCGTCTTTTACGACGCCGGGAAGGTGGCTAGCCGGCGCAACGACCTGAGCTTCCAGGGTCTCAAGAGCGACGTCGGTATCGGAGCGCGATTCCACGGCCTGGCCGCAACCCCCCTTCGGCTTGATTTTGCTGTGGGCAATGAAGGTTGGCGAATGGTTCTGTCCGGAGGGCCTCCGTTCTAATCGGGAACTCGTGGGCACCAAGGAAAACAAGGCAACAACAATGAGCACTCTCAGCCAACAACCCAAACGCAGCCGGATGATCCGGGAATTCCTGCTTCCGGCGCTCGCATTTCTCTCCCTGCCCCTCCTCGCCGGGCCAGGCCAAAAATTCTATCCGGACGATCCGATCGCAACCGAGCCGGAAACGCAGAACGCTACGGGCGCAGCGCCCTGGAAAATCGATCTTTTTTATGACCTGATGCTGAATCAATTCGCTCATCCCGGCGAATCTGCCCGCCCGCGCGCGATGAATGTGAACACCATCGACGAGGTTCCCGATTCAAGCTGGTTCACGAACCGCATTCTTTCCCGGCGGGTGAGCTTGGAAGAAGCCGTACGTGGACCGTTGACAAGCGATGGTCCCGTGCCCGGCAAATGGACTGTCATCCGCGCCAAGAATGAGGGCGCCGCGCCTGGGTTCACCATCCGCGATTCCGCCGGCGTCACCTGGTTTATCGCATTCGACCCCAAAAGCAATCCCGAAGGGGCGACCGGCGCCGCTGTGGTGGCCATGCGCATCTTTTGGGCGCTCGGCTATTTTCAGGCCGAGTATCACATCAGCCGGCTGCGGCGTGAGCAGCTTGAAATCGACCCGGAGGCAAAGTTCATCCCCGCTTCGGGCAGGCAGCGGTCCATGACGCTTCACGATATCGAACCCGTTCTCGAAAGAGGCGCGCGCGATTCGGACGGCAGCTACCGCGTTCTGGCCAGCCGCCTTCTGCCCGGCAAAATTCTCGGTGGATTCAAATACTACGGAACACGTCCCGACGATCCCAACGATGTCGTTCCGCATGAGCATCGCCGTGAATTGCGCGCCCTTCATGTGTTTGGCGCTTGGACCAACCTGGTTGACATCAAGGCCCAGAACACAATGGACACGCTCATCACGGAGAACGGAAAATCTCGTGTACGTCACTATCTTCTGGACGTCGGATCGACGTTCGGCATTGGCGCCAACGGTCCCCACGACTATACCGAGGGCTACGAGTATCTCTTCGAAGGCGACAAGACACTCAAGCGCGCGGCCTCCTTCGGCTTTTATCTCCAGCCCTGGCAGACGATCTCCTACCAGGAACACCCGGCCATCGGGCGATTCGAAGGCACTCGATTCGAGCCGGATGCTTGGAAAAGCAGAGTTCCCGCGGCTGCTCTGCTGCGGTCGCTCGACGACGACAACTTCTGGGCGGCCCGCCGCGTTGCCGCTTTCAGCGACGAGTTGATTCGCGCCATCGTCAAAGCCGGCAAATACAGCGACCCCGCCGCCGAAAAGCTGTTAGCGGATGTGCTGATCGCGCGCCGTAACAAGATTAGCCAAACCTATCTCACACGTATCAATCCTGTGGTTGCCCCTGTGGTTCATGCATCGGGTGAGCTGACTTTCGCCAATGCCGCCGTCGACGCCGGTGTCGCGAGCCCGCCCGCGTCCTACTCGGTGACTTGGTCGGCTCTGGACAACGCCACCGGCGCCACGAAAGTCATCGGCGAGACGAAAAGCGGCTCCAACCGCGTTCCAACTCCCGCCGGTCTGACCGCCGCAGGAAGTTTTGTCGTAGCCGATATTCGCGTCGGCGACGCAAAGTATCCTTCGTGGTCGAAACCTGTACGCGCCACCTTCCGCCGCACGTCAAGCGGATGGGGCCTCGTTGCGTTAGAGCGCGAGATCGACGCTCCCGGAGCGCCACCCAAGTGATCAAGCCAAGGCGATGTGAAACTCGCGCGTGGACACGCGCGGCCGTCGCTCTCGGGACGTTGCCGTTCCAGGCGTTCGCGCAGCAGCCCTTCCATCACCCATCCATTCTCCCGGGGCACAACTTGACGACGGCTGAGTTCTTCCGGGATCTGGGCAAGACGTTTCAGGCTTTGCCAACGGTTCCAAACATCGCGCCTGTGGTTGCGGGCGGCGCCGCCTACGGCCTCGGCACGATCTGGGATCAAAGTCTCGAACGGCATTTCGCACCCGGCGATGTCTGGGGAAAGTGGGCCGCGCCGGGAAAATACATCGGTCACCCTCTCATCTTGGGCGGAGTGAGTGGGACGCTGTTCGCCATCAGCCGCGGCTCCGATGACGTCCGCTTCCGGTCTTTTTCCTACGCGCTCTTGCAAAGTTCCATCGTCAGCTCGGCCATTGTGCAGCCAACGAAGGCGATGTTCCAGCGCCTGCGGCCCAGCGGCGAGAACAAGCATTCGTTTCCGTCAGGCCATGCCACCGACGCGTTCCTGTACGCCACCGTCGCCATGGAGCACTACGGCTGGAAGGCCGGTATCCCAGCGTATGCCGCCTCCACATATGTGGCGATGAGCCGATTGGCCGACCGGAAACATCACATCACCGATGTGATCGCGGGCGCCGCGCTCGGCTATCTGATTGGCCGCACCGCGAGCGGCAGGATGAAGCTGCCATCTAGAATCACAGCCAACCTCCGCGCCTCAGGGAACGGTTTCGGAGCCCAAATTCAAATAGGATTGCCATGAAACTACGTTGGAAGCTTGACCCCAAAAGGAAGATCGCGATTCCCATCGATGGGTCGAATAAGGTCCGTTTTCGCCTAGAGGACATCCTGGTCACGCCCGGAAAAAAGATCTCGCTCAAGAGGGATTTCGACCCCGGCTTCCGCGGCGGCTATCGCGGAAAGGAAGCCGCGCTCGAACGAGTCGCTTCCAATGCCGGACGGTTGGCGTCCCTTCAGGAGAAGCTATACGCACAAGGCGACTACTCACTGCTCATCATCCTGCAGGCGATGGACGCGGCAGGCAAGGATGGCACGATCCGCCACGTCATGTCGGGCGTCAACCCCCAGGGATGCCACGTCACCAGCTTCAAAGCCCCGTCCGCGTCGGAGTTGAAGCACGATTACCTCTGGCGCGCCTCACAAGCGCTGCCGGAAAGCGGAATGATCGGCATCTTCAATCGCTCCTACTACGAGGAGCTGCTGGTGGTTCGCGTTCATCCCGAGATTCTGGCCAAACAAAAACTTCCCGACGCAGTCAGGAACGGCAATATCTGGAAGCAACGATTCCGCGAGATCAACAACTTCGAGGAACATCTCTTTTGCAACGGCGTCATTCCGGTGAAGATCTTCCTGAATGTCTCCAAGGAGGAACAACGGAAACGGTTCCTGGCGAGAATCGACGAGCCGGCCAAGAACTGGAAGTTCTCCATCGGAGATTGCAAAGAGCGTGAACACTGGGACAAATATCAGAAAGCGTTTGAGGATGTTCTCAATCGCACAAGCACCAAGTTTGCGCCGTGGTTCGTGATTCCCGCCGATCACAAGTGGTTCGCCCGGCTGGCCGTTTCCGAAGCCATATGCACGGTGCTCGAACGGCTTGACTTGAAATTTCCCACCGTCAGCAAGGAGCGGCGCGAGGAGCTGCTCCGCATTCGAGAGTCGCTGGCCAACGGGGAGGCACGAAACGCATCGGACTGACACCAAAGACGTCCGGGTTTCGATCGCTTGCTCGAATATCAACCGCAAATACAGACAGGAGTCTACTCATGAAGCAAAATATCCCCCAAACCATGCGCCTCTTTGCATTGCCTTTATTGGGCGCCGCCCTACTCCCCTCCCTATGCAGCGCGCAAGCGCCCGTCTTCGCGATCGATGTCCCGAAAAGCAAAATCACGTTTAGCGTGAAAGCGTCGGTGGCGATAAATGGAACGTTTGACAAATGGGACGCCGCACTCAAATTCACGTCTCCGGATGTTTCGGATGGCTCGCTTCAAATTAAGATTCAAGCGGCGAGTGTAAATACCGGGAGCGGCATGAAGGACGGCAAGCTCAAAGGCGAGGACTTCTTTGACGTCAAGAAGCATGAGTTCATCACCTTTATCTCTAAGAAGATCGTAATGACGGCGCCAGACAAATTCAGCGTCGAAGGGGACTTTACGATACGGGGAGTTTCCAAGCCCGAAACGCTCACGCTATCCGTTGCGCGCGAAGGCGACGGAACCAGCGGACGAATCGTTGGTCAGATGGCATTTGACCGCAAGCAGTACGGCATGACACACGGCATACCGTTCATCAAGATTGCCGATCGGGTCCAGGTCGACGTGAACCTCGCGGTGAAACGCACGAGCGGTCCCCCCGTGACCTCCAAGGCGAAACCAGGCGCGTAATCGGATGACATCGGAGAACTCAGGGGCCGGCGGCACGCCGGACACTTCGAAGGGATTGATCGAGCGGCTACTTTCGCCGGTAGCCGATGTGCGTAAGGGCGAAGCGGCGGGTGTGTTGCTGATGGCCCTCGTCATGTTTCTGACGCTCGGCGCCTACTACATGCTGAAGACCGCGCGCGAGGTGTTCATCCTGAGCCAGGGCGGGGCGGAAATCAAAAGCTACTCCGCGGCTGGCCAGGCTGTGCTCTTGCTGGGACTGATTCCCGCCTACGGCGCCTTCGCCTCGCGGGTA
>Ga0187894_10002911_pt1 | contig 19841 bp, 8 predicted proteins | sample GBC1701081metaG_FD_136650 | JGI IMG/M metagenome (GOLD analysis project Ga0187894, IMG submission 136650) | White microbial mat communities from a lava cave in the Kipuka Kanohina Cave System on the Island of Hawaii, USA - GBC170108-1 metaG ...
CCGTCGGCCCCGGCCCGGGCGAGCAATCGCAATTGATCCGCCTGCGCGGAGGGAAATTCGAACCGCAATGAGCCGCGATTCACTTCGCGCACGCCGCCCAGCGTGTTCAACCGATCCGTCAGGCTGCCGTCCAGGTTCACATCCACGCTGGAGATCGGCGTGAACGGCTGTCCCGTTTGCAGCGTGACGATGCCCGCCAGTTGCCATCCGCCGAGCAGTTTGCTTCGTGTGAAGATGGGCAAGTCCCAGATGAAGCTGTTGACGAAGCGGTGGCGCACGTCGAAGTTGGCGTCGCCTCGCTCGGCGCTCCGGTTGAAACTGTTTTGGGGGATGCCGCGCGCGCCCGCCAGGTCGAACAGATCGGAGACTTCATCTATCGCATGCGACCAGGTGTAGGCGGCGGTGAATTGGAACCCGCGCGTCAACCGCAGCGAGGCTTCGGCCTGCAATGCGTGATAGATCGAGTTGACGTCGGATTCGATCGAGGTGAACGAACCGAGCAGCGGGAATGGCCGTCGGAAATCGGCTCCTTGTCTGAGGTCGCTCCCGGGCGAAGCCAGGAGCCCTCTGAAAACGACGTCGCTTCCCCCCGTGAGGTTCCCGCCGGTCACTATGGGGATCGCGTTCGGGCCGAGGTTGGGCGTCGCAAAGCGCAGCAGGCGCGTCCCCTTGGCGCCGGCGTAAGCCAGCGAGACGAGCAGTCCGGGGCCCGCTTCGCGCTCCAGGGTCAAGCTCCAATGCTGCGCGTAAGGGGTTGCCAGATCGGCGTTCGGCAACACGAAACCCGGCGTGGCGGGGAAAAAATCGCGCGAGCCGGTATCGGTTTGGACTTGCCGATTGACGCTGATCAAAAATTGCGTCGGGTTTTCGCTTAATAAGCTGCCCAGGTTCAACTGATTTAGCGTGCCCGGCGTGGCTAACGTCGCTGGGTTGAAGGGAAGGAAAACGCACCCGCGCTGGGCGCCTTCATTGATACAGCCTCTATTGCTGATGCTGGCCAGATTGATCGTCAGGAAGCGCGGAAAAACGCTGCGCGATTGGCTGATGACCGCGCCGGGGATCTGGTCGTAGTAGACGCCGTAGCCGGCGCGAACCGAGGTCCTGCCGTCGCGGAACGGGTCCCACGCGAACGCAATGTGCGGCGCAATATTGTTGTGATCGCCGTTGAATATCTTGTCGCGCCCGGCCAGGTGACGCTCAAGGCCGGAACGGCCGAAGAGCCGTTGCTCTTCGGCGATGAAGCCGCGCACTTCGGGAGAATCGAACGTCGATTCGATACGCCGGTTGACTTCGGTCGGCACGGTGTTCAATTCGTAGCGCAGGCCGAGTGTGAGTTTGAAATTGGGCGCGACGTTGATCTGATCCTGGACGAAGAAATTCGCCTGCCACAACCGCAAGCCGATGGTCGCGTCAGGCGTCAGGCTGAGCGTCTGGAAGAAGCCCGTCGCCGCGCCCGCCGCCATGAAATCGACGCCTCTGAAAAATCCATTCGTATTCGGCAGGAAGATGTTGTTGACGCCGAATCTGTCACCCACATCCAGCGCGCCGCTGAAGATAGCCACCGAGCGGAAGTTGCGATCCAGCCGGCTGTTTAGTTGTGTGCGCCGGACATCCGCCCCGGCGGTCAGCCGGTGGCGCGCGAAGCCGTAGAAGAGCGTATCCGCCGCTTGAAAAGTATTGTTGACGCGGCTCTGCGGGAAGTTGAGAACGTCCACGCCCAGAGGGCTGTAACCCGACACGATCACCTGGCCGATCAGGGCGGTGTCGCTTTCAGTATCCACGGAGCGGCTTTCGTAGAGAGTCTCGCCACTGCTGGGCAGCGTGAAATTGACCAGCTTTTTCGCGTTCAAGAGGAACGGGACGCCTTGCAGGCCGGATGGCAGCAGGAACGGGTTGCGAACTTCGTCGAAGCCGAGCCGTGTCCGCCCGTAAGAGAGCCGCGCCTCATTCGCAAACGGGCCGAGCGGTCCGGTGAAGAAGATCGAGAGGTTTTGTGTCCGCACGCGCGCGCGCAAGCTGGAGAAGAGCGCCTCGCCCGTCGCCGGCAGCGTCGTCTCGTCGTCCGTGAAGTTGTAGCGTCCGGTCAGCGAATACTGTTTGCCGTAGGCTTCCAACTGATCGTTCAGCTTGAGCGATAAGATCGAACCGCCGGCGCCGGCCGGAAGGATCTCGGTGTAAGTGTTCGCGCCATACGGGCCGCGCGGATTATTCGGAAAAGGGAAGAGGCTGAAGTAGGAGTCCGCTCTGACAGTGGTGGGGAAGGCCTCTCCCGGCCGGTTGTCCGCCCGCACAATCAGGCCGGTCTCGCCGCTGCGGAATAATCCGCGCTCGGCGACCGTCGGGACGGCGAAGTTCGATTCCCGGCTGGCGTTGATGTCCCGGCGCTCGAACGAGCCGAAGAAGAAGCTGTCTCCTCGGGTCAACGGCCCGCCGATGGTGAAGCCGTACTGACCGCGCGTGAACGGAGTTTCGCCCGCCACCGGATTCCGCAGCGGGATCGTCCGTCTGCCCGCGGCGTCCAGCAACAGCACCGGACGGCCCGGCTGGCCCGGCTGAACGCTGGCCCTGCGCAACACGTCGTCCGTCCCACCGGTGAGGTCGAAAAAATCGCGCGACTTGAGACGCCGGTCGGTGTAGAAGCCGTAGATCGCGCCGTGAACCTGCCTTTCACCGCCGCGTGAGATGGCGTTGACCTGCGCGCCCAGATTGCGCCCGAACTGCGGGAGCGGCAGCAGCGTGGCGATATAGAAACCCTGCAGGCTTTCGATGGATTGCGGCACGAGCGCGGTGAAGCCCTGCCGGCGCACTCCGATGTCTTCGTCGTTGTTGTCCGAACCGTCAACCGTGAAATTGTTCGCTCGTGAACGAAGTCCGTTGACGGCGAACTGTCCCGATGTGCCGACTCCCGGCCCGACGCCCGGCCCCGTGGTTTCCCCAATCGCCTGCGGCGAGGGCGCGACTCCGGCGGCGAGCAGGGCGAGTTGATCGAAGGTGCGGTTGCCCGCAAACGGCAGGGCGAGCAGCGCGCGATCGTCGAAGCCGGCGCCGCGTGTGGCGTATTCAAGATTGACCAGCCGCTTCGCTATAAGGCCGTTGATGGAAGCGGCAGGCGGACCCGAAGCGGGTGTCGGCCCGGTGATAACCGGCGCCGCGCCGGCCTTGCGCAGTTCAAGCAGCGGCGGTCGCACCACACTTACCTGGTTGAAGTTCACCACGAAGTCGGTGATGGTTGAGTTGGCGGTCTGCGCATAGCCCTCGGCTTCCACGGAGACTCGATACTTGCCGGGCTTGACGAACTCGAACAAAAACTCTCCTTTCGAGTTCGAGCGCATGGTCAGGCTGGTGAGTGTGTCGAGGTGGAGAACGGTGACAAGGGCGTTTCCGACGCCGGCTTGCAAATTGTTTTCCTCATGCACCGTTCCGCGAATGGCGCCCGTCGTCGGAGTCGTCCCGGCGACAACCGATGGAGATTCTTTCCTGGTGATAATCTCCTTCGCGCCGGGTTTGCGCAGTTCGAGCGGCGGCAGCTCTACCACGCTCATCTCGCTAAAGTTGACTGGGAAGTTTGTGATGGTTGAGCTGGCGATTTGCTCATAACCATCGGCCTCCGCGGAGACCGTATACCAGCCGGGCCCAATGAACTCGAACAAAAACTCTCCTTTCGCGTTCGAGCGTCTATTCAGTTTGACGCCCGTGCTGAGAGGGATAATGGTAATGTTGGCGTTTTTGATGCCGGCTTGAAGATTGCCTTCCTCATGCACTAATCCAATAATAGCTCCCGTCGTCTGCGAGAACTGCGCGAAAGCGCGCGGAGAGGCGGCGATCAGCCAGATAGAGCAGAAGCCAAAAAAGATGGCGCATTTCAATGATCTCTGTGGCACGGGATCTCCTTGTTCATTGCTTATGGCCGAAGGCTGATCGCAACGGCTAAGGAAGGCTCAGGGTAAGGCTTGATCGAGTCTTCTTGCAGGTATTGCAACCAACCCCGCTGAGTTTCGACGGAAACGGGACAACCGAGATGCGCGAGGACAATCGATGATCAAACGCCCGCGCTCCTTTCACCCATCCGATCCGTCGCGTCGAAGGGCGAGGCTTTCATTGCCAGACACGTTCCAGGAAGAATTTCTCGATAGGCGAAGTAACCACGCTCTCAACCTGGCCGCGCGCCGGGTGGTACGTAAATTCGAGTTGGAGGCCGATTCCGATCCAGCCGACTTTTACCAGCGCGCCGCCATAACTGGAGCCGCGAACGATGGCCTCGGTCGGCTCGGTGAAGAAACTGCCGCCCTGCACGCTCACGCGATGCGCGGCGGGGTCCAGCAGCACTATTCGATACTCGCTGTTGAGCGTGCGCAGGCGGATCACATCCCTTTCATACAGCGTTTGCATATCCACCCCGGATGACGCCGCGCTCAGCGCCGCGAAGCCTTCCAAAAGGCAATATCCGGGCACGGTGAATCTCTTCTCCGTCAGTTCCGGTTTGCCCGAGCGCGGGTCTTCATCCATCTGCGCTGTTTTGATCATGGCTCTTTACTCTGGCCGCCGCGTAATCGAGACGCCGTTACTTGCGTGGGCGCACGAAAAACTCGTTTACAAACATTTCCGAACCGTTGATGGCGCGCAATCCCACGCCGCCGTAGCGAAAGGCGTCATCAACGATGACGCCGCCCAGATTCTGTTCCCCTTCGCGAGTGTAGATGATGTGGCTGAAGCTGTTCCCCCTTGCTTCCAGGCGAATGCGGAAGAACGCGCCTTCTTCATCGATGTTGGCCAACACTGGGTCGGGGCGTTTCTTCTCGCACTCGCCGTCCCGGCAGATGTAGAAGTTCAAAGCCTTCTCCTGCTTGTTCAACTCGAAGAGATAATAGTTGCGTTCATCCTGCGCGCGCGCCACCCACGCCGCGCCTTTGCCGTTGTCGAACCGGACATTGAAAATAAAGGTGAAATCGTCGTAGATATTGAACGTTCGATTGGCGCGGCTGGTGTTGTTGGCGAGCGCGAACGCGCCCTCCCTGACGTAAAGTCCGCGCGGGTTCCCGGGCTCAAGTTGCAATCCTTGCCGGCGCGCCGGCCACCACTGACTGATACTCGGATCAAAACTTGCGCGAAATTCCGTCTGGTCGGCGAGCGGCTCCAACGTGACATCTTCAACCGGATTGCGGTTGTCGAGCGCGAGCTTAAGCCGGCGAGTGTGGCGATCGTAACCATCCAGTCTCACCCACAACTCGTACTCGCCGGGGTCAAGGCCCTGAATGGAAAGTGTGCGATCCGCTTTGATCATTCCTTTCATCGCGCCGTCAATGTAGACCTCCGCGTTGGGCAGGGATTTGAGCGTCAGTGTGATCGCTTCTCTGACCATCGTAACCGGTATCAAGTTCTCGCATTCGCCCCGCAGGATCACGCGCTGCTGCGACCAATCGGCGTATCCCTTATTGCTGATGCTGATTTCCTGGGGACGCCGAGTAATCGGCACGCCCCGGATGTAGATCCGTTCGTCCTTGAACTCCAGCCGCCTGGGATCGATCGCCCTGCCGTTCAACTTTACAACGGCTTCTTTCTTTTCGATGCTTTCTCTCGTTACCTGCCCGCCCACGCTGAGGATGATTGCGCCGTCCTTTTCGAGCAGCGGGCCGCTCACCGCCGTCGGCCTGCCTCTCTGGATCGAGATCGTCGCTGTGAGTGGCTCGTGGGCTTCGCGCGTAATTTCCATCCTGTACCTGCCGGGCGGCAATTTCTCGTAAATCAGGACTCCATTCTCGGGCGCTTCCCTCTCGGGCAAAGCGTTGCCTCCGGGGATGGACCGCAGCGACACTTTTGCTTGAGCGGTGGTGAACAGCGTCAGGTAGCCCTCTTTCGGCGGCACGGTCAAGACCATGGTCGGCGGGAGCTCAACGGGAACGACCGTGTCCTTGGCCGGCTCTCCCGGTCTTTTGGGCCCTCCGCCTTTTGCTTCTCCCGGCCTCTTGGGTCCTTGAACGCCCGGCGACGGAAGCCCGATCACCGCCCGCGCCTCGGCGGTGAAAGCAAAGGAGAATAACAAAGCCAGGCTAACCAGTTGATATGTTCGTCGTCTCGTCAAGGTCATAGCTCCCATTCGGTCTTATACGCCCATTCAGTCTTAAACGGATGTTGGCGGCAATCATTTCGCGCATCTGAATCCGACTCGCGGAAAGACCAGTTCCTTATAGGCGGCGCGGTCTGAAGCGGAAGCGGGTAACTCCGGGTAATCCGAAAGGCGATGGGTCGCGGCGCTCTCTTTCACTTTGCTCTTGAAATTACCGCCGCGATAGACGCGGCATTCAGGGCATCCGCTCGCCTGGCCGGGCATATAAGGAAGGTAAACGCTATCCACCCACTCGCTCACGTTTCCGGCCAGACCCTGGATTCCGAATATGCTCCGGTCGTTCTCGAAGCCGCGCACCGAAACCGGCTTTGAAGCGTCTATCCCGGCATTCGCGTAACCTTCTCTCCATTCGTTTCCCCAAGGATAGAGGAAGTCACGGGCGCCGCCGCGCGCGGCGTACTCCCACTCAGCTTCGGTCGGCAACCGCTTCCTGGCCCATTTCGCGTAGGCGTAGGCGTCCGTCCAGGTTACGTGCGTCACCGGCGACTGCGCTTCCAGGTTGTCTTTCCAATTGCCCGGCGCGCGATGGCCCGTCGCATCGACAAACTTCTTGTACTGCTGATTGGTGACTTCGTATTTGTCGAGATAAAAGTTTTTGACCTCTACCTCCCGCTCGGGACGCTCGTCTTCGTCGCCGTCGTTGCGTCCCATGATGAACTTCCCGCCGCGAACCAGCGCCATCTCGCCAAACTCGTCCGAGATCGTCGCGGGCCGTCCGTCATCCGTAATCGCCCTCTTACCGAAGAAGGTGAAGTAAAGCGCGATGCCGGCCACGCCCGCCGCCGCAACCGCGATCCACAGCGCGCGCAATTTGCCACGCTTACGATCGGGCGCTGGATATTTGCGCGGTTCAGCTCTTCCCATCACTACCGGATCTTCCCTGGAAAGCGGGTCCGCTTTCTGTTCAATCGCGCCCGTTGGACGGCCGCGTTCATCGATCACCGTGGATTGGCTGAAAACCGGGTCCTCGGTTCCTCCTACGGCTTTTTTGACTGCTCTTCGCAATTCGCTCGCCAGCGCGTTCGCCGAAGGCTGGCGGTTGGCGGGGTCTTTCTCAAGCGCGCGCAGCACCACTCGCTCTATGCTCGCCGGAACATCCGGCGCGAATTGACGGCACAGCGGAGGCGTCTCGGTCTGGAGTTGGGTGAAAAATTCCCGCCCATCGTCCGTCGGGATGAATGGAGGACGCTGAGTCAACATCTCGTATGCGATGACGCCGAGGCTGTAAACATCCGCCGACTCCCCCAGGTTTTCACCGCGGTATTGCTCCGGCGACATATATTGAGGGGTTCCCATCACCGTGCCGGCCTTGGTTAGCACCCGCATCCTGGGGTCAGTGTGGTCAGGCTCGCGCAGCCTGGCCACCCCAAAGTCGAGCACCTTTACGGTCTCCCTGCCTTCCATGTTCTGCACGATGATGTTATTCGGTTTGAGGTCGCGATGAATGATGCCTTGCTTATGCGCCGCGTCAATGGCTTCGCAGACTTGACAGAGGAGCCTCACGGCGCGGCGGTAATTGAGCTTCTCTTCACTGATCAGATCGCTCAACAACTGTCCCTCGACGATTTCCATCACGAGGTAATACAGATTGTCTTCCGTCACATCGTAATCAGTCACTTTAATCGCGTTGGGATGATTGATGCGCAAAGCGGCTCTGGCCTCGTTGCGGAACCGGTCAACGATCCTTTCTTTCCCGACCATCTCCGGGTTCAACACCTTGACCGCAACCTCTTCTCCCATTTTCAGGTGAGTCGCGCGGTAGACAGTGGCCATGCCACCGCCTCCCAACCAGGCCTCAAGTCGGTATTTGTCGTGCAGCACGCAGCCGATCAACGTCCTGGTGACCTCGAGCGGCTGGCCGTCTCGATTGCAGAATTGAGTTGGCGGAGAATATATCGTACTACACCGAGGGCATTGTCTCTCTTCCAGCATAGGCGTTCCGGCTCTGATCTATAGTAATGACTGGCGAATGAGCAGCCTGCGGTAGAACCAGGGACTGCTATCCTCAACACCCATCCGTACCATGACTTGTCTAACAGGCAATGAGGTGGCGGCATTCTACCTTGTCCCGCGTCCGGTGTCAGCAATTTTGGTCTATTGCACGGTCAACGTGATTCGATGCGTCGCGACGCGGCCGAGGTCATTGACCGCCGTAATGACCAAAGTATGAGGCCCCCGGTCGCCAGCCGCCGGCGAAAGCCTTATCCGGTAAGTGTCGTTGCCCAGGAGCGTGAGCGTGGCGAAACTGACGCCGGTTACGCTCACCTCCACCCGCTGACCGCCGCCGGGCGTCACCTTGCTATCCACGTTTTCCGGCTGCCCGACAAAGACTCGGAATTCAGGCGGCGCCGTGATCATCGGAGGATTATCCGGTGGCGGCGGGTCGAGCATGAACACGCCCGCCGAAGCGCTGTTCCCCGGTCCCGGCGGGACGTTGTTGTTCTCTTTGCGCGAAACGACCCTGGTTGGCCGCAGATAATTGGCCTCTACCGAGAGGACGTCGTCGCCCACCACCACCTGTCCGGCGTTTGAGAGTTTCACTACAGTTCCATCAGCGACCTGCGCCGTAAGCGAATTGACGGGCACATTCCGCACAATGAAGTAACCGTTGCCATAAGTGAACTCACTCTGGCCGCGCGAGCCCAGGAGAGCGCGGCTCACCGGAACCTGACCCGCGTCGAGCACTCTTCCCACGACCATCACTGTCGTCCTGGGGATGGAGACGAAGTAGTAGGTCGTTTCGGTCACCGCCCCGGCCGCGGTCTCCACACGCCTTCCATCGCTCGATACCGTGGCCGGCCCGGCGTCAATAAACACGCCGAGCGTCGGGCTGTTTCGCTGCTGATCGAGCCGGAAGAGCCGCGCTTGCGTTCCGGCGGGAAAGCCATCGGTGTTTGGGAAAGTCAATTTCGCGCCGGGACTGATGATCGCGCCGATGGGGGTGATTTGAACGATGGTCGAGCTGAAATGGCGCTCCGGCAAAGGTACCGGCGTCAGGCTTCTTCCGACCAGACTGAGCGTGATGGTACTTACTGGCGTCCCGTCCGGAAACCTGATGGTGGAGTTGTTGGGGATGTCGAGGATCACTTCGCCGTTGGTGATCGTGTCTGACGGCTCATTTGGCGCCGCGGGCGCGCTGAGATCGAGCGAGCGTTTTTCGGAGAAGCCTTCAGGACCGAGGTTCGACGGTTTGCCGTTGACGGCCTGCAACGAGCCAGGGAACATCACCTGGTTGTCGCGGTTCGCCGTGATCCTCATCTTGAACGCGACTTTAGGATATGGCAGCCCGCCCTGAACCGTCACGCCATCCATCTCCACCTCCGCATTGCCGGGCGCCAGGTCCGCAATGACAAAAGCGCCTTCGTTATTGGTCGTGTCCATTCTCGTCACGTTCAGCGCATCCCTTACCCTGACCGTCAAGCCTTTGAGCTTATTACCCTCAGTGTCCTTGATGAAGCCGCTGACGGAGGTTCTCACGGCCACGGCCGTGGGGCTGACGCCGCTTCTACACTGTCCTTCCAGATTGATGACACTGATCTGCCCCGACTGCGCGCCGAATGGGATGAGCACGGTCAATTGGGTAGGAGTCGCGTCAACCACCTGGGCCTCGGCCTGCGCCTCGGTTCCCAGAATACGCACCGTATTCTTCTCTTTATTGGCGGAGAAGCCGGCGCCTCTGATGGCCATCGCTTGCCCGGCCACGACATTGTTCGGGCTAAAGCCATTGACCTGGACGGAACCCGTCGAGGTGAAATCGAGATCGACGGAATTGGAGCTGATATTGCCCGGCGCGGTCACGGTGAGGCTGATCAGTCCCTGGTTGGCCAGATCGGCCGGGAGCGGCACGTTGACCTGATCCAGTCCCGCAAACTCCGGCTGCTCGCCGGCATAAATGGGAACCACGTCCTTGCCGCCGATGACCACGCGGATATTCTCGTTGAGGTTGCGGTCTCCATTCGGATCGGGAGCGCGGCGAATACCTGTGAGGTACAGCACGAGAGTTACCTGGCCGCTCGCCCCACACAGATCGATTGGCTTCGGCGTACAGAGCGGCGCGCGGCCCGCCACGCACTCGAAAGGCTGGTCGGGCACAGGGCTGTTGTAGTAAACCCCCGCGGCCGGCGCCCCGCGGCCGTCGCTATTGGCCGTGAAGATTCCCGGCGCCACCGCCGCCACCGAAACGGTTCCGCTGGCGGCCACCACGCCGCCCGAACGCACGACGACATTCGCCGTTCCCGCCGCCGTTGTCGTGGGCAGGAGAAAATTGATCTGTTCCCGCGAAACGTAGAACAATCCCGCCAATTGTCCATTGACCTCGACGGTCGTTCCCGCAAGCGTCGTCGGCAGAGGGAGCCTGGTCGCGGCTTCAACCCCGGAGGCGAGCCGGGCGCCAAAGGCGGCGGCGATGGAGTCAGGGGCGACGGTCGCGCTGTAATTCGCCGCGCTGACGATTGCGAGCGGCCCTGCCTGCGCGGGATGATCGGCGCCGCGGGCCCCGCCGGCCGCTGAAGCGGAGATCGCCACGGAGGCCACGGAGTTGGATGCGCTTAGCCCGGCGAGCCCCAGCAAAAGGATGATCGAAGCGCCCGAACGCAGCGGGCGCCAAAGAAATGTCGAACAGACTGCTTTCCAACTCAGTGGCTGAACGAAGCGCTTATGAAGCATCGTGAACTCCTTGTTTGATCCGCTAATCCGGGATCTCGCTGACAAACACTCCTCCGTTTGCGGTTGCGGCGTAAATCTTTTTATCCCTGACAAGTAATGAATTGACAGCCACGCTTGCCAACCCGGCGTTGATCTGCCGCCATGCGCCGCCCTGATCGGTCGAGACGAAGACTCCGTGAATCGTGCCGGCGTAAAGCCGCGCGCCGCTCACGGCAAATGACGAGACCGAGAGGTTCGGCGGCAAGTCATTATTGGCCAGCGCCCAGCTTCGGCCCGCGTCGCGCGAACGGTAGACGCCGGCGCCGCGCGTTCCGGCGAACAACGCCGCATCGCCGGCAAACAGCGCCAGTACGTCGAGAGACTTCACCGGCTGCGTTTGCGAACTCAGGCGCGCGATCTCCTTCCAACTCTGCCCCTGATTGTCAGAGACGAAAATGAGGCCGACCTCGCTTCCGGCAAACAGATTTGCGCCGCCGGGGGTGAGCGAGCTAATGATCTGATTAGTCAATCCGGCGTTGGACGATTCCCAGAGCGAGCCCTGATCGCTGACACGGAAGACGCCGGCGCCTTGTGTCCCGGCCAGGATATGCGAGCCGCTTACCGCCAGCGCGTTGATTTCCGGATTGGTCAGCCCTTGACTGAATGAATTCCAGTTACGCCCTTGATCCGCCGAACGGTAGACGCCGTTGGCAGCCGTGCCCGCGTAAAACGCGGCCGGACTCGCGGCAAGCGCGAAGACAAGGGCGTTCGGCGGCAACCCGGCGTTGAACGCTTCCCAACCCCGTCCAGCTTCGGACATGCGGAACACGCCGCCTCCGGCCGTGCCAATCACAAGGCTGTCGTCAGCATGCATGATGGCGCTGACGTTGAGCGCCGTCAGCCGCTCATTGCTCGACCGCCAAACCTGGCTGCTGTTGGTCGAAAGCGAAACGCCGTCGTTCGTGCCCGCGAAGAGTCGATCGTCTTTCACAACCAGCGTGTTGACCGTCTGGCTCGACAGGCTCTCGTTGGCCGTCGTCCAGACCTGGCCATCGGGGGCGAGCGTGTAAACGCCGTCGAGTTGCAACCCGGCGTACGCGGTTGCGCCCCTGATCGCCAGAGCGGAGACGAAAGCCGAAGGCAAGCCTTCGACTACCTCGCGCCAATCCAGTCCGCCGTTGTTCGAGACTCTGACTCCTTCGCTGCCCGCCGCCGCCATAAACGCTCCGTTGACGGCCAACCGTCTGACGGAAAAGTTCTCCAATCCGAGCGAAGACCAGCTTTGCCCCTGATTGGTCGAGACGAAAGCGCCTCTGCTCGTTCCGGCGAACAGACTCGCTCCGTTCGCGGTCAACGCCAGGACTTGCAAATTCGCCAGCCCGCTGTTGACCGCTGTCCAATTCTGCCCCTGATTGGCCGTGACGAAGACGCCTCCCATCGTCGCGGCAAATACCCTGAGGCCGATGACTGCCAGATCGTTCACCGTCAAATTCGTCAGGCCGTTATTGACCGCCATCCAATTCTGCCCCGGATTGGCCGAAAGGTAGACGCCATCGGAAGTAGCGGCGAACAGAGCGGGGCCAACCACCGCCAGCGCGTTGATCGAAAGCTCCTCGCGCCGGCCGCCGGCGATTTTGACCGGCAGCGTGGCGTTGACGGGATCGTAGCGCTGGCCGTTATTGCCGGTGACAAGAACGCCGCGATTCGTCCCGACAAACAGGTTCGTCCCCGCGTTGTCGAACGCGAACGCCGTCACCCGGCTGTTGCTAAGCCCGCCGTTGGCCGCCGTGAAGCTCCGCGCGTTGTCGGACGAAAGGAAAACGCCGTCGCCCAATGTTCCCACCAGCAGATTCGCCCCGTTGAACGCAAAGGCGTTGGTTGCGCGATTCGTGAATCCGGTATTGATCGGCGTCCAGCTCTGGCCGTTGTTGACGGAGACGAAGACGCCGCTCAATGCGCTGGCATAGACCCTGGCGCCATCAGCCGCCAGCGCCAGGATTCCATCGTTCGGCAATCCGGTGTTCGCCGCGGCCCAGGTTTGGCCGTTGTCGCTCGAAGCGTAAACGCCAAAACGACGAACCGCCGCGAACAGATGCGTATCATTAGCCGCGAGCGCGGCCCCGGAAAAAATTCCGTCTCCGGGTAATCCGCCGCTCAAACGCCGCCAGATCTGCCCGTCATTGTTCGTGACGAATATTCCGCCGCTAACGCCGGCGGAATCATCGACGCTGGCGAACAGGGCGCCGCCTCGAACCAACAACGCATTGCCTATGTCCGCGCCGTTGAAGTCGAAGGTCTCGACGTTCGTCCAATTCAATCCTCCGTCGTTGGAAACCCTGATCGCCAACCCGTCAGTGCCCGCGAAAATCCGCGTGCGAGTAACCGCAAACGACAACACCGGGATACCGCGCAATCCGGTCGCCGTCCAACTCTGGCCCTGGTTGGTGGAGAAAAAGACGCCGTCATTCGTACCCGCCAGCAGCCGCGTTCCTGTGTCGAACAGGGCGTTGACCGTGGGATTGCCCAATCCGGCGTTGACTGACGTCCAATTGCTCCCGGCGTCCGACGAGCGGAAGACGCCGCCGTCGCGTGTTCCGGAATAAATGTTCGCGCCGCTAACCAGCAGCGTGTTGATCGTTCCACCTTCCGGCCCCGAGGTTTTGGCCCATAGAAAACCGGTCATGATCGTAACTGTTTTGGTATCGCTCAAAACCGGTTGGCCGTTGTCTCGCACGGTAATCTTCACCGTGTAGGTTATTCCGGAGTGCTCGACGGTCGGTATCCAACTGAAACGCGCGCTTGTCGGGCTCTCGATTGTCAGAGTCGCTCCCGGAGGTTTGCCCGCGTCATCCAGCGTGAAGTAGAGAATCGGCTCCATATCCGCATCCGTGGCGGTGACGATGAAGCTCAACCGCTCGCCCACGCTCACGCTTTGCGCGCCGGGCGTCTTCAGAACCGGGGCGTCATTGACCGGAGTAACGGAGATGTACGCTCTCCCGTTGTCACTCAGGTCAACCCCGTTACTCACCTTGAATGTGAAACTGTCATCGCCGAAGAAATCGGGGTTCGGCGTGTAGATCAGATTCGGCGCGCCTCCGCTCAATTTGCCGAAGCGAGGCAGACTCGTGATCACATAGCGAGTCAATGGACGGCCGCCAGGATCGAAGGCTTCCAACACGAACGGTTTTCCCTCGTCTTCGTTTGTCGTGACGAACTTGTCCCGCGCTCGCGGCGCGGCGGCGCCCGCGGCCGCGGCCGCCATCTCAATTTCGACCGGGCGCGAGACCGCGCCGCCGGCGACGCTGACGGTTACATTCACTACCCCGCGTCCAAGCAGGCTGCGCGGCAGTTCAACATTGATCTGATCCAAACCGGCGAAAAATCCCTGCTGGCCGGCGTATCCGGGCGCGATCTCCGTCCCGCCGATTGTTACCCGCGCCGACTCGCTGAGATTGCCGTCGTTGTTCGGATCAGGGGCGCGGCGTATTCCGGTGAGATACAGAATCAGAAAGACGCGTTCATTCGTTGTGTCGAACTTGATCGGGATGGGCACGAAGCGGCCGAGCAGCAGATCGCGCTCGGCCAGAGCTTCATAGCTCTGCTCTCCGCCGGCGTTGACTCGCAGCAATGTCGCGGCGGGCGCGCCCTGTCCATTGCCGTCGGCGGAGAAGATTCCCGGCGCGACGGCGGCGATCCGCGCCTCGCCGCGGGAAACAGCGCCATCGCCCGCGCGCACAACCACGCTGACCGTGTTGATTTCAGTCGCCGCCGGGACGAGAAAGTTGACCTGCGATGGGGAAACGAAGAATAACTGGGCCAACCTGCTGTTGATCTCGACAGTCGTTCCCGCGAGTGACACCGGGAACTGAACGCCAGGCGTAACCGGGTCAATGTCGCCCGCGACCATTGCGCTGGTGGCCAGACGTTCACCGAAGGCCGCGGCGACCGAATCGGGCGCAACCACCCGCTCAAAACTGGCGGCGGAGACGACCGCGACAGCCGGTTGATTGCGCGCAGCCGCGGCATGACGTGTGGCGCCGAATCGCCAGGCCGCCGTCATACTCAAGGCCGCGACTAACAACAAAACGGGCGCTGGTTGGCGCCAAACCGGCGCTGAGAATCCAAGAGATTTCGCCCACGATAACAAATGCATTCCATCCTCCGCCGTCTTATGAGGCCAACCGCGCTGCCGTCTTCGCCGCCGTCCCTGGGAGCGCACGCGGCCTCGCGTGCGGGGCTTGCGGAGACGGCTCTTTCCAGGGAAAGGGGTCGTTCCATAAGCCCCGCACGCGAGGCCGCGTGCGCTCCCAGGATTAACTTCCCGCGTTCCCGCTCTCGGCGCCGTCAGTAAGGCGAATGCGCTTCGCCAGCGACAGTCATTTGAATCTGACCCGGACGGTGTTGGCCGATTGATTGTCCACCGCTACGACGACGTCCACTTCGCCCCGTCCGGCAAGGTTGCGCGGCGCGCGCACGTTCAACTGATCCAGGCCCGCGAAAACGCCCTGCTCCCCGGCGTACACAACCTCGGATTCCACGCCGCCGATGCGAACGCGCGTCGCCGAGAGCGAGCTGCGCCCGCGGATGCCGGTGGCGAACAAAATCAGAAAAACCTGTTCGCCATTCGGCCCCAGATCGATCGGCAGCGCGACGAAGCCTCCCTGCGCCGGATCGAGGGCCGCTATCGGTTCGTAGCTCTGCGCCCCGCCGGCTTTGACCCGCAACGCAACCGCGGCCGCGACGCCTTGCCCGCTGGAATTGGCCGAAAACATTCCCGGCGCCACGGCTGCAACTTGCGCCGAGCCGAACGAATCGACGCCGGCGCCGCTGCTGATTTTGATCGTGGCCGGTCCCTGCGCCGTGCCGGGCGGCATTTGGTAATTGACCTGCATCGGCGCGGTATAAAAGAGTGGCGCGAGTCTCGCCACTCCCAGACCGTCTCGCACCTCGACCGTCGTGCCCGCCATCGTAAGGGGCAACGGCAGCGTGCGCGCCGCCTCGATCCGCGTGGCGAGACCGGAGCCAAAGGCCGCCACGATGGACTCGGATGCGAGCGCCGCTCCGCTAAAGCTCGCGGCTGAGACGCTGGCGACCGCGCCGGGGCAATTGATTGCGGAGACGGGAATGATGAAGCTGCTGGTCGTCGCCAGCGTCAAAGCGCGCAGATTCTCCCCGCCATTGAATGCGCCACCGTCCGCGCCACTGTTGAAATTGGAATTGAGCGCCGCGCCCAGCAATCCGACATCGCTCTGCGCCCAGAGCTTCATCCAACCGCTGCGCCCCGCCGAGATCACAACATCGAAGGGCTGCTCTATCGGCGGGAAGGAGTTGTTGCGCAAAATCGATTTGAATTGACTACCAATGATCGTGGCGTTGAAGCCGAATTCGTTCGCGTCGCCGTCGTAAAGGGCTCCGGAGACGGCGCCGATCGAGTTTGCCGTCGCCGTCAAATCGCCGCCGACGCGGTTGATCACGACGAGCGTGGCATTGCCGTCCGCGCGGGAAGTAATGTTGTTGACCGCCAACGCGCGCGGAACGCGGTTGTATCCGGCGCCGCCGCCATCGAAGACAATCGCCGTCGTTCTCGCCGCGGGATTGCAGGCCGGCAGCGGCCCGGAGAAGTTTGCGGCTATAGCCACCGCGTTGAGCCTGGCAAAATGCCCGGTCGCCAATTTGACGTAAGCGTCTCCGGCCAAAAAGTTGTGGCTGATGGGGCAGCCGGTGGCGCGATCCACGGCCACGACGAATGCGTAACCGCTCACTCCCGGATCCACCCGCGAGGCAAGCAGCCTGACCGTCTGGTTCGCCCCCAAACACCTGGTCTCGTTCAGCGCCGCGCCGTTCGCGCCACTGACCAGAAAGATGCGCACGGCCACCGCCGCGCCCGTGTTGGTGATGCTGAGTTCCGTATCCTCGTTCGCGCTCGGGCTGACGCTCGAACTGTAGAGATTGTAGAAGAGCGCCGAACCGAGCTTCATCCCGCTCACGTTCGCGGAAGACGGCGCCGGCGCGCCGGGATCGGCGGCTAGCGCCGTCGTTCCGCATACCGTCAATAGCGCGCCCATGAGCAGTGACTGAATGAGGCGCAATCTGTTCATTAAGTCAGGCATTGGCAAATCCCCCTTTCTGCGGCTGCGCCGCAGCCGCCACAATCGATGCGGCGACACATTGTTTGCCGGCTCCATTTCCCATGGCCTAACAGGCTGGCTGAAGGAACGGAATAGTGAGCGTGACGGAGTTGGCCAAGGTCAAAGCGCGCAGATTGTACCCGCCGCTGAATCCGGCGCGCGCCGTCTGCGCATTCGGGTTGGCGTTGATGATGGCCCCGAACAGAGCGTACTCATTCGACGCCGGAGTCGAAAACTTCATCCAGCCAACGCGGCCCGCCGGAATCACCGTTTCAAAGCTCGGCGTGGTCGCGGGAAAATCATTCGTCAGCGTTGACCTGAACTGCCGTCCGGCGGAGCGTGTGAAGCCGTAGCCATTGCCCGCTTCGTCGTAAAGCGTGCCGGTGATGAAGCCTATCGTATCGGAGCCTTGCAGCAGATTGCCGCCGAAGCGATTGACGATGAACAGCGTGTCGTTGCCGTCGGCGCGGCTCGGGATTTTGTCCACCATCAACACGCGCGGGACGCGGTCATAACCGTTGGCGCCGCCGTCGAAGGTCAATGTCACGGGCCCGGTCCCCGACACGCATCCCGGCAATCTGCCGGTGAAGCGCGCCGCGATTGCCTGCGCGGGCAGCGTCGCCTGATGGCCCGTGGCGCGTTTGATGTCCGCGCTGCCGGTCAGGAAGTTGAAACTCAACGGACATTCAGTCTGGAGGTCTGACGCCACGGCGATCAGATAACCGGTTATGCCCGGATCGAAATCCGAAACTAGAAAAGCCGCTGTTTGATCCGGAACCAGGCAGACGTTGGTATTCAGGGCTGAGCGGACGCCGAGAACCGGGTCGACGAAGAAGAGGCGAATAAAGACCGCCGAGATCGTACTTGTGTTCGTGATGCTGATCCGCGTGTTCTCAACATTGACGGACGTCGGCGACGAAGAGTAGAAGTTGAAGAAGAGCGCCGACCCCGGCTTCAGATCGCCGGCCGTGGCGTCTGACGGGGGCCGGATGCCCGGCTCTGCCGCGCTTGCGCTCGCCGTGAACAAAACGAAAGCGAACAACGCCGGCGGTATGCGTCGGAGGTTGCATAAGCTGGTCATGGGCGGATTTCTCCATTGAAGATTAGCTGTGGGGATAGGCTAAGTACTACAGCTCGGTCAACCACGCTCGTATGGCCGACCCGGAGAAGTTGATTCGTAGAGCGGCCGCAGTCTAGTACGTGTCTTGCGAACGGTCAATAAACCGCCGCGAAAAACAGCGAACAATTTCAGACAAGCGCGGCTGCTTGCTTTTCCAAGTGAAGCGCGATAGTGTTCGCCCGTAAAAGATAAAAGGGTTGCCTTAATGACAATTTCAATCAGCTTGTTGTCATCTTCAGTCTAGCTTTTTCAGTCTAGCTTTTTCAGTCTAGCTTTTTGATCTAGCCAAGATCACTTTCATCTGTCGCAGTAATACCGCTCGTAACTTGAGCGATGCCTCGGTTCGTGTTCGCTTTCAGCCTATTTAAACAGCCAACCAGTGCGGAAAGGGAGTGCTGGAATGTCCACAGTCAAAATTTACCTCTTTGGCCAACTAAGCGTTGAATGCAATGAAAAGGTCTGGCGCGGTCCTGAAGGATATAAAGCTCGGGAACTGTTCTGTTACTTGCTGATTCATCGTAATGGCCCGCAAAGCCGCGAGCGGTTGGCCGGGCTTTTATGGGAAGAAAGCTCCACCGCTCAGTCGAAGAAGTACCTCAGACAAGCTTTATGGCAGCTTCAATCGGCGTACGACGGACATCTGGGAAAGACGGATGGGCGATTGCTGTTGGTCAGTCCGGAGTGGGTTCAGGTGAATCCGGAGATTGAGCTGTGGGTGGATGTAACAGCCTTCAACCATGCCTTCTCCCGCTTGCGGGCGGGGCGCTTTGATGAAAGCTCCGCGCGGGTCTTGGATGACGCGGCGCGTCTCTACAAGGAAGACCTGTTGGTGGGCTGGTACCAGGACTGGCTCCTTTATGAGCGTGAGCGGTTGCAGAATATGTACCTGATCATGCTGGATAAATTGGCGGAGTATTGCGAAGCCGAGAGAGACTACGCGGCGGGAGTGGATTACGGCGCTCGCATACTCCACTACGACCCGGCGCGCGAACACACGCATCAACAGATTATGAGGATGTATTACCTGGCCGGCGACCGCACCGCCGCGTTACGCCAGTTCGACCGTTGCGTCGAATCGCTCAAGAAAGAGCTCGACGTCGGCCCGGCGCCGGGCACGCTTGCGCTTCGTGAACAAATTTGCGCGGAGCCTCTCACCCAACCTTCCGCCGTTTCGCCTTTGCCCACCGCTGAGTCGCTCGCTTTATTACCCTCCATCCTGACGAACCTGAAACAATTGCAAGACAAGCTTGTCGAGATGCAGCGCGGGCTGCAGCGGGACATACAAACCGTCGAACAAATCCTGCCCCGGTTGGAGGGCGCGGCTAAAAAGTCCCGCGAGTGATCGCGCGCACGGACCCAATCATCAGTAGATCACGAGATCAGGAAGGAAGAGCATTTTCCATTTGTCATTTGAGATTTGACATTTGACATTGCTCGCGGGCCGGTTCGGTCAATGCCCGATCAATAATGTCTGACAAACTTCAGTTTGTCGTGGCTTTCGGCAGCGGGCGAATGGCAGAAACCAGCGACAAACTGAAGTTTGTCGGACATTCCCGGCGCCATTTCTCCCTGCTCCCGAGTTTGGCAGCAGTCTCCGGAGCAATGACCAATCTCAAATCTCAAATCTCAAATGGAAAATGAATCGCTTCGTCCATTTCGCAATCTACTGATCATACAGCGGTTTTCATTTGCGTGAATAGACGATTTGAAGAGGATCAAGATTTGCGGCCAACGTAGCGCAAACTGTCTAGCATTTGTTTCTACACAAATCTGGATGCTGATTGCCGGACGCTGAAATTACAGGCTTTACGTCGCCGCGCCTGCA
>Ga0187894_10002912_pt1 | contig 19838 bp, 14 predicted proteins | sample GBC1701081metaG_FD_136650 | JGI IMG/M metagenome (GOLD analysis project Ga0187894, IMG submission 136650) | White microbial mat communities from a lava cave in the Kipuka Kanohina Cave System on the Island of Hawaii, USA - GBC170108-1 metaG ...
ATTCTCTGCCGTAGGCGATTCTCGGCATCAGGGAGGACCCTTATCTATCGGTTGCCTGCGCGGGTCGTCGGAGTGAGGGCCGCACATCTTTTCCCCTCCTTTCCTAAGCATGAGTCACATTTGTTTCCCCCTTTTGAAAAAAAGGGGACACATTGAAGGAGGGCACATTTGTTCTCCCCTCCTTTCCAGAGAAGGGCAGGGGAGGTTCGCCGGGCAGCGCAGATCCCCGCCATCGGCAGATTTCGCGCCTCACCCAAAGCCTCATCGCCGCCGACATCAGCAGTGGGAGACTCCTGCCATGACTGCCCGCACCGCCGTCCGCCGCACGCCGCCGAGGTATGTTCCCTCCTCACCGTCCGATTCACCGCTCGGCGAGTCGTCGGCGCAGCCTCGCAAGACGGCAGTAGCCGGCAACGGCGCGTCGCAGTCCTTGCGCGTTCCCTTCTATCGGCATCATCTCGGCGCGGCGGAAAAGCAGTCGCTGCTGGCCGCGCTGGATCAGACCTTCCTGACCACCGGCACGCTGACCGTCGAATTCGAGCGGCGATTCGCCGACCTGCTCGGTGTGCGCCGCGCGGTTGGAATGAGCAGTTGGACCGATGCGGCGCGATTGGCGCTCCTGGCCTGGGGCATCGGGCCGGGCGACGAGGTGATCACGACGCCGCTGACGTTCATTGCCTCCGCGAATGTGATCCTGCACGTCGGCGCGACGCCGGTGCTCGTCGACGTCGATTCGAAAACCTATCTCATCGATCCCGACGCCGTGCGGCAGGCCGTCACGCCGCGCAGCCGCGCGATCCTGCCGGTGCACCTCTATGGCCTGATGTGCGATATGTGCGCGTTGCGCGAGATCGCCGATCGCCACGGCCTGCGGATTCTGGAAGATGCGGCGCATTGCGTGGAGGGGCGGCGCGACGGAACGGGGCCCGGTGGACTGGGCGACGCGGCGGCCTTTTCCTTTTATGCGACGAAGAATCTCACCTGCGGCGAGGGGGGCGCGGTCGCCACGCGGGACGAATCGCTGGCCGATCGGCTGGCGGTCTTGCGGCTGCACGGCATGGACAAGTCGGCGGCGAATCGCCACGGCGGCCGCTACGCGCACTGGGACATGACGGAGCTGGGCTGGAAAGCCAACCTCAGCAACCTCGACGCGGCGCTGCTGCTTCCGCAGTTGCCGGGCGTCGAATCGCGACTTCAGCGCCGCGAGGCGATCTGCCGCCGATACGAAGCGGCCATCGCCGAACTGGACGGCCTGTCAGTGCAGGAGATTCCCGCCGGGGCGCGCTCGGCGCGTCACCTCTTCACGATCCTGACGCCGCCGGGGCGACGCGACGTCTATCTCGCTGAATTGCAGGGCGAAGGGATCGGCGTAGCGGTGAACTACCGCGCGATCACGGAACTCACCTGGTATCAGCGGAATCGCGGCCTGTGGCGCGCGGCGGATTCACTGGCGCGCGCGGAGGAGATCGGTTGGCGAACGCTGACACTGCCGCTCTATCCCACGATGAACGATGACGAAGTCGTGTGCGTGATAGACGCCCTGCGGCGCGTGCATGGTCGCCTGGCGTAGAACGTGGCTGGAAAGCGAGTCCACGCAGACAGTCAGCTCGATCCCGCCCATGGGTTGTGCGAATGGACGAACCACCCTGCGCGTGCGAGCAGCGCGCGAATGGCGGGCCGCTCCGCCGCGTTACCGCAGCAGTTGCTGCACATAGTCTTTGTCGGTGAAGAGCTTCTTGGCCTCGCCCACCAGATAGAACGAGCCGGTGATGCAGAGCAGATCCTCGCGCGTGATCGGCTTGGCGGCGGTGCGCACCGCGGCGGCCAGGTCAGGCTCGACCTGGGCCATGCGTCCGCTCACCTCGGCGAACCGCGTCGCCAGCTCGTGCGGATCGACCGCCCGCGGCGAATTGCTGCGCGTGAAGATGATCTTGTCCGCGCCGAGCTGGATGTGGCGGAGCATGCCGTCCACGTCCTTGTCGGCGTTGCAGCCGAAGATCACCACCATCGAGTCGTAGGGAACGTTCTGACCGATCGCGCGCATTAGCGCCTCGATGCTGGCGGCGTTGTGCGCGCCGTCCACCATCACGCGCGGCTCCTCGCAGATGATCTCCATCCGCCCTTCGAGCCGCACGTTGGCCAGTCCGGAGACCGCGGCTTCCTCGTCGATCTTGAAGCCGTGTCCCTTCAACGCGTCCAGCAGGCCGAGCGCCAGGCCGCAGTTGACCGCCTGGTGCTCGCCCGGCAAGGGCACGGCCAGATGCTCGTAGCGCCCCGTCGGCGTGATGACCGAGACGCGCGTGTGGGGCCCGGTGGCGCGTGACCGCTCAAAGCGGTAGCTGAACTCAAGGTCGTCGCCCGCGAAGAGCAGGGTCGCTCCCACGCGCTCGGCGACTTTCTTGAGCACGCGCTTGACCTCGGGGACCTGCGGAACCGAAATCGCGGTGACGCCGGGCTTGAAGATGCCGGCTTTTTCTTCCGCGATGGCCGCGAGGGTCGACCCGAGAATGTCGGTGTGGTCGTAACTGATGGCGGTGATGGCGCAGACCGCCGGACGCGGCACGACATTGGTGCTGTCCAGCCGCCCGCCCAGCCCCGTCTCGAGGATCACCACGTCCACTTCCTGCTCGGCGAAGTAGAGCAGCGCGGCGACCGTCAGCGCCTCGAAATAGGTGATCGCGCCGTTGCGGACGACCTTGCCCGCGGCCTGGGCGATGCGGACGATCAGCCGCGTGAATTCCGTCTCGGAGATCAGATGGTTGTTGATGCGGATCCGCTCGCGCAGGTCCGTCAGGTGAGGCGAGGTATAGACGCCCACCCGCAGCTTGTTGGCCTGGAGCATGGAGGCCAGCATGGCGCAGGTGGAACCCTTGCCCTTGGTTCCGGCGACGTGCACCACACACAGCTTCTTGTGTGGATTGCCGAAGGCCGCCAGCAGCTTCTGAGTGTTTCCGAGCGATGGCTGAATCTTGGCGCGGCGCGGCCCAGTCACGCACTCCAGGTTGAAGAGCGTGTTGAGATAGGCCAACGCATTCCGATAGGTGCGAATGGCCCCTGGCCGCCCGTCGCCTGTTTTGCGCAAGTTCTTGTGGCTAGGGGCCCTGGAAGTGGTCGCTGCGGCTGCCATATTGGACTCACCAAGTTAACGGATCAGCAAATGCCGGTCAAGCGTGTGCCCTTTTTCACAATCTCAAACTGCCTGAATTACAGTTGTAACATCAGTATTAAAAGCATGTTACAGTTCATGTCAGGTGGCACCTTACTTGCTAGCGAGAAGGGTTCTCGGACCCGTTTTCACTGTTAGTAAAACGCTTCCGGATGGGTCGGGGTTCGCGCCGATTGCACTGGTTAAACTCGCTAAATGACGAAGGTTGCAATGATTGTAGGGGGACTGAGTGAGATCGGCTGTCAGGCGAATGACGAAAAACACTGCTAATCTGAATTGTCGTAAGTACTTAGAGCTGAAAAATAAGGATTCACTCCCCCAAGCGCAGAGTTCATCGGGATGGGTCTGCAGGGCGCGGTCGGCCTTTTGGGGCGGGTCATGGTCTGGATCGCATTCATTGGCCCCGGCCGCGCTTTACAGGGGTGCGATCCTCGTCGATCATCCGTTGCGCAGAGGGGTCCGATCGGTGTTCGCTTCTGACGGCTGTCGGGTTTGAGCACCGCATCGGGGCTTGTGAAAGGAATCCGGCCCCGTGAGCACCGAGTATGAGGTAGTCCGTCCGGTCGGCCGCTGTGCCGTCAGCGGCCGAGAGATTCGGCCAGGGGAACCGTTTCATTCCGCCCTGTTCGAGACGCCGCAGGGCTTCGAGCGCCGCGACTACGCCGCCGAGTGCTGGAGCGGGCCGCCCGAAGGCGCTTATTGCGTCTTCCGGACGCGCATTTCGGAGAAGCCGGCGCGGCGCCGCACCTTCATCGACGACGATTCCCTGATTCAATTCTTCCTCCGGCTGGGCGAGGAGACGGACGGGCTCAAGCGAAACTTCCGCTTCGTCCTGACCCTCATCATGGTGCGCAAGCGGCTGCTGCGCTACGAACGCAGCCGTAAGGAAGGCGGCGCGGAATTCTGGCAGGTGCGCCTCGCCCGCGACGGCAGCCTGCATGAGGTCTGCAATCCCGTGCTGGATGAGTCGCAGGTCGCGCAGCTCAGCGCGGAACTCAACGCGATCCTTGCCTCGGACGGCGACGAATCCGCCGCGGATACCGCCGGTGAAACGGCATAGCCCGGCGCGGCGCAGGGCGCCCCGCGCGCGGCGCGCCGCGCCCGCCGCGCGCTCATCGCCGCTCCTGCTGCTTCTACTGCTGACGTTTGCCGCCGGCTGTCCGCCGCAGTCGGGCGGCTTGGGAGCGCCCCCGCCCGCCGATTCGCGGCCGCCGCCGCCCTCGCGCGCGACGCAGGAAGTGGTCCGCCACGTCAACGACAACTGCCCCGCGCCCGGCGCGACGCTCTATTCGCCGGTCGTCACCGTGACCGGCGCGCTGCGCGACCGCGACGGCAAGCGCCACGACCTCGATCTGCGCGGCGTGCTGGTGATGAAGGCGCCGCGCAGCATCTTCCTGCGACTGGATCACGCGCTCGAGTCGGGCCAGATTCAGCTCGGCGCCAACGACGAGGAATACTGGGTGGCGATCCGTCGCGGCTACGAAACGATGTGGTGGGGTCGCCAGGTCAACATCGGTCGCCCCGGCATGGAATCGCTGCCGATCGATCCGCCGCGCGTCGCCGACGCGCTGGGACTCCGGAAGCTTCCGGAGCGTGGCGTCCTGGGACCGATGCGCATCTCGGATCAGAGCTATGACCGGCTGATCTATGGCAGGCCCAACGACGACACGGGCACCGCGTCGGACCGCGTCTATTACGTCGATCGCCATCCGCCGTTTCTCGTGCGCGGGATCGACTACCTGGACGCCCATGGCGAAGTCGAAATGCAGGTCGTGCTCTCGCGTTACGCGCCGGTCCCCGGCCTCTCGGGACTTCGCGCGGGGCGCATCGAGATCAACTGGCCCGGCCGCAACAGCGTGATGAAGATCGACATCGAGGGGCTGCGCGTGCCGGAGACGGTTCATCCGCGCACCTTCATCCGGCCGACCGAGCCGCCGGAAGGGATCCGCACCATGCGGCAGATCGACGAGATGTATGAGAGCGGCGGCTTCGGCGCGGAGAGCGACGCCGGCCGTCGCGACGCCTCGACCCCCGGCGCGCAGGAGACGCCATGAGCGCGCGTCGGTGGTGGCGAGCGGCCGTGGTGGCGGGCGCGTGTTGCACGTCGATCGGCGGCCGCGCGGCCGGTGCGGGCGATCCGCCCGCGCGGCTCTACGGCACGGATCGCGCGCTCTGGCTGGTGCATCGCGGCGGCGACATTGATCCGACCTCGAAGTTGCCCGTCGTCCGCCTGCTGACCACCGACCGCATCGACAAGACCTCCGGGATTCAGCTCTGGCGCGAGCTGCCGTCGCTGGTTGGCGCGCTCGAAAACGCCGCCGCCAAGTCGGACGGAATGATCCTCGCCTTTGCGGACGGCAGCCTGACGCAGGTCACGCTGCGCGGCGCGACGCCGGTCGCCCGGCTGCCCGCCCATCTCGCGGTGATGGCGCTCTGCGGCGACGTCATTCAATCGCAGGCCGCGGCGCTGGTCCATCGGATGCCCGATCTGCTGCCGCGCGCCTCGGCCGCTGCCTCCGCGCCGATCGACATCCAGAGTGAGTATGGACTGATCACCCTGAAAGACGGCGCCTGGCGCCGTCTCGCCGCGGTCCCGCGCGAGATCGCGGCGCACGAGGACATTTCGATGATCGGGCGCGACGGCCGCCTGCTGCTCTGGTGGATCGAGCCGGACGAGGCGACGGACGACTCCGATGAGGGCCGCGCCGCGGCGACCCCGCCGGCGTCGCAATCCGGCCGGGCGGTCGACCCCTGGCGGCGCGTGCAGGCCGTCGAGTGGTCCGAGTCGCACTGGTCCGACGTCGCGACGGTGTGGCGCGGCGCAGGATTGACCCATGTCTGGATGGATTGGGAGGGCGCGCGGCCGGTCGCCGTCGCGGCCGAGGCGATGGAGTCATCGGGATGGCGGCTCCGGCTTCTGGCGCGGGATGGCGAAAAGTGGAACGACCTCGGACTGCTGCAGGAAGCCGCGGGCGGCATCGTCGCCGCCGACGCCGCCTGGAGCGCGGTGACGACGCGCGGCCTGTGGGCGTTCGCGCGGCCGACGAAGGATGGCCAGGTTCAGGTCGGCGTGTCGGAGATCGGCTCCGATCCGCGCATTCGCTGGAGCGCCGCCAGTTCGCGTCCGCAGTCCACGCCGACGCCCTGGACCGCCTGGGTCAGCACGCTGGCGATCTGCGCGATGCTGGCGTTTCTGATCACCCTGCGTCCGGAGCGTCTATCAACTCCGCCGCGATTGCCGCCCGACCTGGTCCCCGCCATGCCGGCCCGGCGCGTGGCGGCGACGCTGCTCGACCTGATTCCGGCGGTGCTGGCGACCGCCTACTGGTGGGGGCCGCTGCTCAAGGAATGGTTGAGCGGCGCGACCCGGCCCGCGCTGGAGGATGTGACCGGCAGCACGCAGTTCCTGCGGCACACGCAGCAGGCGTGGCTGCTCTGCCTGGCGGTCTTCGCGCTTTACTGCCTGCTGTGGGAACTGCTGATGCACACCACGCCGGGCAAATACCTTTTCGGCATGCGCGTGCTGCCGGAGGAGGGCGGCAAGCTGACGGCGGGGCAGTTCGTGATCCGTAACGGCATGCGCGTCGCGGAGCTGCTCGATCCCTTCGTCGCCACCTGCTCGCTTTTCGTGATGCTGGTGCTGTCGCAGCGCCGGCAGCGGATCGGTGATCTGCTCGCGCGCACGATGGTGGTCGGCCCCGCGCCGCTCGTCCCCGGCGGTCCGCCGCGCGGTCCCACCGCGCCGCCCGGGCGCGGACCGGACGAATCGGCTGACCAGCCGCCGCGCGGAGGCGCCGCGTGAGCGCGGCTCCCGACGCACGCGCCGCGGAAGTCTCGGTCCTCGTGCCGGTCTACAACGAGGAAGCGACGCTCGACGCCCTGCTGGAGCGCGTGCGAAAGGCTCCCTACGTGAAACAGGTGATCGTCGTCGACGACGGGTCGTCCGACGGGACCGCCGCGCGGCTGCAGTGCTGGCGCGACGTCCCGGGGTTCGAGGCGCTGGCCCATCCGCGCAATCGAGGGAAGGGGGCCGCGATCCGCACGGCGCTGGCGCGCGCGACCGCTCCGTTCACGATCATTCAGGACGCCGATCTGGAGTATGACCCGGCCGAGTATCCGAAATTGATCGAGCCGCTGCGCCGCGGCGAGGCGCGCGTCGTCTATGGCACGCGCTACACATCGGGGACCAACGCGCTGCCCTGGACGCGATTTCGACTGGCCGTGCATCTGCTCAACGGCATGGTGCGCGTGCTCTACGGCGCGAAGATCACCGACGAGGCCACCTGCTACAAGGCGTTCGAGACGGCCCTCCTGAAATCGCTGCCGCTGCGCTGCGAGCGATTTGAGTTCTGCCCCGAAGTGACCGCCAAGGTGCTCAAGCGGGGCGTGGCGATTCTCGAGACGCCGATCAGCTTTCGATATCGCACGGTGGAAGAGGGGAAAAAGATCGGCTGGCGCGACGGCTTCGAGGCGATCTGGACGCTGCTCAAGTATCGATTTGTCGATTGAATGGGAGCGGGCTTGCCTAGAATGTTATTCTTCGTGAGGCGCCTTTTTTTTCAATTCGCTCGCTCCATTGCCGGCGCCGCGCTGGCGACCGTCGCGGCTTTCGGCGCTACGCCCGATGCCCGCGACCTGGAGCGCGCCCGCGCCGCCGTCGTGCGTTCGGCGCTGCTCCGCGCTGCACCCAGTGTGGTCACCATCGAGACGCTCGGCGGAGCGCAGCCGCTGCGCGGCGGCGCCGCGTCGCGGCCGTCACCCGCCGCCGCGCCGCCCGCGCGAGAGGCGGACTTTCGCGTGGCCGACGGGCCTACGACCGGCGTGATCTGGTCACCTGACGGCTGGATCGTCACCAGCTCGTTCAATTTCGTCCGCAACCCGACGATCATCACGGTCCTGATTCACGACCCCGGCTCCGAGTCGCCGCGTCGCTGCGTCGCACGGCTCGTGGCGCGCGATCTGATTCATCGGATCGCATTGCTGAAGATCGAATCGCCCGATCTGACCGCCGCCGCGCTGGCTCCGTCGGGCGAGTGTCGCGTCGGGCAGACCGCCATTGCCTGCGGCCGCGGCTTCGGTGCGGCGATGACGCCGCCAGCCAGCGCTCCGCGCCAGCCGCGCCATCTGCCCGCGGTTCAGGTCGGCATCGTCAGCGCCTGCGGCCGGCGAAACGGCGCAGCGTTACAGACCGACGCGAAGACCTCTCCCGCCAACTATGGCGGACCGCTGCTCGATCTCGACGGCCGCATGCTCGGCGTCCTCGTGCCGCTGCCGGGCGCGGGGGACGAGATGGCCGGGATCGAGTGGTATGACTCCGGCATCGGCTTCGCCGTCTCGCGCGAAACGATTGAGCGCGTGATCGATCGCATGAGACTCGGAGAGTCGATCGAACCCGGCCGGCTCGGCCTTCGGATCGAGGATGGACCGGAGGGTCGCTGCCGCGTCGTCGATGTCGCCGAACCCTCGCCCGCGCGGCGCGCGGGAATCCAGAAGGGTGACGTCGTTCTCTCGCTCAATCAAAAGCCGGTCGGCGATCGCGCCGAACTGCTCAGGCGGCTGAGCGATTGGGGCGCGGGGGAGACCGTCCAACTGGAAGTGCAGCGCGGCGACCCCGTCGAACGGCTCTCGAAAGAGGTGACGCTGGTGCGACCGGCTGAGATCGGCCGCTTCGCGGAACCCGCCAGTCAGTCCGCCTCGCAATCCAGCGAGGGGGAGGATGGGCAGCCGCAGGGGCTCCCGGAACTGGAACCACCGGATGAACAGCCACCGGATGGGCCGACGCCTGACCCCGCACCCATGCCCGAAGATGAGCCTTGAAATGCCATTGTCACCGCCCGCCGACCGTCATATAGTGGGCGATTCGCCATGATTCACAGGCCGCGTTCCAAGATGGTGCTCCTGCTTCCCGCGATGGCGGTCGCGGCGGTCTGCCTGGGCCCCGGACTGGAGGCGCATGCCCGCGCCCTGACGACGCGAGGCGTTCGCTCCGCAGGTCCGGAACGCAAGAAGAGTCCCGCCGGATCGCGGCCGACCACTGATTTTCCGCAGTTCGTTCCGGCCGTCCTGGTCGCGCCGGCGAGCAAGCCGGGCAGCAGTGATTCGCCGCAGACCGGAGCGTTCACGGAGCTGACGATCGGCGCCTGCTGGCTGCTGCTGCCGATCGAGTCGGCGCTTCAACTCGCAGCCCCCATGATCCGCGGCGCGTTTCCGCCCACCTATCATGCGCTGGCTCCGCCGATTCTCTAGTCGCGCCGACCCTCGACGTCATAGACAGCGCCATCGTCCGGCACTTCAGCCCGACACAGCCTGACGCGAACCGTATCGAATTTTTGAATTCTCCCGCGGTCCCATCGCCCTTCGGCGCGGCCGCGAGATTCGCGAGGACTCCCATGAACGATCGTGAAATGTGGTGGAAGATCTCCCTCATCGCCGGTCTGATAACGATCGGCTCCATGTCGGTCATTCCGCTCGACCGCAACATCAAGCTCGGCATCGACCTGCGCGGCGGATACAGCCTGCTCTATGAGATCGACGATTCCGGCATGGACGCGACGCAGAAGACCGGACTGTCCGACCGCGTGATGGCGATCCTGAAGGAGCGCGTAGACCCGAACGGCGTGCTCAACCTGGTGTGGCGCCCGGTCGGCAACAATCGACTGGAGATCCAGATGCCGCGGCCGCCGCAGAGCGTCTCGGAAACCCGCGCCAAGTACGTGATCGAACAGGAAAAGCTGATCCAGACGGTGATGCGGCGCGGCGACGTGACGCTGGCCCTCGCCCGCAAGGGGCCGGAGCGCGAGGGATCGCTCGCGGCGCTGGTGCAGGGGGTTCCCGCGCGCACGGCGCTGCTCGCCAAGCTGGCCGAAAAATATGACGCCATGAAGGCGCTCGAGTCCAGCGACGACGACGCGAAGCTCGAGGCCGCCGAGAAGGAATATGACGCCGCGTTCAACGCCGTGATGGCGACGAATCTCGAACTGGGCCGTCTCGATTCGGCCCTGGCGATCGACCTGCGCAAGATGGACCGCGAATCCGGCCGCCCGCTGCGCGACGTTGAGATCGAGCGGCTGAAGAAGGACGTGCCCGATATGGCGACCCAGATCGCCTCGGCCGTCGAGGCGTACAACGCGTGGCAGGTGCTGCGCGGCCGCGAAGGCTCGCTCGACGACCCGGCCGACCTGCAGCGGCTGCTGCGCGGCGCCGGCGTGCTGGAATTTCGCGTGCTGGCGGAGGTCGACCCGGCCGATCCGAACGGCCTGGAGGAGTATTCGCGCAACCTTCAGAAGCGCGGGCCGCGCCGGGCGCCCGGCGACCGCTACGGCTGGTTCCAGATCGAGAACCCCGGCTATTTCTTCAAGTCCAAGAACGTCGAGCAGGAATTCGACGCGGTGAAGCGCCGCTTCTGGTGGGCCGAGCGCTATGCGGACAAGTATTACGTCCTGGCCCACCTCGATGAGAGCAAGTGTCTCGCGCAGGACCGCGACGCGCAGAAATCCTGGGAACTCAAGAGCGCCCTCCCGACGCGCGACGAGGAAGGGCGACCCGCGGTCGCCTTCACGCTCGACGAGCGCGGCGGAAACCGCTTCTACAAGCTCACCAGCGAGAACAAGAACAAACAGCTCTGCTTCTTCCTCGACGGCATGGCCGTCTCGGCCGCCAACATCGCCTCGGCCATCCGCACGCAGGGGCGCATCACCGGCAGCTTCTCGCAGGAAGAAGTGCAGCAGCTCTGCCAGAAACTCAACGCCGGAAGTCTGCCGCGCAAACTCAAGGAGCCGCCCATCAGCGTGCACGGCATCGGCCCCAGCCTGGGCCTGGAGAACCGCACCGCCGGCATGCGCGCGGCGTTCTATTCCTCCATCGCCGTCGCGGTCTTCATGATCGGCTACTACTTTTACAGCGGCGGGCTGGCGGTGGCGGCGGTGATGCTCAACGTGCTGCTCACCGGCGCGGTGGTCGCCATGCTCAACGCCACCATGACGCTGCCCGGCATCGCGGGCCTGGTGCTTTCGGTCGGCATGGCGGTCGACGCCAACGTTCTGATCAACGAGCGCATCCGCGAGGAGCTTCACCGCGGCCAGACGATGCGCAGCGCCATCAAGCTCGGATACGAACGAGCCTTCGCGGCGATCTTCGATTCCGGTCTGACGACCATGCTCACGTGCGCCATCCTCTACTGGATCGGCACGGAGGAGATTCGCGGATTCGGACTGACGCTCGGCTGGGGCGTCGCGATCAACCTGCTGACCGCGGTCTTCATCACGCACGTCTTCTTCGACTACATGGACATGACCCGCATCCCGGTCGAGATTCACCGCAACCCCGGACTGCTGGCGGGCGCCGCCACCGTGGTCGGCGGCGTTCTCTGGGGGCTGGGCTACTCGCTGCATTCCACCGAACAGTTGCGTCAGGAGTCGATCCTGATCTTCTTCGGCAAGACGCTGGTGGCATTTCTGCCCGCTACGCTGGGCACGCTCGGCTTCATGGCGGTCATGCGCGGCATTCACCGCGCCTGGCAGAAGGTCAAACCCAACGATCTGCCCATGCTCTACCTGATCCGCGTGCCGAAGTTCAACTGGTACGGCATTCGCCGCGTCTGTTACGCCATTTCAATCGTCACGACCCTGATTGGAATGGCGGTCTTCGCCCGCCGCGACGACAAGGATCTCTACGACATCGAATTCATCGGCGGAACCGCCGCGCAGATCGACCTGAAGAAGCCCGGCGCGATCGGAGAGCGCGACGTGCACGATCGGCTGGCCGCCGCGGCGGACGAGATGCGGCAGCTCGCCGATCGCATCGCCCGCGCGAGCGTCACGGCCGAAGGGCAGGAATTCCTGCTCGCCGCCGAAGGCGTCCCGGCCGACCGCCTGGCCAACGCCGTTCGCGCGCATTTGACCAATTACCTCCCGCAGGGAGGCGTCCGCGCCGATCCCGATCGGCCCGGTCGCGTGCAGGTGCAGTTCAAGTCGGACGCGAAGTTCGCCGACGGCGCGTCGCCGTCGGTCGCCTCCATCAGCCGCGAGCTGACGGGCGCCGCCGCCCTGATGCGCAACGCCGCCGCTCATATCGCCGACGCCCAGGTCCAGGAAATCACCGACGCCTCCGGAGCGCACGGCACGATCGGCGCCTTCGAGATCGTGACGCGCGAAACCAACCGCGAGCTGGTGGTCGACGCGATCCTTGCCAAGCTCAAGGATGATCTGGACATCCTGCCCTCGCTCACCTTCGTCCTGAAGAAGGATGACGCCCGGGGCGGGGTCCCCTATTTCCCGGTCGTCGACGGCGACCTCGGCAAAGTGATCGGCGACAGCGCCGTCTCAGCCTCGGCCGCCGACGCGCTGGGCGGTGTCGCCATCGTGCTGGAAAACATCTCACCGCCCCAGACCGCGGCCACGCTTCAGAAGCGGCTGCATGACATGCGGCTCCAGCCCGGACAGGCGGGAATCGGCTGGCGGCAGCAGAAGGTGATCGGCCTGACGCCCGCGGGCAGCGAGGGCGGCCAGTCTTCCTTCAGCCGCGCGGCGATCCTGATCAGCGATGAGAACTACGCCTTCGAGGAAGGTTCGGACACGACCGCCGCGTGGCGGAGCGAACTGGCGGAGCCGGAGGTGAAGCTGGTCCGCCAGTCGCTCGAGCGGCAGACCTCGCTGGGCAAGGTCACGCAGTTCGCGCCGCAGGTCGCCGCCGAATCGAAAGGCCGCGCCTACGTCGCGCTGATCCTCTCCTGGCTGATGATCGTGATTTACGTCTGGTTCCGCTTCGGCAGCGTCGCCTGGGGTTTCGCCGCCGTCGTGGCCCTCATTCACGACGCCGTCGTGGCGCTGGGATTCGTCGCCGGCGCCTACCTGATCGCCGACAGCCCGGTCGGCCGACTGTTCCTGGTCGAGCCGTTCCGGATCGACCTGGCGATCATCGCCGCACTGCTTACGGTCGTCGGCTACTCGGTCAACGACACCATCGTCGTCTTCGATCGCATCCGCGAGAACCGCGGCAAGCTCAAGGGGGTCACGCCGCAGCTCGTCAACGACAGCATCAACCAGACCATGTCCCGCACCATCCTGACCGTGTTGACGGTACTCATCACCCTCGTGATCATGTATGTCTTCGGCGGGCGCGCGATCCACGGCTTCAACTATGCCATGCTGATCGGCGTCCTCACAGGGTGTTACAGCTCGATTGCCGTCGCCAGTCCGATTCTGGTCGGACTGGAAAAGCGAACGGGCGAGGCCGCAGCCACGTAATAGCCCGCATCGACACCCCCCGCCCCCTCCCGCACCGGGAGGCGGGCGGCGTGCGATATACCTGACCCTGCGTCAAGGAGGATGGCCATGGGACGTGACGTCGGAATCGGCGTGACTTTTGCCCTCGTCGTGCTGGGCCTGTCGGTGCTCTATTTCTTCCTGACCAACAAGGAGGACCCGGCGCTGGTCGCGCTGGAGATGAGCACCCCCCAGAAGGCCGTGGGCTCCACGCCGCCTCCCGCGACGCACCTTCCGCCGGCCGCTCCGCGAACCGGCGCGCCGGTGATTCCGCCTCCGGCTCCCGCCGCCAATCCCGCGAACGGAACGCCGACCCGGCCGATCTCTACCGCCGGCCAGACCGGCTTTCCGGAGCGCGGCACGTCGAATCCCTCGGTGGGTGGCGGCAGCACGACGCCCGATTCGACGACGAATCTCCAGCGGCCGGAGGTGACCGGCGGTTCCGCGATCGCCGTCAAACCCGCGCCGACTTCTCCCGCGCCGACCGGCATGGCGGCGCAGCCGAATGGCCTGCCGACCGCCCGCCCCGCCCGCCCCTCGACGACCGGGGGCTCGACCGATGCAGTTCGGCCGATTGTTCCCGCGCCGCGCGAGGAGCCGCGCCCGGGGGTGGTGCAACCGGATGGAACCGTGAAGCCCGCGGCGCCGCGCCTGCCGCAGGTCCACGTCGTCGAGGATGGGGAGTCGCTTTCGCTGATCGCGCAGCGCTATTACAACGATTCGAGCCGGTACGCCCCGATCATCAAGGCCAACCCCGCGATCCAGGACGCGCATGACATCCGCATCGGCATGAAGCTGGTCATTCCCGATCCCGAGGCCGCCGCCGCGACCACGCCTCCCGGCGCGGCGACCGGAACACACGCTGCGGGAACCGGCGGTTTGACCGCGCCGCGAGCGCCCGCCGTCGCGGCAACCCAGCCGTCGCGCTCGATGGGCCAGACCGCCGCGAAGGATCGCAAGCCGGGCGACACGCCGGTCGTCCACTCGACCCCGCGCTACACGGTACGCAGCGGCGACACGCTCTATTCGATCGCGCGGAAGGAAATGGGCGATCAGAACCGCTGGAAGGAACTGCACCGGCTGAATCGTGGCGTGATCGGCGCGGAGCCGAGCGACCTGCGCGAAGGCATGGTTCTGCGGCTGCCGCTACCGGAGAGTTCGACGTCCTCTTCCCGCCCCGCGCGGTAGTTCGTCACGTCTCGTCGTCCCGCTTCGAAGCCGCCGCGGCCCGCGGCGAGGATTGCCGCTGCCGCCAGATCAGCCGGATCGGCACTTCGGGAAAGGGCAGCCGCGCCGAAAGCTGCTTCTCGACGAACCGGCGATAATCGGTCCGCAGCAGCGCCGCGTTGTTGCAGAAGAGCACCAGCGTCGGCGGCGCGACTCCCACCTGCGTCACGTAGTAGATCTTGGCCGGTCGGCCGCCACGGCCGCTGGGGGGCGAGCGCATCGCCAGCACCTCCGCCAGCGCCTGGTTGAGCGGACCCGTTTCCACGCGCGCCAAAGACTGTTTGCGCAGTTGCTCGGCCAGTTCGACCACGCCGAGGACGTTCTTCGCCTCGCTCGCGGTGGTGAACGCGATCGGCGCGTGCGGCATGCCGGTCAGCGTCTGCGACAGATAATCGCCGTAGTCATCCGTCCCGGCGCGCCCCTTGGCGAGGTCCCACTTGTTCACGACCAGGATGGTCGGCTTGTGCTGCTCGACCAGCGCGCTGGCCAGGCGCTTGTCCACCTCGCCCACGGACTGGGTCGCGTCGATCAGCAGCAGGGCGACGTCGGCGCGGCGGATCGCCCGCTGGGCCCGCGCGTAGGCGTAATACTCAACGTCGTCCGCCATCTTGCGGACCTTCCGCACGCCCGCCGTGTCGATCACGACGAAGGTGCGGCCGTCCTTCTCGAAGCGCACGTCGACCGAGTCGCGCGTCGTGCCGGGCGTCTCGCTCACGCTCATCCGCGGCTCGCCCGCCAGCGCGTTGACGAACGTGCTCTTTCCCACGTTGCGGCGACCGACCAGCGCCAGCCTCATGACCGGGTCGGCCGGCGGCGCATCGGCCGCCCTGAACCGCTCAGCCAGCGTCTCGCGCAGTGAGCGGATTCCCGCGCCGTGCAGCGCCGAGATGCTGAGCGCCGGCCCGAAGCCGAGCTTCAGAAACTCTCCCGCGCCCGCCTCGTGCGCTTCCTGATCGGTCTTGTTGGCGATCAGCATCACCCGTTCGTTGCGACCCTGAAGGAACTTCGCCACCTCGCGGTCCAGCGGCGTGATCCCCTCGCGAATATCCACGACGAGGAGAATCAGGTCGGCCGCGTCGACGGCAAAGCCGATCTGCCGCTCCACGTCTTCCGTCAGCCGGTCGCGATCCTCGATGCCATATCCGCCGGTGTCGATGACTTCGAACCATGCCCCCTCATGCTCGCACAGGGCCGACACGCGGTCGCGCGTCACGCCCGCCGTCGGGTCGACGATGCTGATGCGGCGGCCCGCCAGTGCGTTGAGCAGCGAGCTCTTGCCGACGTTCGGCCGGCCGACAATGGCGACAATGGGAAGGCGCATGGTTCAACACTTCGCGTCGGGACGTCGAGGCTGCGCCGCGCGACGCAGCGGCACGGAGAAGCCGCCGGAATATTAGCGCCGGCCGCGCGGGCGGACCGTCGCGGTTTCGCGGTGACGGGTCTTCTTTGCATCCAGGATTTTCAGCGCCTTGGGCAGGTCGCTGACCCGCAGCACCGCCAGTGTCCTCCCCTGGGGAGATCCGCCGGTGCAATAGGCGTAGTGGATCGCCACATGTTCGGCTCCCAGCCGCCCGCAGATGTCGGCCAGACTTCCCGGCCGATTGGGTAGCTCCGCCAGCAGCACGTCGTGCGTCGACATCGGCAGGTTCAGCCGCGCCAGCGCCGCGCGGGCGCGCGTCTCGCTTTCGGCCACCAGCCGCAGGACGCCATGCTCGTTCGAATCCATCATCGACAGCGCGACCAGGTTCACCTTTTCGCGCGCCAGCGCGTCGCACACCTGCGACAGCACGCCGGGGCGATCCACCTGGTAGACCGAAAACTGCTTGGCTGGCTGAGTCATGGAGAGTTCCCTGGATTCGATCCCACCGCCGGTTCGAGCCTTCATCATACCGCACCACCGCCGGCGCGGCTTGCCCTTTCGGCGGCGGCTTGTAGCATCGCGCGCACTGTGCAGCGCTCGACCGATCGCATCGTGTTCGTGGGACCGACCGACCAGGCGTCGCCCTGGCTGCTGCGGGCGCTGGCCCGCTGCGAGGCGCAGTTCGCGGCCCTCTGCGAATCGGACGCCGACCGCGCCGAACGGGCCGCCGCCGAGCATCACGCCCGCTGGCCGCACCACGATCTCGCCGCCATGCTCGCCGAGACGCGCCCGCGGGCCGTCGTCGTCGCCGCGCCGCCCGCCGAGCGGGCCGCCGTGATTCGCGCCTGTCTCGCCGGCGGGGCGTCGGTGCTGGTGGTCGGCGCGCCGCCGCCGCAGCCGGCCGGCCGCCGCGCGCCGCGCGGACGCGGCATCGTCTGGGGTGCGGCGCCGCTGCGATTCGCGCCGGCCGTCGAGTTGATGCTGCGACTGATTGAATCGGGCAAGATGGCGCCGCTGCTCTCGATCAGCCTGTCGGAGACGCGCTGCCGTACCGCGCGCCTGCCGGAGGAAGCCGCCTGGCCGCTGGGGCGCGATCCGCTCTTCGACCTCGTCGACCTGCTGCGGGCCGTGGCGGGTCCTTTCCGCGAAGTCTTCGCGCGCGGTCATCCCGATGGGGCGCTGCACGCCGTGCTCGTCACGCGCGACGACGTGCCGATTTCACTGGAGGCGCGGGCCCACGGTCGGCCGGACGCGGAGTCGCTGCGGATGGAGCTGCGCGGCGGCGAGGGATCGCTGCTCACGCTGGATGGCGACATGCGGCTGCGCTGCGACGTCAGCGGCCGCACCGTGGCGTCGCACGCCCCCGGCTTCGCGCGATCCGATCCGACGATCGAACATGGCTGGCTCGGCTGGATCAATGAATTCCTGCGTCGAGTGCGCGATCCGCGCGGCGCCGCGGCCGACGACTGGCAGGAATCCGTCCGCACGGTGGAAGTGCTGCTGGCGGCGCTGTCGCGCGCGGCGGCGGTTCCGCTCGACCGCGCCCGGCGCGCGTCGCGCGGTGCGATCGCTACGTGAGACTCGGCAGCGCCGTTTGCGCCGCTTCCGGCGCGACGCAGGGCAGGATCACCTTGAAATGAGAGCCCGCTCCCGGCGTGCTGCGGACCGAGATCGACCCGCCCAGAATCTGCACCAGCTCGTGCGTGATCGCCAGTCCCAGCCCCGTGCCGCCATATTCGCGCGTCGCCGAGCCGTCGAGCTGGCGGAACTTCTCGAACATCGTCGGAATCTGCTCCTCCGGGATGCCGATTCCCGTGTCGCTTACCGTCAGCGCGATGTGATCGTCATCTTCGCGCCGCACCATCACCGAGACCCGCCCTCCCGGCGGACTGAACTTGATCGCGTTTGAGATGAGGTTGTAGAGAATCTGCTGGATGCGCCCCGAGTCGGAGTGGATCATCGGTACGCCCGGTTCGACCGTCCCGTCGAGCTGGAGCTGCTTCTTGTCCGCCAGCGGCGTCATGAAGCTGATGAGATTCGCCAGCAGGCTGTCGAGCTGCACCGGCGCGCGGTGAATCACCAGCTTGCCCGCCTCGATCTTCGCCAGGTCGAGCAGGTCGTTGATGATTCCCAGCAGCAGCCGCCCGCTTTCGAGAATGTTTCCGACGAATCGCTGCGTCCGCTCGAGATTGGCGTCTCCCTCGCGCAGCAGCTCCGCGAAGCCGATGATCGAGGTGAGCGGTGTCCGAAGCTCGTGGCTGACGTTGGCGACGAACTGGCTCTTGAGCTGATTGGCCTCGAAGAGCGCGACGTTGCGCTCCGCCAGCTCCACCATGCGCGTGTCCAGGCTGGCGTTGATCGTGCGCAGCTCTTCCTGCTGCTGCTCGAGGTGGGCCAGCATCGAGTTGAAGGCCCGCGCCAAATCTTCGAACTCGTCACCCGTTTCGATCCGGCTGCGCACGTTGTGATGGCCCCCCGCGACTTCGTCCGCCACGCTGCGCAGCTCGCGGACCGGCGAGAGAATCAGCTTCTGAGTGATGATGTAAAAGACGAGCACGGCCATGATGCCCGCCGCGCCGCCCGCCATCAGCACCAGCCCCATGTTTTCGGTGATGTCCGCGGCGGCCCGTGGCCCGGCGTACGTGACGTAGACCACTCCGACCAGCGCGCCGGCGGGCAGCTCCTCGCCGCGCGAGCGGATCGCGCGCACGAGGGAATAGGCCGGCGGCGCGTCGCCCTGCGCCGGCTCGACGCGCGGCGTCGCGTCGGAGAGCCCCACGCGGCGGGCCAGCTCGCGCACGGCGCGCTTCAGGTATTCGTCATAGCCGGGTGGCGCTTCGGGCTTGAGCGGATCGATTTCGATCAGGCGCGGCGCGGGACCGCTCATGCCCAGCGCCGGTGCTTCGCGCAGCCACCAGTCCGCCACGGCCCGCTGGCGCGACTTCCAGTCGCCCGGCGTCTGCTCCGCCCGCCGCGCCGCCGCCGCCGCGATCTGCCGCGCGATCTCGATGTTCTTGGCGTGCACCAGATCGGTCATGCGCAGCCAGGGAACCATGAGGGCGACGCCGATCAGCAGCAGCACCGCCGCGCCGAACAGGAGCCGGCACTTGGCCGCGAGCGAGATGGAAGGAAAGGGAATACGCATCCGGTCCCGCGGCGCTGCCGTTTCTGGCAAACGGGGTTGCTTCGTCCTGCCGCATTGGCAGTAATTCCGTCGTCGGAAGGCTTCCCGCCGGGCGCTGCCGCTATTAGTAACTGATTCTAAGCCCGAAACTTACATGATGTGTCACGAACTCCTTGCAGCGCGGAACACGCCTTGCATCAGGCTCCGCTGACCCTTGGCGCGATTCCGCGCGCCGCGGGCAACGATCCGGCATGAATCAGCCACCGGCAAGGAGATCATAAGATATGTCTGCCAAGCAACTTACGTTTCATGAAGAGGCTCGGAAATCACTTCATCGCGGCGTCGCCAAGCTGGCCCGCGCCGTCAAGTCCACCCTGGGTCCTCGCGGCCGCTGCGCCGTCATCGACAAGGGCTGGGGCGTGCCGACCGTCACCAAGGATGGCGTCACTGTCGCCGAGGAAATCGAGCTTCGCGACAAGTATGAAAATCTCGGCGCGCAGCTCGTCAAGGAGGCGTCGAGCAAGACCTCCGACGTCGCAGGCGACGGCACCACCACTGCCACCGTGCTGGCCGAGGCGATCTTCACCGCCGGCCTGCGGGCGGTGACCGCCGGCGGCGACGCGATGGCACTGAATCGCGGCATCGACAAGGCCGTTCGCGCCGTGGTATCGCAGCTCTCAGGCATGGCGACGCCGATCC
>Ga0187894_10002913_pt1 | contig 19837 bp, 13 predicted proteins | sample GBC1701081metaG_FD_136650 | JGI IMG/M metagenome (GOLD analysis project Ga0187894, IMG submission 136650) | White microbial mat communities from a lava cave in the Kipuka Kanohina Cave System on the Island of Hawaii, USA - GBC170108-1 metaG ...
GGATCACGGGCATGAACTTGGTAAGAAGGCGCGCCAAACCTTTCTTCCATAGGCCTTTTCTCCCTTTTTCTCCGTGTTCCCCGCGCTCCCCGTGGTACTTTTGCTCAAACCAAGACTGGGGTTAGGTTACAAGTGGAAAAAGAAAGAGAGGGCCGATAAAGGTCTCGGAATGTTTTGGGATTCCGAGACCTTTATCGGCCCTCTCTTTTTCAATACGCCCGGCAGGGCTCGAACCTGCGACCTACGGCTTCGAAGGCCGGCGCTCTATCCAACTGAGCTACGGGCGCGTATTTTCAATTCCGGATGGCTGACAGCGGGGAAGTTTTTATCACAGCCCTCGCTCAAACAGCAATAGACGATCATTCGCTGAGCATCGTCAATCGACGCTTGTCGTATTGCGGCTCGCGCGAAAAGATGCGTTTGAACAACCCCTGGCTGCGCGGCTCCAGCATTCGTTTGATCTTGTCGGCCACCCGTCGCACGGCCTCTTCGCCCGCGGCGATCATTTCAGCGGCCTTCGACAGGTCGTCGGGGCGGACTTGTTCGATCTGCGGGCGGACGACGATGTCGGCGTCGGCGTATAGGTACTGAACCGCGGTGCGCCCCATCACCGACAGCGCCTGTGACATGACGGTGAACAGGTGTGTGGGCGGCGGGATCGGCAGGTGCTGTGAATTGATGTCAACCGCGATCACGATATCCGCGCCCATCAATCGCGCGACTGAGGCTGGGATGTGACCGACCAATCCGCCGTCAACCATCATTCTGCCGTTGACCATCACCGGCGTGTAAAAGATGGGCATCGCGCAACTGGCCCGGATCGCCAGCGGCAGACTGCCTTCGGTGAAGATCACCATCTTGCCCGTTTGAAGGTCGGTGGCGACCGCGCCGAACGGAATGCGGGCTTTTTCGAATTCGGTCACGGGAAAATGTTTGCGGACGTAATCTTCCGTGCGCTCGTTGTTGTAAAAGCCCAGCTTCGAGATCGTCACGCGGCCGAGGTCGTTCCAGCTTATGGTCAGAGCCAGTTGTTCGATCTGGTCGGGCGAAAGCCCCGCGGCGTAAGCGCCGCCGATCAGCGAGCCGACGCTCGTGCCGGCGATCAGATCAATCGGGATGTTATGCCTCTCCAATTCGCGCAACACGCCGACGTGCGCGCATCCGCGAGCCATCCCGCCGCCGAGCGCGAGACCGACCACAGGGCGTTTTCTATCGTTTCTTGTCATACGCGTCTCTCATTTTGAAATCTTCATGCGCTATGCGGGTATTGCAGCAGCGCATTTTAGCAGAAGGATTCGTCTCGGGGCTCTCAAACAATGCGTCGCCGAAATTTTACCGAGACACAATTAGAATGAAGCAAAGCTTCGGACGGCTCGTTTGAAACTTGACCGCCCGTAATTCAGTAGGTGATACTGAGGCCGTTATTGACCCGGTTTTCAACGTCGCTGCTATTCCCCACTTGAACTACAACGACGCGTGGTAAATTTGAATTTTAGGAGGCGGGCGTGCATAACATTCCTCGCTATTGCTCACTGGACGGCTTTACCGAATTGAGCCGCTCGCTGGACGGCGTCGCTTTGCGAACGCTCGCTCCGTTCGACATGGTCTGCGCCCGCACGCTAAATAACGACTATTTCATCTTCGTGATCGAGCCTGAAACCGGCAAAGCGCTGGTGCAGGGCGGACGCTATTTCTCCGAGCCGATTGAAGCGACCGTCAGCGGATCGACTTTTGGAGGCTGCATGCTGAAGATGGGATTCCTCGGCGTCGGATTGCGCATGGAGATCTGCGCGGGCGGGCAGCGCATCATCACCTCGCCAGTCAAATCTCTCCGCATCGAACATTCTGAAACTTAGAGCGGGTATTTTCCTGTCCCTCATTTTCCTGTTGGAGACCTCCAACAGGAAAATGAGGGACAGGAAAATACCCCATCTAACTCTTTCGTCTAACCAGCCGTAACAACACCAGAGCCGTCACGGCGCCTGAGGTATCGGTCAAGCTGTCGTAGATCGAACCCACGCGATGGCGCGTGAACGTCTGGTGATATTCATCCAGCAACGCGTACAAAACCACGATCAGCAAAGAACCGATCGCCCACTTCCAACGCCATCGCGCGGCGGCGTCTGAACGGAAGGCGCGGAAGAGCAACAGCGCGAGGATCGCGTACCCCGTGAAATGCCCGGCTTTGCGGATGTAAAAGTGGATCAAATCAAACAACTCCCGCGTGATCCCGGGATAGATGAGGCTGATCACCTTCCGAAGCAACGAGCCGGTATTGTCTCCCGAAAAAGTGTCGGTCGAAAAATAGAAGATCGCCGACATCCAAATTATCGGCGGCGCCCAGTATTTCAAGATGAGATTGTCTCCCTGGCCCACAGGGCCGCGCCGATCAGTCCGGCGTTGTTGCCCAATTGCGCCAACACGACTTCGACCTGAAGCGAATCAACCAGGAAGACGCGGGCGCGCATCGAGCGGCGGATCGGATCGAGGATCAACTCACCAGCCGCCGCGACTCCGCCGCCGATCACGATCCGCCGCGGAGTCACGGCGGTGATTACATTGGCGATCCCCGCGCCGATGACCTTGCCGGCGAATTCATAGATTTCACGAGCGGCCTCGTCGCCGCGTCTGGCCGCTTCGCAAATCAATTCCGGAGTGATGCGATTGAGGTCGTTCTCGCACATTTCGGCGATGGTCGTGTTGCGCCCCTGCGCGACGGCCTTCATTCCCATCGCGGCGATCGCCGGGCCTGAAGCGTAAGCCTCGATGCAGCCGTAACTGCCGCAGCCGCATTTCGGCCCATTCAGATCAACACTGACGTGCCCCAGTTCTCCCGCCGAGCCATTGATCCCCAGATGCAGTTTGCCGTTGATGACCAACCCGCCTCCGATCCCCGTGCCCAGCGTGTAACAGGCGGTGTCGGCGCCTCGTCCCGCGCCGAATTTCCATTCGCCCATCGTCATCGAGCGAGCGTCGTTGAGTATCGCCACTGACAATCCGGTCAATTGAGCCAGATGGTCGCGCACCGGCACGTTGCGCCAGTTGCCCGGCAGGTTGGGCAGAAAAATAGTCATCCCGCGATCCAGATCGAGCGCGCCCGGAATGCCAATGCCGACGCCGCCGACATCGGCCTTCGACAGTTTGCTGGCGATGATGATCTCTTCGGCCAGCACGGCCATTTGCGCGATGACGGCGTCGTGGCCGTCGCGCGCGCGCGTGGGCGTCGAACGCGTCGCCGCGATTTCGCCCGTCTCAGTGTTTACCAGCGCGGCTTTGATATTGGTTCCGCCCAGGTCAATTCCGATAAAGAGTTTTTCGTCCGGCATATCTTTGATGAACGCTTTCGTGTCCGATGTGAATGTAGCGTTGCTTTTACCCAATCCGCCCCCAGATGGCAAGACGGAGGGACGGAGGGACGGAGGGACGGAGGGATGGAGGGACGGAGAGACAGAGGGATGGAGGGACGGAGAGACGGAGGGACGGAGAGACGGAGAGATGAAGGGACAGTAAGGCCCATTGATACTCTTCTCTCTCTTTCCCTCTTTCCCTCCGTCCCTCCGTCCCTCCATCCCTCCGTCTCTCCGTCCCTCCATCCCTCCATCCCTCCGTCCCTCCGTCTCTCCGTCCCTCCGTCCCTCCATCCCTCTGTCTCTCCGTCCCTCCGTCTCTCCGTCCCTCCGTCTCTCCGTCCCTCCGTCCCTCCGCCCCTCTTCATTGACCTACTATCGATAAGATTTTTAAGCTTTGCGCGCTCGCCTAAATCGGGCGACCTCCTGTAGAATCTGCGCCATCCACTCAAACCGCAAGCAACGTTCACAATTTAAGAGGCAAAGCGAGACACAACATGAATCTGACACTCCGCCTGCAACTCTCCGTGATGATGTTCGTCCAGTTCTTCATCTGGGGCGCGTGGTACGTGACGGCGCCGAATTACCTGGGCACCATTGGTTTTACCGCCGAGGACTTCGGCTGGACTTACGCGGTCGGGCCAATCGCCGGAATGATTTCGCCTTTCTTCGTGGGAATGATCGCCGACCGATTCTTCCCTGCGCAGCGCGTGTTCGGCGTGATGCACATCCTGGGCGCGGGCGTTATGTTAATCGCCACGACGATGATGAAGGCGCAGAATCCATCGCCCGACGTAATCAATATGGTCATCTTCGGCTACCAGCTCACTTACTTTCCAACACTGGCGCTGGCCAACACGCTGGCGATGAAGAATGTCTCGAACCCTGAAAAGGATTTTCCCGGTATCCGCGTGCTTGGCACCATTGGCTGGATCGTAGCGGGGTTGGCGCTGACCTGGCTCGGGTGGGAGAAGGGCGTCGAGATGTTCTACCTGACGGCGGGCGCGGCGCTCTTACTTGGCCTCTACAGCTTCACGCTGCCGCACACGCCGCCGGTCAAGGAGGGCAAGGTCACGGCGCGGCAGATACTCGGCCTCGACGCTTTCGTGCTCTTCAAAGACCGCAACTATCTGATCTTCATGCTCTCCAGTTTGCTGATCTGCATTCCGCTGGCGTTCTACTACCAGATCACCAGCCGCATCGTCGAGATGACCGGTTTGCCAATTGGTCTGACGATGTCATACGGCCAGATGTCGGAGATATTTTTCATGCTGGTGATGCCGTTCTTCTTCGCGCGGCTGGGCGTGAAATGGATGCTGGCCGTGGGGATGCTCGCGTGGGTTACTCGTTACGCGCTCTTCTCGATGGGCGCGCCCGACGAAATCCGTTGGATGATCATCGGCGGCATCGTGCTGCACGGCGTCTGCTACGACTTCTTCTTCGTGACCGGGCAAATTTACACTGACCAGGTCGCGCCGAGGCAGATCCGCGCTCAGGCCCAAGGAATGCTCGTGCTCTTCACGCTCGGTCTGGGAATGGCGATCGGGGCGAACGTGGCCGGACGCATCGAAGCGCAGCACACCCCAGCGGCGTCGAGCGAAATGGCCAAACAGATGGTGGCGAAGAGCGCCGAGCTGGAACAACTCAAAACCCGCATGGCCGCGGCCAATCCGGCGGAACGCGCCGCAATGGAATCACAGGCGCAGCGGCTCGAAGCGGAAAAGAATCAGTTGCGGCAATCCGAATTGAAGGCCATCGAGTGGAAGCCGCTGTGGGCCAAGCCGGCGATCTTTGCGGCTGTGATCCTGGCGTTGTTTGTCCTGCTCTTCAAAAACAAAACGGCGGTGGCTTCAGACAAAAAGGCTGAGGCCTACGCCGATTGATCTTCATCGGTAGAACTCTCGCCATTACTCCCGACACGCCGATGAAAGAACGTGTCGCCATCATGCGCCAGTCGCTTCACGAACGGCGGAAAGCCGAAGCCGAAGTCGCCGCTACGCGCCGCCACCATTGGCGAAGGTCGAATTGCTCCTGCGTGACATCGGCAAGCTGTTTGGCGAATGGTGTTGGCATAACGCTATCTCCTTTGGCTTTTGAAGTGGGCTGAGGACGCTGTCGTATCGGGGCCTACTCGCAAGCGCCGCCGCTCAGTTTTTAGTAAATAACTTCACCAGGTCAACCCCAATGCCGAACCTATAAATGTCACGGTTGGCTTCGGTCGTAATCAGAGGCACATCCTTAGACGGTAAATCCGGCAGCGTCTTGGCAGGTTTCAGGATGACCGGGTCGATAATCCTCGGGTGGCCCATCTTGAGCATGGCTGTTCCGAAAAGATAGAGATACTTACCGTCAGGCATGGGGATCGGATAAAACCCCTCAATACGCATAATGGGACCTATGAGCTTCCCTCTGGTTACCGCCGCATTTTGCCCGACGGTGACATCGAAGATTGCGTCCGGCCTGTCTTCATCGGTGAAGTTGGTCCTGAAGCGAAAGCCTCCGTAATACTGCTTTAGAAGTTGGTCGCGATCCGGCGCAACAAAGGCCACCGTTTTACCTGCATGCTCATGCAGCCGCTTCGCCTGCGGATAGATCTTTGCAACGTCCCCCGGAACATCGAAGAAGGACAATGAATCGTTCGGCGAAATGGGCGTGATCGCGCCTCCAGCCAAGATCACGCTCACCGATACGTAATTATTCTCGTGGATGCGTAGTTCCGGACCGATCAAAAACTCCGTGGAGCGCGTGATCTCTTGCAGGTCGCCATTTGCAAGAGAGTTGAAGAAATTATCAGCGCCAGTCGGTGATAATGCCTTGATCGGGAAGAGCGCGTCCTTACCTTCCGTATCTTTCCCGCCCGCTGGACTGAGACTCTCTTTGGGTAAGCTGGAGAATCTGATGTTGCCCCAAAGGTGAAGAGGCCACCCTCCAGACTTTTTGAACGAAAACAACGTCGGGCTATTGATGGTCAGATCAAGGAAGGCCCGCTGCGAAAGGCTCACCGCGGCGCTTCCGACCTGCTCGAAGCCCAAAACGACACGCAACTTTTTGTTCGGATCCTCCTTTTTCGTTTTTTCGTCAGGTTTCGCTGGCGCCGGGTCTGCGGTCATCTCAGGCTCCGCGTTCGGGGCGGCGCCCACGGCGCCTATGGCTTTCCTCTCTTTCTCCAATTCGGAGATGCGGTCGGTGATCTGCTTCTTTTCGTCGGTGGAAGTGAAGCCGACGCTCTTCAAATAGCTGCAAAGCGCCTCGATCTCCTGCTGCAACATCTTGGAGAGTTGAGCGCGCCGGCTTCCCAGGAGTTGATTGTTTAGCTCGTGCACTGAAGCAGGGACGGACTGGTCGCGGGCAACGACCTCGAGATGATGGATTTGTTCCTTGAGCTGGGCGAGGTCAATTCCCGGCGGCGATTGCGCCCGGCCCGCGCTGATTAAACAGGCGCTGAATACGAGCGATGTGATGAGATGGCATTTTCTTTTCGTCATAGCACCCTTTCTTTGACACAGGATGTAACCGTACAGCTTCTGGCAGGCGCACCTCGACCAGACGTCCGTGCGGTCAGCGTTGATCGAGAACGCGACAGCGGTCAGACGCGACTTCAAACCCGCGTGTTTCTTGGTTCCTATCCGCCTCGCTTATTTTTTGCTTTTGTTTTTGTAACTGCTGCGGCTCTCTTTGTCCCGCAGGGACAAAGAGAGCCGCGCGTCACTTGTTTTTTTTAGACTCCTGTCTTCTCCAATTTAAACGTGATGTCTTCGCCCCGAGTATCCAGCGGGGGATCCCAGATGGCTGGAAAAGGCTGGCCTACTTCAAGCGGGATGAAAGCGAACACCACGAACTTCGATTTTTCATTTTTCGTGCGCGCCGTCCTGCCGCTGAAAATCTGCGTTTGGTCTTTCTGCTGCTGGCTGAAACCCAGATTATTCAGCCACTCGGCGGTTTGATCGATCGCTGCTTTGAGCAACGTCTCCTCCATGTCCGGGTCGTCTGTCTCGTAACTTGAGAGATGGAATCTTTTGAATGTCGTCTCAGTCGTCGTTTTATTCTTCGTCTCAGCCATGGTTTTTCTCCTTTGGATTGGTTACGGTGATTACTTGCATTCGCTGCGCTTACTACTTTTTTTGTGACGCCGTATTGTCAGATAGCCGCCTCTGGCGTAAGATGCAGCCGCTTTCACACCTGACAATACGGCTCCGAGTTCAAATCGCCTGTGATACCTATGGAATCAGGCGGATGATAGGCATCCGCGCTTTTATCTGAAATGGGTTTTGGATAAAAGCTGGCTAAAATCCGATAAACACTCAGTCAAAACCGGTGAGAACTCGATGAAAAATCAGATTTACGAATTCGCTCCATTTCGGCTCGATCTCGGCGAGCGGCGATTGTTGCGCGCCGGCAAAGAGATCGGGTTGCAGCCCAGGCTCTTCAAATTGCTGGCGGTATTGATCGAGCATCGCGGGCGGGCGCTCGGCAACGATGAGTTGATGGCGTTGGCGTACGAGAGGGTCGTCGGTGACAACAACATCGTCGTCAACATCAGCCAACTGCGCAAAAAACTTGGCGACGGGGTGATCGAAACGATCGAGGGGCGCGGCTATCGTTTCGCGGTCGAAGTGAAGGTGATTGATCCCGCGCTTGCGCCCGACGAGGCGGAAGAGCCTCCGCCGGCGGGCGGGGCGCTGCCGGTCAATTCGCGGTATTACGTCGAGCGTGAGACCGACGAGGAGTTTTACCGGGCGTTGCGGCGCGGCGACAGTCTGGTGTTGATCAAAGGCGCGCGGCAGGTTGGCAAGACATCGCTGCTCGCGCGCGGCCTGCAGCGGGCGCGCCAGTCAGGCGCCGCCGTCGTGTTGACCGATCTGCAGAATCCGTCGAAAGCGCCCTTCGCCAGTTCGGAAAAGCTGTTGCTGGAATGGGGCGAGATGATCGCCGAGCAGTTGGGGCTGAAAACAGGCCCGCACGACGGATGGAGCGGTTTGCGCAGCGCCGGAATCAACTTTCAGCGTTATCTGCGCCACGAAGTGTTGGAAAAGATTTCCAAGCCGCTGGTCTGGGGGCTGGATGAAATTGATCGGCTCTTCGAGTACGACTACGCCGGCGAAATATTCGGGCTGTTCCGCTCCTGGCATAACGCGCGGGCGCTCGAACCGGCGGGGCCGTGGAAACGGCTGACGCTGGCGATCGGGTACGCGACCGAAGCCCACCTGTTCATCACCGATCTGAATCAATCGCCCTTCAACGTTGGATTGCGACTCGCGCTCGCTGATTTCACGCCGGAGCAAATCGCCGATCTCAACGGGCGTTACGGCGCGCCGCTCATGGGCGACGAAGAGTTGGCGCGTATGTTCGCGCTGCTGGGAGGCCAACCATATCTGGCGCAGCGCGTGTTTTATGAGATGTCCGAGCGCCACGGCGCCTGGGAAGCGATTGAAGCCGCCGCCGATCTCGACGAGGGCGTCTTCGGTGATCATCTGCGACGGTTGCTGGCTTCCCTCTCCAGCAACCCGCAATTATGCGCCGCCGTGCGCAGCGTGCTCGAAGGCCGGCCACAAATGGCGGTCCTGGACTTTTATCACCTGCGCAGCGCGGGCGTGCTGGCCGGCGATTCAGTCGAAGACGCTCGGTTTCGGTGTCAGCTTTATGCCCGGTATCTGGCCAAACATCTTTAGAGGCTTACGATGAACTTCTTCGTCACCGGAGGCACGCTGCCGCCCGACGCGCCGTCTTACATTGAACGACAGGCCGATCTTGATCTTCTTGAAGGCCTATTGCGGGGTGAGTACTGCTACGTTTTAACCACGCGGCAGATGGGCAAATCCAGTTTGATGGTGCGAACGGCGGAAAAACTGCGCGCGGCGGGCGTTGGCGTGCGGATCGCCGACCTGACATCGGTCGGGCAAAACCTGACGGTCGAGCAGTGGTATGTCAGCCTGCTCGGTTGGATCGGGATGGGTCTGGAAGGAATTGAGGAGGAGATCGAAAAGTTCTGGCTGGCGCAGCCGCTCCTCAGCCCAGTGCAAAAGATGGTGCGAGCGCTGCGCGAGATAATCCTGTCGCGATTCGACTGTCCTCTCGTCGTCTTCATTGACGAGGTGGATTACGTGAAGAGCTTGCCGTTTCCACTGGACGAATTCTTCGCCGCCGTTCGCGAGTGCTACAACCTGCGGGCTGAAGACGCCCGAATGCGACGGCTGACGTTCTGTCTGGTGGGCGTGGCGACGCCGTCCGATCTGATCCGCGACAACCGCACGACGCCGTTCAACATCGGACGCCGCATCGAATTGCACGATTTCACGGCGGCGGAGGCGGCGCCGCTGGCATGCGGTTTGGGACAAGATGGCCAGAGCATGCTTGATCGTGTGCTGCATTGGACAGGCGGTCACCCGTACCTGACACAGCGGTTGTGCAGGGCCGTGGTCGAAGCCAATCCGCAGCCGGCGGCGCGCGATCCGCAACTCGTGGATCGTTTGTGCGAGGAGATGTTTTTCACGCGACGCGCGCGCGAATTGGATGACAACCTGATCTTTGTTCGCGCGAGTATGCTGCGTAACGACGCGGATCGAGTCGGGTTGTTAGATCTGTATACGAAGTTAGGAAAGCGCCGGCCGGTGGTGGACGACGGTACCAACCCGCTCTTTAGCGCGCTGCGGCTGTCGGGCATCGCGCGCATGGAAGGCGCCCGATTGAAGGTCCGTAACCGCATTTATGCGCGCGTCTTCGACAACCAGTGGGTCGAAAACAATCTGCCGGGCGCTGAGATAAAACAGCGGCGCGCGGCTTATCGGCGCGGCCTGTTGCGCGCGGCGTCGGCGGGAGGGGCGATCCTGCTATTGGTCGGCGCGCTGGCGATCACAGCGGCCAGAAAAGCCCAGCAGGCTGCGCGCGAAGCCGAGAAGAGCCGCCGCGCATCCTATTACGCGAGGATTCGCGTCGCCGAACAGGAATGGACGGACGGCAACGTCAGCCGCGTCGAAGAGATACTCGCCTCGCTCAAGCCGGAAGCGGGACAAGAAGACCTGCGCGGGTTCGAGTGGCATTACCTCTGGCGCCTCAGCCATCGCCACGCGCAATCGCTCATGCTCGACCAGAATGTCGCGCAGGCGGCGTTCACATCGGACGGCCAGCAACTCGTCATTTGCGAAGCGATCCGCGCCGTAAGCGATGGAACGCCGAAATACCGGCTGCGGTTTTTCGATTGGTCATCAGGAAAAGAGTCGAGATCGTTCGAGACAGCGTCGAGCAGCGTCTTCAACCTCGTCGCTTTCTCCGCTGATTTGCGCGAGGCGTTGATCGAGAGTGAAAAGAACACCGCCCGGTTGCTCGATCTGCAAACCGGGAAAACACTGGCCGCGCTCAACGGTCACCATAGCGTGCTCTCCGCGCTGGCCTTGTCGCCGGATGCGTCGCGCGCAGTGATTGGAGACCGGCAGGGAATCATCAAATTCTGGGAGTTAGGCGCCATCGCCGACGAGCCGCGATTGTTGACGCAAGCGAATCAGCCGGGCGTCATTGGGCAGGCGGTTTTTTCCCACGATGGGCGGCGCGTCGCCGCGATCGTCGGACCGAATTTGATTACGTTGTGGGACGCCGCGACAGGGCGCAGGCTGCGGGAGTTGCGTGGCGCGGCTGGGGATATCGACAGCGTTGTCTTTGCCCCCGATAACAGACGACTGCTGCTGGCGGCCAGGGATGGAATGGCGCAGGAGCTTGATTTGGACACGGAACGGTTCGTCGCGAATCCGACCGGTCACACCGGGCGCATTACCAAACTGGTCTTTTCTCCCGATGGCAAGCTGCTGGCGACCGCCGGCGAAGACCGCGTGGTCAGACTCTGGCGGGCTGACGATTGGCGGCTGCTCGCGACAATCAAAGGCCACGGCGCGGCGGTCAACGCGCTGGCCTGGTCGCCGGACAACCATTGGATCGTTACGGGCGGCAACGACAAGCAGGCCAAAATCTGGAATGTGAACGAAGCCATCAAAACCGATCGCGAGGCCAGCAGCGGCATTGGCGGAACGCATGCGGATCATTACCTGGCAACCGCATTTTCCGAACGTGGGGAATTGCTGGCGTTTGGCGACAACGGCCAGGGCGGATTGCAGATCGTGGATGTCCTTGCGGGAAGAGAAATGTTGACTTTGAGGGAAACCGGCCCCCAACCATTATTCGCCGTCTTTTCTCGCGATGCGAATCTGGTCGCCGCCGGCGGAACGAACAACACCATCGCGATCTGGGAGGTCGCCACCGGCAGGAAGATGACGGAACTAGCCGGGAGAAATCGGAGCGAGGTCGTCATCGCGGCGGACTTTTCGCCTGATGGAAAACGGTTGGCTTTCAGATACGACAACCAGAGCGTGAAGTTGTGGGATGCGATGACCGGGCGCGAAACGCTGACGTTGACCGCGAAGGCGATGGGGGCGGACCAGGGTGGGATGGAACTGTCACAGCGAGTCACATTCTCGCCGAGCGGCGAGTTGCTGGCCGCGGCGGTCAGCGATGGCAGCGTCGTTGTGTGGCGGCTGGCGCCACACAACGACGCTGCGCGACCGCCGATGATTTTCAAAGGGCACACAGACCGCGTTCGCGCGATTGCCTTCTCGCTCGACGAAACACGGCTTGCGACCGGCGGGCGGGACAACCAGGTTCGATTGTGGGACGTGCGCGGACAACGCGAACTGGCGATGTTCGGACAAACCGATTCTGTGCAGCGCATCGCGTTTTCGCCGGATGGCAAACGGCTCGTTACGGGAGGCTACGACGGCAGCGTGAAAATCTGGGACGCCGCGACTGGACAACAACTGATGACCTTGTGCAAATACAAGGATCAGGTGACCTCCATTACGTTTTCGCCGGACGGCGCCAGCCTGGCGACCTGCGGATATGATGGCGTGGCGCGCCTTTGGCAAATCAGCAAATGATGATGAGCGCCATCTGGTATTGGCGCGAACGGTCTGGAGCCTATTCAAGTCGGCGCTACAGGCGAATCCAACTGGATTTCGGGGTAATACTCGGCAATATTCTCCCGGCTCAGCAGTAGATGATCAGTGTAAACGGCGGGCGGCGCCTGTTCGCGATTGACGATGGCCGACACCAGCCGGAGTAGTTTGGCGCCGTAGAGTTCAGGAAAGTAGGCCACCGAAGCGATGAAGCGGCTGTTGCGTCGGCGGATTTCCGCGCGCGCTTCCCGCGAGGCGTTCTGTCCGACCACCGCCACATCGCGCTCGCGGCCGGCGGCGCGCGCCGCTTCCAACGCGCCAAGGGCGCTCAGGTCGTTGAAGCCGGAGATGAGCAAACGCGAGCCAGGCTCGATGCGTGGCAGCAAAGCAGCCATCGCCGCGCGGCTGGTGTCTTGACGCAATTTCCCGTCCAGGTGAATAACGGCCGACTCATCGAGCGCGCCGAGCGTCTCCCGCAAGCCTACCAGCACGCCCGAAACGCGCGCTTGCACGTTGGTGTTGGTATGCGTCGCCTCGACGAGCACGACGCGGTCGAATCGGCCGCGCCAACGCCTGAGCGCAAACTGCCCGAGGGCCGCGCCCGCGAGTTTGCCCGCCTGATAGTTGTTCGCTCCAAAGTAAATGCCGCCCTGCAACGGCCGCTCGATGGTGATGAACGGAATGCCCGCGCTCAGGAGACGTTCCGCAACCAGATGGCCGATCGCTTCGACCGGCTCGAAAAATAAAGCCACGTCAACCTGGCTCTCCACCAATTCTTGCGCGTTGCGCAAGGCGGCCTCCGCGTCATCCTCGTTGTTGTCGAGCACGATCAGATCGAAACCGGCCTGCGCCGCGGCCTCTCGGATCGAAGCCGTCAGATCGCTCCGGAACCAGTTGCCGGTGAGCGGCGCGGCGTAACCGACCACGACGCGACGGCGCCGCAAGGTCCCTCGATAACGCTTATCGTCGGAGCGCCGTACGTAACCGCGCGCTTCGAGAGTCGAAAGCAGCCGGTACACCGCCAATCGCTGAATGCCGGTCGCGGCGACCACTTCCTGAATGCTCAGCGGATGGGCGGCCTTCTCTACGGCTTCGAGTACGATCAGTCCCTTCTCCAATGTACCTGCGCCCGCGCTTTTTGTCTTCGTGCCTGTTTTCTTCATCGAAAAATCTGTACCGCGAGCGGTGGCGCGCGCGATGTCGCCAATGTACCGCTCCGGGAGCCGCGCGCGACACCGCTCACGGTACAGATCCATCACCAAACGCCTTTGCTCACTATTTGAACATCGCTTCAGCCATTGCCCACTTGAACATTCTCATCGTCCTTTCGTCAAGGCGCCGCATCGAGCCACCACGGAAATTGCGCGTTAAATCGTCGTCGTTGATCCCAGGGCTTGACTTCCCCCGCCGGCAGGTATAAAAGCGCGTAAAAATATGAACACCATTGTTTACTATTTGAACATTGCGTTGATCCTCTCGTCGAGCTTCGCCGCCGGCGCGCAGGCGCAGGAGCAGTCGGCGCGCGACTGGGCCTCGCTGGTCGGGCAACGGTTCCGGGCCGAGCGCGACATCGTTTACAAGATCGTGGACGGCGTAGCGCTCAAGCTCGATCTCTATGTCCCCTACGACAACACGCCCGGCCCGACGGCGCTCTACATTCACGGCGGCGGTTGGCAGACGGGCAGCAAGGAGCAATACGCGCTGTGGTACTTGCCTTATCTGCAGTTGGGCATGCGCGTGGTGGCCGTGCAGTACCGTTTGTCGGACGTAGCGCCGGCGCCGGCGGCCATCGAGGACTGCCGGTGCGCGTTTCGCTGGGTGGCGGCTCACGGCGCGAAGTATGGGATTGATGTGAATCGGATCGTGGTCACGGGCGGGTCGGCGGGCGGCCATCTGGCGTTGATGACCGTGATGGGAGACGCGAGCTTCGACCGCGACTGCCAGGAAGACGCGACGCCCAGGGCGCGGGCTGTCATCAACTACTATGGAGCGACCGACATCGAAGCGCGACTGTCCGAAGAGCGTCCCCATGTCAACAAATGGCTGCGCGGCGCGGCGGATCGCCAGGCCCTGGCGCGGCGCGTCTCGCCCATCAATTACGTGCGAGCGGGCTTGCCGCCGGTGCTCACCTTGCACGGCGATGCGGACGAAATGGTTTCGTACGAGCAGGGCGTGAGGCTGCATCGCGCGCTGACGGACAAGGGCGTGCCGAACGAATTGATTACGATTCGCGGCGGCAGGCATGGGCGGCATACCTGGACCGACGCCGACACCATCCGCGCGCAGCGCGCCATCGAGGCTTTTTTGAAGCGGCACAAGATTCTTACGTTGGCGCCGCCGCCTTCAGGTGGAAGGGTTCGGCGATAAGACCCTTCCGTCCGATGGCGGCGGCGCCAACTTTTTCCGAAAGGAGCACACCATGCGTAATCTCTGTTTGCGGCTCGCGAGCCTGTCGTTATTGTTCGCGGCGTGTTGTCTTACATTATCCGGCCAGACGATCACGGGTTCGATTGTCGGCTCGGTTATAGACCCCGGCGGGTCGGCGGTGAGCGGAGCCGAGGTCTCCATCGTTCAGGCCGGCGCCGGATCGAGGCGCGCGACCAGGACGGACGAGCGCGGCGACTTCACCCTCGGCGGTCTGCAACCCGGCGAATACAGCCTGATGGTGAGCGCCACGGGCTTCAAGAGTCTGCAGAAGCGCCAGATTATGCTTTCGTCGGCTGAGACGCTGCCCGTCGGCAAGCTGGTTTTGGAAGTGGGCGAGATGTCCGAACAGGTGACGATCACGGAGCAGGGCGCGGCGGTGCAGGTGGCCAGTTCCGAACGCGCCGGCCTCATCACCAGCGCGCAATTGGAAAACCTGATGGTCAAAGGGCGCAACGCCATGAGCCTGCTCTCGTTGATGCCCGGCGTGGTGGACAATCAGGGACTCGGCAACCAAGAGCGCATTGACCGCAACTTCGACATTTACGTGCAGGGCAATCGCCGCAGCGCCAATTCGGTCACCATTGACGGCATGGTCGTCAATCCGATGGGCAACAATTTCAATTCGGTCATCGTGCTCAGTCAGGATGCGATCGCCGAAGTCAAAGCGCTGCTCACCAACTACACCGCTGAATACGGGCGCAGTTCGGGCGCGGCGGTCAACTTCGTGACCAAGTCGGGCACGAAAGATTTTCACGGCCTGGGTTCGTATTTCAAACGGCACGAGCAGTTCAACGCCAACGATTTTTTCAACAACCGTCTGGGCCGCGTCAAGCCGCGTTACCGTTACAACACCTGGAACTACAACGTCGGCGGCCCGGTCTTCCTGCCAAAGAAATACTTCGGCCCTTTGGGCGGGTTCAATGAGAGCAAGGAGAAACTCTTCTTTTTCTGGTCGCAGGAATACTGGCCGTTGAAAGTGCCGCTGCCGATCACGCAATTGACCGTGCCGACGGACGCCGAGCGGCGCGGCGATTTCTCGCAATCTCTGGATGTCAACGGGCGCTTGATCCCGGTGGTGGACCCGCTCACGCGCCAGGCCTTCCCCGGCAACATCGCGCCCGCCAATCGTATTGATCCGAACGGCCAAGCTCTGTTGAACGTCTTCCCCAAGGCCAATTTCTTCGACCGCTCGATCTCGCGGGGCAATTACAATTATGTTTATCAAACCGAGAACGAGACGCCGATTCGAATGGAAAATCTGCGCATTGATTACCACTTCAATCAAAATCACTCGCTCTCATTCACGCTCGCTTCGTTTCTCGACCGGCAAACGGGCGCGGTCGGCATCCTGACATCGGGAGCGACCAACTGGCCGCAATTGACCAAGACTTATCAACTGCACGGGCAGGGCTACATCCTGCGTCACACGGGCGTGCTCAGCCCATCGCTGATCGCCGAAACCAGCCTGGGTTTTACACGGCGGCCCGAAGGCAACAGCGCCACCGACGAAGAGATTGCGCGCAATCAACGCGCGACTGTCGGTTACAACGCGCCGCAGTTCAACCCGGCCATTAACCCACTCGGTCTGATTCCGAACGCGACCTTCGGCGGCGTGCTCAATCCGGCCAATCTGTTTCAGGAAGGCCGCTATCCTTTTCGGCAGAGGCTTAACGCCTTCAACCTGACCAGCAAGATCACCAAGACCATCGCCACGCATACGCTGAAGGCGGGCGTCATCATCGAGCGCAATTATCAGGGAGCGAACTCCGACGGAAATTTCGCGGGCAGTTTCAACTTCGGGCGCGACGTCAACAATCCGCTCGACACGGGCTACGCTTATTCGAACGCGATACTCGGCGTCTTCAGCTCTTATACGGAGCCGTCGAGCCGCATCTTCTCGCGCTTCCGCCAGCACAGCGTCGAATGGTTCGCGCAGGACGCCTGGAAGGCGACGCGGCGGCTGACGCTCGATCTGGGCATGCGCTTCCAGTACCTGGCGCCCATTTACATGGCCCACGACCGGCTTTCGACTTTCGCGCCGGAACTGTTCGATCCCGCGCAGCAGGCGCAGTTGATTCGCCCGGCGCGCGTGGGCGGCCAGCGTGTGGGCGCGCATCCGGTGACGGGGGCCACCTATCCGGCGGCGTTGATCGGCGCGGTGGCGCCGGGCGTGGGCAATGCGAACAACGGCATTGCGGCGGCCAATAATAATGGCTATCCACGCTCGCTGATCGAAGGTTACGGCGTGATCTACGCGCCGCGCGTCGGCTTCGCGCTCGATGTGTTCGGCGATGGCAAGACGGCCGTGCGCGGCGGCTTCGGCCTCTTCTACAATCGGCCGAATATGAGCGACAACTATCTGCGCTTCTCCGGCCAACTGCCCTTCACCAGCAATCCCACGGTCTTTTACGGGACGCTGGCGTCGCTCCTGTCGTCGGCGGGCGCGGTCTTTCCGCAAAACATCAACGCGCTCGACCGCAGCGACAAAGTTCCGAGCGTGATGAATTTCAGCCTCTCAGTACAACGCGACATCGGGTTTCAAACGGTGGTGGATGTCGGTTACGTCGGTTCGCTGGGGCGCAATCTGCTCTGGCTGCGCAATCTGAACGCGATCCCGCTCGGCGCGAATTTCGATCCGGCCAACGCCGATCCGTCGAATCCCGCGACGCCGCTCGCGCCGGCCTTCCTGCGACCGATCAAGGGCTTCAACGATATTCTGTTGACCGAACCGGCCGGCTCGTCCAATTATCATTCGTTGCAGATAACGGCGCGCCGGCGCTTCGCCAACCGCGTCCAGTTCGGTCTGGCTTGGACGTGGTCGAAGGCGATGGGCTTTACCGACCTCGACACGACGGCGATTACTTCGTTGACGCCGTTGCGCGCGTGGAATTACGGATTGGCGTCTTTCGACCGCACGCACATCGTCAAGTTCGACTGGCTGTGGGACCTGCCGAAAGCGCCGATCGAAAACCGTGTCCTGAAGGCCGCGCTGCACAACTGGCAATTGTCGGGCATCGCCAGTTGGGTGAGCGGCGCGCCGCTCAGCGTCGGTCTGACCACGGTGGCCGCTTTCGATTTCACGGGCACGCCGAGCCAGGGCGCGCGCGTCGTGCAAACTGGCGATCCCGTGTTGCCCAAAAGCGAGCGCGCTTTCAGCCAGCACTTTCGCACGGACGTTTTCCAGATGCCCGCTCGCGGCACGGTGGGCAACGCCGCGCTGACGCAGTTTCGCGGGCCGGGCGTCAACAATTGGGACGTGGCCCTGTTCAAGGATTTCCCCATCCGCGAACATGCGCGTTTGCAGTTTCGCGCTGAGGCTTACAATGCTTTCAACCACACGCAATTCAGCGCGGTTGACGCGACGGCGCGATTCGACACGACGACGGGCAGACAGGTCAACACGCGCTTCGGCGAATACACGGCGTCGCGCAGCCCGCGCATTATGCAGTTCGCGCTGAGGTTTTATTTTTGATGATGATGACGGAACGCCGCGCCTGGCTGCTATGCGGCATGCTCTTCTGCGCCACGGCGCTGAGTTTTCTGGATCGCCAGGTCTTGAGCGTGCTGGCGCCGAAGCTGACCGTTGAGCTGGACCTTTCGAACACGGTCTATTCGCGCGTGGTCTTCGCTTTTGTGCTGAGCTACACGGTGATGTTCGCCGTCGGCGGCAGGCTGATCGATGCGCTGGGCGCAAGGTTGGGGATGGCGCTGGCGGTCGGCGTCTGGTCGCTGGCGAGCGCGGCGCATGCGTTGGCAAGCGGCGCGTGGAGCCTGGGCGCGGCGCGCTTCTTTCTGGGCATCGGCGAAGGCGCGTGTTTCCCGGCGGCGACCAAAGGCGCGGTCGAATGGATGCGCCCTGAACGCCGCGCGCTGGCGGTGGGCGTAGCCAATGGCGGCTCGGCTTTCGGCGCGGTGCTCGCGCCGCCTTTGACCGTCTGGTGGACGACCGCGTTCGGCTGGCGCGGCGCATTCATCGCCACGGCCTTGCTCGGCCTGCTGTGGCTGGCGTTGTGGCAAACGGCGTTTCGCGGACTGCCTCGCGCCATCGCATCCAATACAATGGGCGAAGCGCGGCGCGGCGTGGGCTTCGGCCAATTGCTCGCGCGGCCCGCGGTGCGGCGTTTGGTGGCGGCGCGCTTTTTCTTCGATCCGGTTTTTTACTTTTACATGTTCTGGATTCCGCAGTACCTGTCGCGGCAGCGCGGGGTGTCGCTCGATGAGATCGGCAAACTGACCTGGATTCCATTCTTTGTGCTGGGCGTGATGAATATCGCCGCCGGGCGCGTTTCGGACTTGCTGGTGGCGCGGGGCTGGGAACCGCGACGGGCGCGGTTGACGTTGATGGGCGTCGCGGCGCTGTTGACGGTGGCTTCGTGGCTGGCCTCGCTGGCGGGGACCGTGGCGATGGCCATCGCGCTGATGTCCGTGTTGATGTTCGCGCACGGCATCTGGATCGCGAACTTCATCACCCTGATCGGTGACACGGTCGCGCCGGAAGAAGTAGGCACGGCGGTCGGGTTGACCGGAACCTGCGGCGGCGTCGCAGGCATGATCTCAAGCCTCGTGGTCGGGCCGGTCGTAGATCAATACTCGTTCGCGCCGGTGTTTCTGGCGTCGTCGCTGTTGTATCCGGTGGCGTGGCTGATTTTGACGATAAAGTTCGTGGTCCCGCCTTCAGGCGGCAAGGTCCGGCAATCCAGCCCTTCCGCCTGAAGGCGGGACTACGAACTAGGAGGAAAACATGAAAGTAGAGCGCAGAAAACCGCGCACTGCCAATGTTGGGATTTTCGGCGTGGGCTACCACGTTTATTGGAATCAGTTCCCCGGTTTGCTGGATGAATTGATGGCTAAGCTCGATGTGCTGGTCGGGCGCGTCGCCGGCGGCGGCGTGCGCGTTCACAACTTCGGGATGGTGGACAAGGCGCAGGACGCCTACGCGCTGCTGCCGAAGTTGAAGGCCGCCGATCTCGATCTGGTCTTTTGCGACATGCTGACCTATGCGACGTCGGCGACCTTCGGCGCGATCGTGCGCGGACTGGATGCGCCAATCGTTCTGGTCGCGCTGCAACCGATGGAGGCGATGGATTACGCGCGCGCGACCACGCGGATGCAGCTTGCGAACGACGA
>Ga0187894_10002914_pt1 | contig 19836 bp, 20 predicted proteins | sample GBC1701081metaG_FD_136650 | JGI IMG/M metagenome (GOLD analysis project Ga0187894, IMG submission 136650) | White microbial mat communities from a lava cave in the Kipuka Kanohina Cave System on the Island of Hawaii, USA - GBC170108-1 metaG ...
CAAGTGTCCGGCATCGGCTACCCGGCGGCACTGGAGGCGATCGTACGCGCGATCCACGACGCCCGGCAGCAGTTCGGCATCATCGGCCGGCTCATTCCGTCCATCGACCGGGAATCCAGTCCCGCGGCGGCCGTCGAGATGGTCGGCTGGGTAACGGCGAACCGCCGTGAGGACGTGATCGGCATCGGCATCGACTACAACGAGGTCGATCATCCACCGGAGCTTTTCGAGCAGGCCTACCGCGATGCTCGCCGCGCCGGCCTGAAGACCACCGCGCACGCCAGCGAGTTCGGCCTGCCTTCGACCAACACGCGCACGGCGCTCCATCTATTGCAGGTCGACCGCATCGACCACGGTTACGGCGTCGTCGACGACCCGGACTTCGCGCGCGAATGTGCGCAGCGCAGTGTGATCTTCACCGTGGTACCGACCAATTCCTACTACTGGTACACGCTGCCACGTGAGCGCTGGGCGCTGGATCACCCGATTCGCCGCATGCCCGGCCTGGGACTGCGCATCCACCCCAACACCGACGACCCGACCTTGCACCGCGTCACACCGACGAAGGCCTGGGCCATGATGGTCTGCGACTTCGGATTCAGTCTCGACGACCTGCGTGGCTTCTTGCTGAACGGCCTGGACGGCGCGTGGATCGACGACGATACGCGCCGCGCGTGGCGCACGCAGTGGTGCGCCGAGTTCGACGCGCTGCGCGCGCAACTGACACCCGACCTCTTCTCTCAGGGATGATGACCGTGCACCACCGCAGGCAGCTGCTCCTCGCTGCGATGTTAGCCGGCGCATTGCCCGGCACGGCCCTGGCGCAGGCAGCCTGGCCCACGGCCAAGCCGATCACGTTGATCGTACCCTACTCGGCCGGGGGTAACATGGATTTCTACGCCCGTTTGATTGCCAGCAAGCTCAGCGAGCGGCTCAAGCAGGCGATCGTGATCGATAACACGACCGGTGCGGGCGGCGTCGTGGGTGTGGCCAAGGCAGTGAACGCGGCGCCTGACGGCTACACACTGGTGGCCGCCCCTGACAGTGTGATCGCGCTCGGTCAGCTGATCAATCCGACCGCCTATAAGTTCGACCCGCTGAAGGATTTGGCGCCCGTGGGCATGCTCGCGACCGCACCGCTGGTGCTGGTGGCGCGGCGTGGTCTTGGGGTGCAAAGCTACGCCGACCTCGTCAAGCTCGCCAAGGCCTCACCTGGCAAATACACCTACGCGACCTCAGGTGTCGGCACGGTGTTGCACCTCGCCATGGAACTGCTCGGCCAGCGAAGCGGCATCACGCTCACCCATGTGCCCTACCGAGGTGGCGCGCAGATCGTAAGCGATTTGATGGCCGATCAGGTTGATATGGCGATGTTGGTTGGTGCAGGCACGATCCAATACATAACCAGCGGACGGCTGAATGCGTTGGGCGTGACCGACGCCAGGCGCCTCGACTTGCTGCCGCAGATACCGACCTTCGATGAGATGGTGGACTTCAAGGGCTATGTGATCGTGACCTGGACCGGCATCTTTGCGCCGGCGGGAACACCGACAGCGATCGTCCAGCACCTCAACGAGCAGCTCGACGCAGTGCTGAAGGACCCGATGGTGGTCGCCAAGCTGGCGGAGCAGGGCGCACTGCCCGGCAGCGGCTCCGCGGAAGACCTGGCTCGCCTTGCGCAGGCTGAGTATCTGCGCAATCAGCAGGTCGTTCAGTCACTCAACATCACGAAGTAGCGCCATTGCCAAAATACCCGCTCCCGGAGGCTTGCGGGTGTCGCGTGCGTGCGGCCTGAGTGCGCCAGAGCGCCGCGACGTGCGGTACTACGGCGTACATGCGGGCATTCGCGATCATGGCTCGTCCCGATATAGTCGTTTGGTGCCACCGTTCACAATGGATACCTTGATGCCGCCGATCTACATCACTTTTCTCAACCGTCTCGATATCGAAGAACTGGCGCTCACCAACGATGAGATCCTGGCCGCGATCGAGACCAGCCTGGCGGCACAGGGCCGCGGCCAGACCGTCATCGAGCCGCGCGTCCATTTGGCGCCCGGCCAATCAAACGGCCACTTCAACGTCCTGCGCGGCGTGATCAACGCGCCGGTCGATCGTGCCGGCATCAAGGTTGTCGGCGACTTCGTCGACAACTACAAGCTCGGCTACCCGTCCGAGCTCGGCGTCGTCCTGCTGCTCGACCCGCGCAACGGCGCGCCGCAGGCCATCCTGGATGGCGCCGGCATCACCGACATGCGCACCGGCGCAATGACGGCCGTCGGCGCCAAGTATCTCGCGCGCAAGAACGCGAAGGTACTGGGCCATATCGGCGCCCGCGGCTCGTCCTACTGGAATGTCCGCCTGCTCGATCATCTGTTCAACTTCGACGAGATCCGGGTGCATTCCAGGCGGCCGGAAAGCCGCAACGGCTTTGCCCTGCGTCTGGAGAAGGACCTCGGCAAGAAGGTTGTGGCTACGAACGACTGGCGCTCCTGCGTCGAAGGCGCTGACATCGTGGTCGAGGCATCGCGGCTCGACAAGCCGGAGCCGCTCCTGAAGACGGAATGGATCAAGCCCGCCGCGTTCGTCGTCCCCTATGGCACGATGAGCGCCGTCGAGCTGTCGCTCACCGATATCGCGCAGAAGCTCGTGGTCGACGATTGGGGCCAGTGCAAGGGTGGCCCGTTCGGCAGCCTCCGCGCACACGTCAACGCCGGCAAGCTGTCGGAGAAGACGCTGCATGCCGAGATGGGTCAGATCGTCGCCGGCCTGAAGCCCGGCCGCGAGCGCGACGAGGAGACCATCATCTTCTGGCATCGCGGACTGTCGCTGTCCGACATCGCGCTCGCTCATGCCATGATCGAGAAGGGCAACCGCCTCGGCATCGGCCAGAGGCTGCGATTCTCCTAGTCAACCAGCCCAACCTGCTGGCGAGAAACCATATGTTATGTGACGAGCACGGGAAATGCGGTAGGTTTCGGGGCAACGACAGCGGGGGCAAAATCAATGCGGACTTTCGCCAAGGGGATCGCCGTTGTGCTGGCGGTGGCGGCGCTGTTCAGCGCCGCTGCGTCGGGACAGACGACCCTGACAGTCGGTTCCAAGAATTTCACCGAGCAGTTCGTCGTTGCCGAACTCTACGCCGCCTCTCTGGAAGCCGCAGGCTTCAAGGTCGTGCGCAAGATCAACCTTGGCGCCACACTGGTAGCGCACGAGGCGGTGCGCACCGGCGCCATCGACCTCTATCCGGAATATACCGGGACGGGCGTGACCGCTGTCATGAAAGCACAGGGCGCACCCGAGACAGACCCGGAAAAAGTCTATGCGATGGTCAAGGCGCACTACGAGAAGGAGTACAAGCTTACGTGGCTGAAACCATCGGGGGTCAACAACGGCTATGCCATGGTCGTGCGGCCAGAGACGGCGCAGTCGATGAATCTCAAGACGCTGAGCGATCTTGCCAAGGCCGCCGGCAAGCTGAAGCTCGGCGCTGGTCCCGAGTTTGGTGACCGTCGTGACGGCCTGAAGGGCATGAAGGAGGTCTACGGTATCGAATTCGGCGAATTTCGCCAGTTCGCCGCTTTGCGCCTGCGCTATGAGGCGCTGATGCAGAAACAGATCGATGTCGCCAACGGCTTTGCCACCGACTGGCAGATCGCGGCCGAAAAGTTCGCCGCCTTGAAGGACGACAAGGGCCTGTTCCCACCGTACTTCCTGGCACCGGTGGTGCGCATGGACACCGTTGCCGCGAATCCGAAAGCCGTCGCGGCGCTCGATCGAGTCAATGTGCTGATCGACAACGCGACAATGCAGGAACTCAACCGGCAGGTCGAAGTCGACAAGAAAGAGCCGCGCCAGGTGGCGACGGCGTTCCTCAAGGCCAAGGGGGTCATCCCCTGACCTCGCGCCATCGGGTCGTCGATACGGGCAAGCGGGCGATCGCCATCGCGGACGTCGTGGCGGTGGCGCGGGAAGGCGCTTCCGTTCGCATCGCGCCATCGGTCGCCCCGCGGCTGAAGCGCGCCCGCCGGATCGTCGAACGTTTCGCCATGGGCGAACAGGCCGTCTATGGGCTGAACACCGGCCTGGGCGCGGCTGTCGACACGGCACTTGCCCAGCACGAGATCGCCGCCTTCCAGCGCCAGGCCATCATGGCGCGCGCCGTCGGCGTCGGCGACTTCCTGTCGACCGACGCGGTGCGCGCGACGCTGTTCGTGCGGCTGGCCGGCATCGCCCGCGGTGCATCGGGCCTGTCGCCCGCCTTCGCTGCCGTGATCCGCGACATGCTGAACAAGGCTGTGCATCCGCGCGTGCGGCGCATCGGTACGCTGGGCGAAGCCGATTTGAGCCCGATGGCGCAGCTTTTCCTGCCGTTGGTCGGCCAGGGCGAGGTGGAACTGAACGGCCGCGTCGAGTCGGGCAGGAGAGCGCTGGCCCGCGCCGGCATCGCGGTGCCGGCGCTGGGACCCAAGGATGCCATCGCGCTGCTGAACGCCAACGCCTGCAGCGTCGGCATCGGCGCCTTGACGCTGCACGATGCGCGATTGGCGCTGGAGGCGCAGACCATTGCGGGGGCGCTGTCCCTCGAAGCGGCCGGCGCCAACCTGTCGCCGATCGATCCGCGGGTCGTCGCCCTGCGGCCGGCACCTGGCCAGGCCGAAGCGTCTCGTCTGCTGCTGTCGTTGTTGCAAGGCAGTGCGCTCTTGAAAGCGAGGCGCCCAAGACGCGTGCAAGATCCCTTGTCCTTCCGCTGCCTGGCGCCGGTGAGCGGCGCCGCCTACGACCAGCTCGCCCGCGCGACGGCCGCGCTCGATGCCGATCTCAACGGCGCCGGCGACAGCCCGGCCGTCCTGCTCGACTCCGGGCACTTGATGTCCACGGTGAACTTCGACACGACCGCAACGGCGCTCGCTTTCGAGGGACTCGGCCTCGCGCTCTCGCACGTCGCCGCGATCGCGGTGTTTCGGATCGCCAAGCTGATGTCATCAGGCTTCACGGGCCTGCCGCGTTTTCTGACGCCGAAGGCCGGCGCGCGCACGGGTTTCGCCACAGTGCAGAAGACGGCCGCGGCGCTGGAGGCCGAGATTCGTCATCTCGCGCTACCGCTGGGCGCCTTGACGGCGCCCGTCGCCGACGGCGTGGAAGACTATGCGCCGATGACGCCGCGCATCGTGGAAAAGACCCATGACATCGTGCATCGCCTGGCGCGCCTTGCCGCGATCGAGCTGGTCGTGGCGGCTCAGGCCGTCGAACTGCAGGATGGCGTGAAACTCGGCCGCGGCACGGGGCGTACCTTCACCTTCGTACGCAAGCACGTGGCCAGGCTCGACGATGATCGGGCCACCGGTCCCGACTTCGAGCGACTGGCCGTTGCCATTCTCGCCGGCGAGCCGGTGGCATGAGCTGGACGCTGGAGAACGGCGACATCGTGGCGATCGCTCTTGGCGAGCATATGCTGATGGTCGGCAGTGCACTCGCGATCTCGCTGGTCATCGCCCTGCCGCTGGGCATCTTGACGGCGCGGCGACCGGCTTTCTACGTCGCCGCCATGAGCGTGACGGGCGTGCTCTACACCATTCCGGCGCTCGCGCTTTTTGCGCTTCTTATCCCGTCGATGGGGCTAGGCCTGGCACCCGCGATCACCGCCCTGGTGCTCTATTCGTTGCTCATCCTGGTGCGCAACATTGCCATCGGCATCCGCGAGGTGCCGGCTGAATTGATCGAGGCGGCCGACGGCATGGGTTACGGCAGGATCAGGCGCCTGCTCGATATCGAACTTCCCCTGGCCCTGCCTGTCATCGTGGCCGGCGTGCGCATCACGGCCGTGACCCAGATCGCGGTGGCCACCGTCGCGGCCTACATCAGTGCCGGCGGGCTGGGCGATCTTATCTTCCAGGGCATCGCGCAGGATTTTGGCGAGAAGATCGTCGTCGGCGCGCTGTTGACGTCGCTGCTGGCGATCGTGGCGGACGAAGGGCTGAAGCATGTCGAGCGCCGCCTGCGCGCCGCGACGGCGGCGCGGCTGTGATGCTGCGCGACGTCATCGCCTGGCTGACCGACAATCGGCAGGCTTTCGACGCAGCGGCTGGCCAACACCTGGTGCTGTCGGCCACGGCCCTGGCCGCCGCGATCGTCCTGGCTTTGCCGCTTGCCCTGGTGCTGGTGCAGTGGCAACGACTGGCGAATGTCGCGATCACCGCGGTCAATGTCCTGCGTACGATCCCGAGCCTGGCGTTGCTCGCCGCCATGTTGCCGCTGATCGGCACCGGCTTCCTGCCCTCGGTGATCGCGCTCACGCTCTATGGCTTGCCGGCAATCCTGATCAACAGCCACACCGCCCTGCGCGAGGTCGATCCCGACATCGTCGAGGCCGGGCTGGGCCAGGGCATGACCAGTGGCCAGATCCTGCGGCGCATTGCCATTCCGCTGGCACTGCCCGTGGTCTTCGCCGGCATCCGCACCGCCGCCGTGCAGATCGTATCGGCGGCCACCCTGGCGGCCTTCATCGGCGGCGGCGGGCTCGGCGAGCTGATCACCGCCGGCATGGGTACGCTCAACATTCCGCAGCTCGTGTCGGGTGGCCTCGCCGTCGCGGCGCTGGCGGTCATGACCGAACTGGGCTTCGCTTTCCTCGAACGCGGCGTCCGGTGGTCGATCGGGACGGCCGCATGATCCGCCTCGAGAACGTCAGCAAGACCTTTTCCGGTGCAGTGCGCCCGGCGGTCGACCAACTCGACCTCGACGTGCCGAACGGCACGACCTGCGTGCTCATCGGACCATCGGGCTGCGGCAAGACCACGACGATGCGTATCGTCAACCGGCTGATCGAGCCGACGTCGGGCCGCATCGTCGTCGAGGGCCAGGACGTGACCCGTGCCGATCCCGTCGCGCTGCGCCGGCATATCGGCTACGTCATCCAGCAGGTCGGCCTGTTCCCGCATATGACGATCGCGCAGAACGTCGCCACGGTGCCGCAGCTCCTGGGCTGGCCGGCGGCGCGCATCGCGCAGCGCGTCGAGGAGATGTTGTCCCTGGTCGGCCTCGAACCAGGACAGTTCCTCGATCGCCATCCCCGGCACCTCTCGGGTGGGCAGCGCCAGCGTGTCGGCGTGGCCCGCGCGCTCGCCGCCGATCCGCCGGTGCTGCTGATGGACGAGCCGTTCGGCGCCGTTGATCCGATCGTACGGTCGGGATTGCAGGCTGAGCTGCTCGCCATCCTGCGCCGATTGGCCAAGACCGTCATTTTCGTCACCCACGATATCGACGAGGCCGTCCGCATGGGCGATCTGATCGCCATCATGAAAGACGGCAAGCTGGTACAATGCGACCCGCCCGAGCGGCTTCTGTCGGCGCCCAGGGATGCCTTCGTCGCCGATTTCGTAGGTGCCGACCGCGCCCTCAAGCGCCTCGCTCTGATCACGGCGGGTGCGGTCGCGCGCCCGGAACCGGCCGGACCCGGCGCGCCGGTCGTCGCACCATCAACCTCGATGCGCGACGTGCTGTCGGTCCTTCTTGCGTCGGGCGCCGACGCCGCTACGGTTGCCGAAGCGGGGCGCTCCCCGCTCGGTGCGATCTCGCTGTCGATGATTCGCGAGCGGGCGGCGACGCCATGGCAAGGTGACGGAGCCGGGTGATGAACAGAGGTCGACGGGCACTCCTGGCCCTCCCCATGCTCTTCGTTGCCGCAAGGAGCAGCCGGGCGGAAAGCTATCCCTCCCGTTCCATCAGATTCGTCGTGCCGTGGCCTGCCGGCGGTGTCGCCGACACCATCGCCCGGGTCGTTGCAGAGAAGCTCTCCGAACGGTTCGGCCAGCGGCTGATCGTGGAGAATCGCCCGGGAGCCTCGGGCAACATCGGGATGGCGGCCGTCGCTGCCGCACCAGCCGACGGATACACGCTTGTGCTCACCCCGACCGGCAACCTCACGGTCAACCAGGCTCTTTACAAGAGCTTGCCCTTCGACACCGAGCGGGACTTCCTGCCGCTGACGGTTCTGGCGACGGTGCCGAATGTGCTCGTTGTCAACCGCACGGTGCCGGCAAACACCCTTGCCGAGCTCGTCGCCTATGCCAAGGCCAATCCGGGGCAGCTCTCCTTCGCCTCGCCGGGTCAGGCGACGGGCGCCCATCTGGCCGGCGAGCTTTTGAAAGTCGAGGCCGGCATCGACATGCTGCATGTGCCGTACACCGGTATTGCGCCGGCCATGAACGATGTCATCGGCGAACGCGTGTCCTTGATGTTCCTCGGGATCTCCTCGGCGTTGCCACATCTTCGCGCCGGAAGCCTGCGGCCGCTGGCCGTGGCAGCCTTGAAGCCATCGCCGCTTCTGCCCGATGTTCCCCTTATCGCCAATTCGGGTTACCCGGGCTTCGACGTGACGTCGTGGTACGGCATTGCGTTGCGCACCGGCGTGCCGGCAGACATCGTCGATCGGCTCTATCGCGAAACCGCCGACATCCTCAAACGCGACGACGTCAGGGAGCGTTTCGCCGGCATGGGCGTGGAGCCGGGTGGTCTGCCGCCTCGGGAATTTGCCGAGCTGGTCCGCAGCGAGTCGCGGAAATGGCGCGACATCATCGCGCGCGCCAACATCAAGCTCGAATAGCACAGCGTTCTGCAGAGGACGCCTCGCGACGAGCGCCCTTCCTTATGGGCGAGGCACTTTTCGATCCAGTCGTCGTTGAAGCCGAGCTCATTCAACAGGGTCAAAGGCCGCGATACGCCTGTTGGCGCGGTCTCTTCCGACCAAATCCGAACAAGATTGTCTCACTTTCACCGGTGGTGTTGGAAAGTGAGACGAACAGCGACGAAAAAATCCAACGAGATCAATATCGATGTAGGGGGATGATGCCCGGGCGCGGAAACTGACTCGTTCCAAAGGTCACCGGGTGCACTGCCGCTACGCTGGTACATGAGAAAGGCGATGTCATTTGTCGAGATAATGACCGTAGTCACGCTTACTGGCTTTTTCCGCCTATGTTTGGCAGCGAATATCCCCATCCCAACTCAATTGACTTTCTAATTTCCCTGGCCAGGTCTAGTGACAAGCCCTCAAGTGTCGCCTGTTTCACTTGGCAATTGGCCTCCTTTCTCTCAAAACAAACCGCGACTTCATTCAGCCTGTGCCCGAACCTAACCATTGCACCTGCGACATCTGGCGATTCTACCACCCCCAATTCGCCCCAATAGAGCTCCCAGAAGCGCCGGCGAGCCCACTCCCAGTTTTCCGGCGCTGCTGTGGTGGCCTCATGGCTCGGAGAAAGTGTGGCTAGTTTCGCTGTGACGCGCGCCGCTTCGAAATAGAACTGTAGTTGCTTCTCTAGAAACGGCTTCTGGGACTCTCGTGTCGAGACTCGCAAAGCGTCCTCTCGCGCACGCTGATTTTTATGAGCTTCGTCGCTCTGAGCGACCCACCATGTGACGACAGTCCAGACTCCGCCTGCTACCACGACCACTGCAGGCGCGTAGGTTATCAAACGTCGCCAGATCCTGCGGCGCCAACGCGCGCGGCTGCGCTGCTGCGTTGCGAGAGCCGGAGCGGCATCCGTCATTTTTTCCCCAAAGTGAAGCCGCTCTTTCGACGGCATGCGGGCGAGTAGCACTTGCGGGGAACGCAAAGCTCGGCCATCCCCCTACCACTCCTGCGATCGGTTGAAGTTAGCGAAGGCGCCGGGTGAACACATCCACCGAACGGATGAGGCCTTCGAGAGGGGCGCGGTTTTAAGGACTTCTTCTAATTCCCCGCGATGCTGTCGCGGTTTGGGTCCTTTCCTTCGCCTCGTTCAGTAAGAATGTGGAAAGGCTCGCAACATGTTTGATCATGTTCAGATCAAAGTGGATGACCTCGAAGCCAGCCGCTCCTTCTACGCAGCTGTCCTCGGCGCCTTGGGGTACACCGTCGTCTTCGACGTTGAGGGCGTCGTCGTCGGTATCGGAACCGACCCGCATAACATGTTTGAGATCCGCCAGGCCGAGGCGAACGTTCCCGTCTCAAAGTCCACGCACATTGCGTTTACGGCAAAGAGCGAGGCCGCTGTGAGAGCCTTTCATTCGGTCGCCCTGGCGCATGGCGCCACGGACAATGGCATGCCAGGATTTCGCCCGCAGTACGAGCCGGGCTACTTCGCTGCCTTCGTGATCGATCCAAACGGTCACAATCTGGAAGCCGCGTTCCTGCAGCGCTAAAGCGCAACCGTTCTGCGCGCTGTCCTCGCTGTCTTCGCATAACGGATCAATCCCGTCTGAACGCTCAAAGCTTCAGCGCCAGCGGATGGTCGTGCAGCGCCCGATCCACGGTCACCAGCTTGAGGTTCTCGACCTGGCATTGGGCCAGCAGGAGCCGATCGAACGGATCGCGAGTCTGCGGCTCGGGGTCGGCCGCGACGATCACATGACTCGTTTGGACCGGGAGGACTGCAAGTCCAAGCGCCTCGATGTAGCCCGCGATATCGGGCAGGGGCATGCCTGGATCCAGCTTTCCCAGCCTTGTCTTGATCGCCGTCTCCCACAGGCTGGCGACGCTGACAAAACCGACCGTCGACGGATCGGTCAAGTGGCGCAGGATGCCGGGATGTTGCTTGCCAAGACTGCGCCGCAGAAGTCCCAGCACGACATGCGTGTCGAGCAGGACTCGCATCAGCTCGGCGGCAGTTTGTGGAGAAGAAAGTCCTCCGGCAGCGGCGCGTCGAAGTCATCCGCGATGAACGGCACAGGTTTTTTTATTCCCTTCGATCGCAGATAAGCGTCACCGGCAGCGAGGTCCAAACCGCCACGCTCGCTGTGCGGCACGAGATCGAAGACGGGACGGCCGTTGCGTGTGACGACAATCGTCTCACCGTTCTCTACGTCGCGAGCGAGCTCAGTGAGGCGATTCTTGGCGTCACGGATTGACACGGTCTTCATGATCAGAATGTAGCCACATGTGGCTACATAGTCAAATGCAGTACGATTTTTCTTGTTTTCGTTTAGAGAATAACATACAGTGATCTGATATCAAAAGCATGCAGGCCGCCGGACTTTCGTGACAGGCACGGCCTGCTCCGACGATGTGGTCGCTTGGGCCACGAAAGCTGGATCGTCGGTTGCTCCTGTCAAGCAACACCATCTCCATCCTTATCGGGTGAACTCATGCGCGCACACAACGTTGCGGATTTGCCTGCCGACATGGCGCTGCCGGACGACCGGCATGGTGCGCTGCCGGGATTTTCGCTCGATATCCTGCCGCCGCTATGGCGCCAGTGGTGCCGGGATGCAGCGCAGGGCGCTGGCGCGCCGGTGGACTATACGGCGCTGTCGCTGCTGACGGTGGCCGCCGCCGTCATCGGCGGCGCGCGCTTCATCAGCCCGGCGCCGGCGTGGCGCGAGCCATGTGTGCTGTGGACGGCGCTGGTGGGCGGGCCGGCGTCGGGCAAGACTCGCGGCATGCAGCCCGCGATGGACTTGGTGCGCGACCTGCAGCTACACCTGGGCTTGGCGGGCGAGGGGGCCTGTCGCCGCCATGCGGCCACGCGCGAGGTGGCACGTACCGTCACCAGCCTTTGGCGACGGGATCTGCGCAACATGGTGATCGCGCAGGCAAAGGACGTCGATCTGCTGCCCGCTGATGCGATCGAACCGCCGCCGCCCAGCCGGCTGATCGTCGAAGACCCGCGTCTACGCGCGGTCGCCGACGCAGTGCACGGCAATCCGCGTGGTGTGCTGCTGGCGCCCGATGCGCTGGATGGCTGGTTCGCCCGCACGGTGCGGCAGACGGCCGATGTCGAGCGACATCATTGGCGCCAGGCATGGTCGGCCGAGTCGTGGCGAGTCCGCCACCGGCAACTATTGCAGATCGACGTTCCTGCCGCCGTGTCGATCCTGGGCACACTGAGGCCGGACGCGCTGCCGCCGGCGCGCGCCGGTGGCGACGACGGTCTGATCGGGCGCTGCCTGTTCATCTGCCCGTCGCGAGCCGTGGTGCAGGCGCTGTCGGCGCCGACGGAGACCACGAGCGATGCCGCCATCGATGCGCTGGCGCGGCTTCACGCGCTGCCGGCGGTGCGCGACGTGCCACTGAGCGCCGATGCACGCGCCGTGTTCGAGGCGTTCCGTGGCGTTCATGACGACGATCTCGATGCGCTGGACGGCCGCGAAGCGGCGTGGTGGAGCGAGGGCACCGGCCTGGTGCTGCGCCTGGCGGGCATGCTGACGTTCCTCGACTGGTCGGCCGAGCCTGCGGGCACGGCGGAACCGGCACAGGTGTCGGCCACGGCGGTGCGCACCGCCATCGGTGTGTGGCGAGACTATCTCTGGCCGCACGCGCGCGCCGTCTTCGGCGCCGCCGGTGCCGGCGAACGACGCCGCCATGCTGAGCGGGTGCTGCACTGGATCACCGAGCATCGCGTCGGTGAGGTGTCACGCGAGCAGATCCGGCGCGAGGTGCTGTCACAAGCCGTCGATGCCGACGGCGCCGATGCCGTCATCGCGCTGCTGGTCGCGCAGGGCTGGCTGCAGTCGGTGGCGCGCGCGACGACCGGCCCAGGCCGTCCACCCCGCCGCTGGCAGGTCAGTCCCGCGCTGTTGTCCGAGGACGTTTCGGCAATTTCCGCAACCGACTCTGACTCAGAGCCTTCTTCCCTGGGAGCGCGGGCCTCCAGCCCGCATCAAGGCGGCGCTTTGCTTTCGTCTGACAGGAGCGGGCGGGACCCTTCGGCAGGCTCAGGGCAAGCTGCCCGCGCTTCCAGGAGGACAGGCATTCCGGCAATTTCCGCAACCGACTCCTATCGTCCTGGGCAATGGTCTGCGATGAACACTGGGCTGGTTACCGCAATTTCCGCAACCGCTGCCCAGCGTCCGCCTAGAACAGATGAATCAAATGCGGCTTGAACAGGCCGATGGCGGTGAAGGCCACGGCGACGCCGCCCAGCCCCATGGCCCCCCAGATCAGCGCCGTCATGCCGGTGATGATGGCGGCCGATGCCAGCACGATGGCGATCTGCAGGGCCGCCGAGGCGACCTCGTAGTGATGATGCGCGGCGGCGGCATCGTCACGTTTCTTCTCGGCGGCCTTGGCGCGCGCCGTCAATTGCTTGCGGCCCTCGCCGGTCTCCGGCTCGTCGTCGTAGCGGTCGTGCGTGCGCTTCCACAGCGCCAGGCGGTGCTCCATCGACTTCTTGGCTTCGGGATCGCTCGTGTATTTCGCCGTGATCTCCAGTTCCTCCGACGCCGTGCGCAAGGTCGTCATGCGCACGGTCTTGGCCTGGAAGAATGACCACAGATTGGCCGCCTCGATGTTGGTGGCCAGGGTCGCCGTCTGGGCGCTCTTGCCCAGGGTCTCCGAGACCGCCAGGAACAGCGCCAGCACCGAGATCAACAGCGCGATCTTCTTGTTGCTGCTGCCGTGATCGTCGTGCCCCGCGCCGTGGTGGCCATGTCCGCCTGTCATATCGTGCTCCCCGTTTGTCGTGGCGCGGGGGTATGCCGTGCCGGGAGCCGGCTTTCAACCCTGGTTCGATGACAGTTGATTCCCTCCCCCACGCAGTGGGGGAGGTGGCCGAAGGCCGGAGGGGGACCCGTGGTGATCTTGGTAACGAGGACCACGTCGGCTCCCCTCCGCCCCTTCGGGGCACCTCCCCACTGCGTGGGGAGGAAACAGACCGCCCGTTGCCATCGCGCGCTGCGGCGGCTTAAATCCGGCCGGGCCGCGAGCGGGTTCCGGGGAGGTGCTGTTGGGGAGGCTATTGGCGGCCGTGCTGGCGGGCGCGGTGCTGTTGGGTGCAGCGCTTGGGGGTGCCGCCGCGCAGGATGTGCGGTTCTTCCGCATCGGTACCGGCAGCACGACGGGCATCTACTATCCGCTGGCTGGCGTGATCGCCACCGCCATCTCCCATCCGCCCGGCAGCCGCGCCTGCGAGGATGGTGGTTCCTGCGGCGTGCCAGGGCTGGTGGCCATGGCGATGACGTCGAACGGCTCGGCGGCCAACGTCGCCGCCATCCAGGGTGGCGTCTGGGAGTCGGGCTTCGCGCAGGCGGACGTCGCCTATTGGGCCTTCACCGGCACCGGTGTCTTTGACGGCAAGCCCAAGGCCAGCGGGCTGCGGGTGATCGCCAACCTTTATCCCGAGAGCATCCATCTGGTGGCGCGCAAGGGCAGCGGCATTCGCACACCAGCCGACCTCAAGGGCAAGCGGGTGTCGCTCGACGAGGCAGGGTCCGGCACCCAGATCGATGCCCGGTTGATCCTCGCGGCCTGGGGCATCGGCGAAAAGGACATCAAGGCCGAGTTCCTTACCGCGGGTCAGGCCGGTGACAGGATCAAGGACGGTGCGCTGGACGCCTTCTTCCTTGTCGGCGGCTATCCGGCCGTCGTGGTGAGCGATCTGGCGGGCAGCGGTGCCGGCATCGACCTCATCACGCTGGCCGGGCCCGAGATCGACAAGCTGCGCGGGCAGTACAAGTTCTTCGCCGAGGACCTGATCCCGGAAGGGATCTACAAAGGCACCGGCGCCATCAGGACGCTCAGTGTCGGTGCCCAGTGGCTGACATCGTCGGCGCAACCGGACGATCTCGTCTATGGCATCACCCGCGCTTTGTGGCACGCCAACAACCGCAAGCTGCTCGACGCCGGCCATGCCAAGGGACGTCTGATCCAGGAACGCACCGCGCTTGACGGCATCGCCATCCCGCTGCACCCGGGCGCCGCACGCTTCTATCGAGAGGTCGGCAATATGAGGTGAACCTTCATGGTGAGCTTGTCGAACCATGAAGGCGACGCACAATGATGGTGCGAGCCGCTTCATGGTTCGACAAGCTCACCATGAAGCGGTCAAGCATCGTCGGACAAGAGACGACAACAGGGGAGTGACACATGATCGACAGACGACGTTTCCTCGCGGCCGGCACGCTGGCCGCCGCCGGCAGCAGCATCGGCGCCATCGGCGGTGCGCAGGCCCAGCAGATCAAGTTCTTCCGCATCGGCACCGGCGGCACGGCCGGCACCTACTATCCGCTGGCCGGCGTGATCGCCAACGCGATCTCCAATCCGCCCGGCTCGCGGGCATGCGATCAGGGCGGCTCGTGCGGCGTGCCCGGCCTGGTGGCGACGGCGGTGGCGTCCAACGGCTCGGTCGCCAACGTCAACGCCGTCAATAGCGGCTCGATGGAGTCGGGCTTCACGCAGTCCGACGTGGCGTACTGGGCCTACACCGGCACCGGCCTCTACGAGGGCAAGCCCAAGGTGGAGAGCCTGCGCGTGATCGCCAATCTCTATCCCGAGAGCATTCATCTGGTGGCGCGCAAGGGCTCCGGCCTGAAGTCGGTGGCCGACCTGAAGGGCAAGCGGGTGTCGCTCGACGAGCCGGGGTCGGGCACGCTGGTCGATGCCCGCATGATCCTCGCCGCCTTCGGCATGACCGACAAGGACATCAAGGCCGAGTACCTCAAGCCGCAGCAATCGGCCGACAAGCTCAAGGACGGCGCGCTCGATGCCTTCGTCAGCGTCACCGGCTACCCGCAGGGCGCCATCAGCGAGCTGGCCGCCACCAGCGGCATCGAGCTGGTGCCGGTCGAGGGGCCCGGTGTCGACAAGATGCTGTCGCAGTATACGTTCTTCGCCCGCGACGAGATCCCGACCGACGCCTACAAGGGCGTCGCCGGCGTGAAGACCATCAGCGTCAACGCGCAATGGGTGACGTCCACCAAGCAGCCCGACGATCTGGTCTACGAGGTCGCCAAGGCGCTGTGGAACGACAACACCCGCAAGCTGCTCGACGCCGGCCACGCCAAGGGCAAGACCATCCAGCTCCAGACCGCGCTCGCCGGCGTCGGCGTCCCGCTCCACCCCGGCGCCGAACGGTTCTACAAGGAAAAGGGCCTGGTGAAGTGACGTCATCCCTTTTCGGACCGCGCGCGTCCACGCGCGCAATCGCTCGCAGCGCAGCGGAGAGCGAAATGCCCTCGGCGCTGACGCGCCGATGCGCGCGTGGACGCGCGCGGTCCGAAAAGGGCAGCACATGACCAGCGTTAACGTCGATATCAAGAAGGCGGAAGAGCTCGAGCGGCAGTTCGATGCCGAGATGCATTTCCGGCCGCTGTTGCCGCCGGCGACGTGGATCGTGGCGGCGCTGCTCTTCGCGCTGTCGTGCTTCCACTACTACACGGCGGGTTTCGGGCTGCTGCGCGAGCAGACCCATCGCGGCATCCACATGGCCTTCGTGCTGGGCCTGATCTTCATGGTCTTCGCCGCCAACCGCAAACATGCCGATGCGGCACCGGTGTCGGCGTGGTGGAAGCCGGGCGGCGTGCCGCTCTACGACTGGGCGCTACTGGCCGCCGCCGCGGTCGCCTCGCTCTACCTGCCGATGATCTTCGAGGACATCGCCTTCCGCGTCGGCAACCCGCTCACCATCGATGTGGTGATGGGCACGGTGCTGACCGCGATCGTGCTCGAGGCGACGCGGCGCACCATGGGCTGGCCGCTGGTGATCATCGCGCTGGCCTTCATCGCGTATGCGTTCCTCGGTCCCTGGATGCCGGGCATCCTGGTGCATCCCGGCACGACGTGGTCGCAGCTGATGGACCACCTTTACCTCACCAGCCAGGGCATCTACGGTATTCCGATCGGCGTCGTCGCCACCTACGTCTTCCATTTCGTGCTGTTCGGCGTCGTGGCCATGCGCATGGGCCTGGGACGGTTGTTCCTGGCGCTGGCGATGGCGGTCGCCGGCCGCTTCGCCGGCGGCCCGGCCAAGGTGGCGATCTTCGGCTCGGCCTTGTTCGGCATGATCTCGGGCTCGTCGGTGGCCAACGCCGTCACTGTCGGCTCGCTCACCATTCCGATGATGAAGCGGCTGGGCTACCGCCCGCACTTCGCCGCCGGCGTCGAGGCCACCGCCAGCACCGGCGGCCAGATCACGCCGCCGGTGATGGGGGCCGCGGCGTTCCTGATGGTCGAGTATCTCAGCCTGCCGTACCAGACCATCATCGTGGCCGCCATCGTGCCGGCGTTCCTGCATTTCTTCGGCGTCTTCGTGCAGGTGCACTTCGAGGCCAAGCGCGTCGGCCTGCGCGGGCTCGAGCCGCACGAAATGCCGGACTGGAAAGCGACCCTGCGCGCCGATTGGGTGACCCTGATCCCGCTCGCCGGCCTGCTGTACAAGCTGTTCGACGGCTCGACGCCGTACCTCGCGGCGTTCTGGGGCATCACACTCTGCATCGCCGTCGGCGTCATCCGGCCGCTGATCGCGGCTGCACGCGAAGGCAGCGGCGCTATCGTCGCAGCGGGGCGTGCGGCCGTGGCCGACATGGTCGACGCCTTCGTCATGGGCGCCAAGTACGCGCTGGCGGTGGGCGCCGCGGCGGCGGCGATCGGCGTCATCATCGGCGTCGTGACGTTGACGGGCACGGCGCTGAAGTTCGCCACCATCATCGTGGGCGTGGCCAACGACACCGCCAGCCTGCTGCAGCCCTTCCTGCCCACCGATCGGGCCACCCTGGTGCTGCTGTTCACGCTGATCATGACGGCGCTGGTCTGCATCCTGATGGGCTGCGGCGTGCCGACCACGGCCACCTACATCATCATGGTGACTGTGGCGGCACCGGCGATGGGCCTGCTGGGCATAGCGCCGCTGGTGACGCACTTCTTCGTCTTCTACTACGGCGTCCTTGCCGACATCACGCCGCCCGTCGCCGTGGCGGCCTACGCCGCCGCCAGCATGGCCGGGGCCGATCCGTTCCGCACCGGCAACACGGCGTTCCGCCTGGCACTGGCCAAGGCGCTGGTGCCGTTCGTGTTCGTCTTCTCGCCGTCGCTGCTACTGGTACTGCCCGGCTTCTCGTGGGGCGATTTCCTCTTCACGTTGGGCGGCTGCCTGATCGGCATCACGTTCCTGGGCGCCGCCTTCAGCCGCTACCTGCTGCTGCCGCTGGCGCCCTGGGAATGCTGGTGGCTGGGCATCGCGTCATTGCCCACCATCGCACCCGGCGTCACCAGCACCCTGATCGGCATCGCCATGGCGGTCCCGGTCCTGGCGCGCCAACTCCTGGCCTGGCGCGCGCAGCAAGCTTCGCTTCATGGTGAGCCTGTCGAACCATGAAGCGTCCGCACCAATCGTACGAGTGAGGCCTTCATGGTTCGACAAGCTCACCATGAAGGCTACTTGACTGTCAGATAAGTACGTACTTATATATAAATCATGATCGAGACCGAGATCTTCCGGGCGTTGGCCGATCCGACGCGGCGCGCGATCTTTGAGCGCCTGGCGCGGCGCGAGATGAGCGTGTCGGAGCTGAAGGCGGGCTTCGATGTTTCGCAGCCGGCGATCTCGCAGCATCTGGCGGCGTTGCGCGGGGTGGGCCTGGTGGCCGAACGCCGCGAGGGCAAGTTCGCCTACTACCGCGTCGATCCCAAGGGGCTCACGCCCCTGGTCAACTGGATCGACCGCTACCGCACCTTCTGGCCAGCCCGCATCGACAAGCTGAAAGACGTGCTGAAGGGAATGGGCAAATGACCGACGACAAGGCGCGCGACGACTCCATCGTCGTGGAGTGTGACCTCGACGAGCCACCGGCGCAGGTCTGGCGGGCCCTGACCGAGCCGGCATTGCTGGCCGCCTGGCTGATGCCCAACGACATCCGTCCCGAGGTCGGCGATCGCTTCGTCCTGCAGGGCGATCCGGACACCGGCGGCACCATCGACTGTGAGGTGCTGGCGGCCGAGCCGCATCGCCTGCTGCGCTACAGCTGGCGCGGCGGCGAGGGCGGGCTCGACACCGTCGTCACCTTCGAGCTCGACGGCACGCCGTCGGGCGGCACGCACCTGCGCATCGTGCACGACGGCTTCGCGACCGCGTCGGGGCGCGGAACGGTGACGATGCTGGCCACCGCGCGGCGCCGCCCGATGCCACGCACCGTGATGCAAGCGGGGCTGAAGATCGCTGCTTAACGAAGCCACTTCATGGTGAGCTTGTCGAACCATGAAGTGACCGGCACCACTACCGTGCGAAGCCTTCATGGTTCGACAGGCTCACCATGAAGGCCTCAAGGAGGACTGCCATGAACATGGTGCCGATGGTGATCGAGCAGTCGATCCGCGGCGAGCGCGCCTTCGACATCTACTCGCGCCTGCTGCGCGAGCGCATCATCTTCGTGAACGGCCCGATCGACGACAACGTCTCGGCGCTGGTCTGCGCCCAGCTGCTCTTCCTCGAGTCGGAGAGCCCCAAGAAAGAGATCGCGATGTACATCAACTCGCCGGGCGGCGTGGTGAGCAGCGGCTTCGCGATCTACGACACCATGCAGTACATCAAGAGTCCGGTGGCGACCATGTGCATGGGCACGGCCGCGTCGCTGGGTTCTTTCCTGCTGATGGCCGGCGCGCCGGGCCAGCGCGTGGCGCTGCCCAACGCCAGCATCATGGTGCATCAGCCGTCGGGCGGCTTCCAGGGCAAGGCCTCGGACATCGAGCGCCACGCCCAGGACATCCAGAAGACCAAACGCCGCCTGCAGACGCTGTATGCCAAGCATTGCGGGCGCAGCTACGAGGAGGTCGAGCGGGCGCTGGACCGCGACAACTTCATGACGGCGGAGGAGGCGCGCGACTGGGGCTTGGTCGATCGCGTCTATGGCACCATGCGCGAGAGCGGCGAGGTGTCGCCCCATACCGAGACGTCCTGACGGCGCTGGCGCTGCGCCTCGTAGAGGCACACGGCCGCCGCCGCGGCGGCGTTGAGCGAATTGAGTCCGCCGGCCTGCGGGATCTTCGCCAGCATGTTGCAGCCGGCCATGACGGCGGGCGACAGGCCGCTGCCCTCGTTGCCGATGACCAGCGCCGTGGGGCCGGCGAGGTCGCAGGCGTCGAGCGCG
>Ga0187894_10002915_pt1 | contig 19834 bp, 22 predicted proteins | sample GBC1701081metaG_FD_136650 | JGI IMG/M metagenome (GOLD analysis project Ga0187894, IMG submission 136650) | White microbial mat communities from a lava cave in the Kipuka Kanohina Cave System on the Island of Hawaii, USA - GBC170108-1 metaG ...
AGGGTCTGCAGCACGACGGCCAATGCCAGGGTCGCGATGGCGAAGAAGGTGCCGCGCAGCCGCAAGGTCAGGTAGCCCATGCCGAGGCCGACCAGGCCCGCCGCGAGCCCGGCGATCATCATCAGCACCGGGATCGGCAGTGGATGGAACTTGTAGAAGAACACCGTGACATAGGCGCCGATGGCAAAGAACGCCGCCGTGCCGAAATTCACGTAGCCGGTGTAGCCGCCGAGAATGTTCCAGGCCGTCGCCAGCACAATGAACTGCAGCACCGTGTAGCCGGCGAAGAACACGTAGTCGTTGTTCACCAGGCGCGCCGCCAGGAAGACAGCGGCGGCCACGGCGATCGCGATCAGCAGGAAGGTGCGGGTTGACACGCTCCGGCGTCCTATCGTCCCAGCAGACCGCTGGGCCGCAGCGCCAGCGTGACGAGCAGCACGCCGAACGACACCGCCGGCGCCCACGAGGGTCCATAGAACGTGGCGGTGAGGCTTTCGAGGATGCCCAGCAGCATGGCGCCGATCACCATGCCCGGCAGGCTGCCCAGTCCGCCCAGCACGCAGATCGCGAACACGCGGCCGATATATTCACGGCCGACCGACGGTTCGACCGGCTGGATGACGATCAGCAGCGCGCCGGCGATCGACGCGGTCGCGATCGAGATGCCGAAGGCGATGCGCTTGATGCGCGCCGGCGAGGCGCCCATCAGCCGCAGAGCCAGCTGGTCCTGCGCCACCGCCGCGATGGCGCGGCCGGTGAACGTGCGCGACAGGAAGACCTGCAAGGCGGCGAACAGGGCGAGGGCCACCAGGCATGGCACCAGCATGCGCAACGGGAAATCCATCACACCCAGCCGCCAGCTCGGCCCGATATACCGCGCCTCGACATAGCGGTAGTCGACACCGAACACCAAGACCAGCATCACCTCGGTGACGAACAGCAGGCCGAAGAAGAACGACAGGCCGCGCAGCGACTCGCGCCCGTGCTTCTCGAACGACTGGTAGTAGACCTGGTAGATGCCGGCGCCCAGCGCATAGAAGGCCGGCATCACCACGATGCTGGCCACGATCGGATCGATGCCCAGCCGCGTGTTGACGAAATAGGCGATGTAGGAGCCGAGAATGATGAAGGCGGGATGCGCGATATTGACGATGTCGAGGATGCCGAACGAGATCGAGACGCCGATCGTGACGGCGGCATAGAACCCGCCGAGCAGAATGCCGGCAATTAGGGCGTTGACCAGCAGGTCGAAGCTCACTGTTCCCCCCGGTGTGCATTCGTATGGGCCTTGGCGGCCACTTGCCCGTCAGGTTGCCGGCGCCGGAGTCTGTGTCGGCCGCAGGCCAGGCGCAAGGTCGTTTGACCGTAACACTATCGGGCATGTCCTAGCGGCTGCGTCCGTCCAGGCTATCGCGGACCCAGCCGGTGACCGCCGTGGCGAGCACGTCGCTGAGCGCCGGTTCGTTGGCGCCGATGCTGCCCTCGACGACGGCGACGATCAGATCGCAGCCCCGCGACAGCGCAACGCCGCGCGCGTGGGAGACGGTACCGTCGGCGCGCTGGAGGCGATAGTCGCGGGCGCGGCCCTTGAGGTGTGCGATCCCGACTGCGACGCCGGCGCCCTGCGGCGTGAACTGCGCGCTGATCAGGTCGAGGTCGCTGACGCGATCGACCTCTTCATCGTCGGTGACACCCGTGGTGCAGTTGCAGAAGCCGACCTTGGGCCGAATATGCACGTCGAGCTGGACGCCACAGCGCGCCGCCGGGCAACGATAGGACCGCCCCGCCGGCCAGGCATCGCGCGGGAAGCGCCAGGCGATGCTCTGCCACGGCCACGCGTCGGCGGACGCCGTGGGTCCGGATCGATCGGCAACGCCCGCCGTCAGCGCGACCAGGCCGATGCCCGCCAGCAGCGCGCCCAGCAGAAGCGTACGGATCGCGATGCCGGCCATGGCGGTGCTAGCGCAGGCCGGCGACGGCGCGGGCGCTGCCTGTCAGCTCGAGAATATGCAGCCCGGTGTTGGCGCGATCGACGATGTAGATGTAGCCACGCTCGTCGGTTTCGACGTTGTTGGTCTGGATCGCCACCTTGCAGCGATCCTGTCCGTCGACCTTGACGCAGCGCTTGTCGGTGGCCGCGGTGATCGCCGGAATGAAGTGGCCGACCTCCGCCGGATGGTAGGGATCGCGCACATCCAGCGCCCGCACACCGGCGTTGAAGAAGCTGATGAAGGCCATCTTCTTGTAGTAGATCGGCGCCATGCTCTCGTTGGACGCGTGGGCGCCGAAGCGGCCGCCCCGCGCGCAGAACGAACCGCTGGCCTCGGCGACGGTATAGCTCGACACGATCATGGGTCGGCTTTCGATCGACACGTCGGCGAACCACACCATCTGCCGGGGCTCGTTGCATTCGTTCAGGATGGCCTCGTCCACCACCATGATGAAGTCACGCGTGGCGCCCACCTTGTCCTTGGCGAATTCGGCCACCGGCATCCGCGGCATCGGAAAGACGGTGTGCGCGCCGTTCCACGACGACAGCATCAATCGCGCAACCTCGGGGTAGCGCAGGTTGTCGGCGGTCGGCTCCTTGGCTCCGCTCAGCAGCTTGCTGCGATCGACGATCTGCAGGATGCCGCCGACATTGGTGCCATAGCCGAAATAGACGCGGTTGCCTTGCGGCCCGGTCGAGATCGGCCCGTGCAGCTCGGTCGGGACCGTGCCGGTCGATCCCGGCTCCTGGCCGGGCAGGCCGAAGTCGCGAATCTTGACCGGGTGCGCTGGATCGCTGAGGTCATAGACCTGCGTCATGCGCCGCACGCGCCAGTCCGGCGCGCCGGAAACCAGGAAGGCGATGCCGGTATCGCACTCCCACCAGCTCTTGTGCGTGTCCTTCAGTCCGCCGATGCGGGTGATGAGAACGGGGTTGGCCGGGTCGGCGACATTCCAGATTTCATGCGCTTCGCCGCCGAACGTGCGCAGCATGTACACCGCCGCCGGATCGCCCTTGGTGAGGCCCTTGCCGTCGCAGATGCGCACCATCTGGGCGCCGCCCTGCTCGTAGGTGCCGGCCTGTCCGGGAATGTGGCGCAGGTACTTCGGCTGGGCCGGATCCGTCACGTCCACGATCGACGTGCCGTTGGGTTCGGGCTTGCCGGTCTGCGGATTGACCGGGGCGGGCACGGCTTCGGTCCCGCCGTGATGGCCGATATAGGCGATCCAGCGATCCCCCTGGCGATGGATGGTCGGCTGATAGGCGCTGCGCGCCTGCAGGTCGTTCATGCCGACCAGCCGCATATTGGACGCTTCCGGTGGATCACCGATGCGTTGCTGCGCCGGGGCCGCAACGGCAAGAGCATTCGCGGCGATGGCGAGGGACAAGGCCGCAGGTACTGGTCGGCATTGCATGGCGCGCACCCGGCTGGTTTCCCCCGGCTGGGAGTCTCGGCCGGCTTTGCCGGAACTGCAATCGATTGTTGCCACACTGGCGAATCTTTCATCCCTGTGTAGTGATGCGGGTTCTTCTGGCGTTCGCCTCGGAAGCGACGAAGGGGCCACAAGTCCCCATCGCGATCGAGCGGAACGTGCTAACCGTGGCGCCTGCGTTGGCGTTCGGTCGAGGAGGGGTGCGATGACCAAGGGATCCGACTTGCTGGTGGCGGCACTGGAGAACGAAGGCGTTCGTCGCATCTTCGGCGTGCCGGGTGAGGAGAATCTCGACGTCGTGGAGTCCATCCGTCGCTCGTCGATCGAACTGGTGCTCACGCGCCACGAGCAGGCTGCCGCCTTCATGGCCGCCACCTATGGCCGCCTGACCGGCAAGCCCGGCGTCTGCATCACCACGCTGGGTCCGGGCGCGCTGAACCTCACCACGGGCGCGGCCTATGCGCTGCTGGGCGCCATGCCGATGATCATGCTCACCGGCCAGAAGGGCATCCTGTCGTCGCGTCAGGCGCGCTTCCAGGTCGTCGACGTCGTTGCCGCGATGAAGCCGCTCACCAAGCTCGCGCGCCAGATCGTGGCGCCAGCGATGATTCCCACCATGGTGCGCGAGGCCTTTCGCATCGCGCAGGAGGAGCGCCCCGGCCCGGTGCACCTGGAGCTGCCCGAGGACATCGCTGCCGAGGCATGCGAGCCCGTGGCGCTGATCGCGCCGCACCCGCTCGAGCTGCCGGCGGCCGGCGCCGCGGCGCTCGACCGCGCCGCCGCCATGATCCTGGCCGCTCAGCGGCCGCTGGTGATGCTGGGCGCGGCGGCATCACGGCCGCGTTCGACCTCGGATCTCGGGCAGTTCGTGCTGCGCACGCGCATCCCGTATTTCACGACCCAGATGGGCAAGGGCACGGTGTCCGGCGGCACCGAGTTCTACATGGGCACCGCTGCGCTGTCGGAGCGCGACTACGTGCACGAGGCCATCGAGCGCGCCGATCTCATCATCACTATCGGGCATGACACGATCGAGAAACCGCCCTTCATCATGGGCGCCAATGGTCCGCAGGTGATCCATGTCGGCTATCAGCCCGCCAGCGTCGAGCAGGTCTATTTCCCGCAGGCCGAGGTGATTGGCGACATCGGCCCGTCTCTGCAGCTGCTGGCCGACCGCGTCGAGGGCCGCATCGCCAACGCCGGTGCGCTGCTGCCGCTGCGCGAGGGCATCCTCGCGCGCATTGCCGATCGCGCCACCGAGGATCGCTTCACGCCGCAACGCCTGGTGCACGACATCCGCCAGGTCATGCCGGCCGACGGCATCCTTGCGCTCGATAACGGCATGTACAAGATCTGGTTCGCGCGCAACTACCGCACGCGCATCGCCAACACGCTGCTGCTCGACAATGCGCTCGCCACGATGGGCGCCGGCCTGCCCTCGGCCATGATGGCGGCGATGCTGCATCCCGAACGCCGCGTGATGGCGGTGTGCGGTGACGGCGGCTTCATGATGAACAGCCAGGAGCTCGAGACCGCCGTGCGGCTGAAACTGAACCTGGTGGTGCTGGTGATCGAGGACGGTGCCTACGGCATGATCCGCTGGAAGCAGGCCGTCGACCGCTTCCCCGATTTCGGCATGACCTTCAACAATCCCGATTTCGTGCGCTACGCCGAGTCCTATGGCGCCCAGGGCACGCGGGTGACGGCGATCGGCGATTTCATCCCGGCCCTGGAGCGCGCCTTCGCCGGTGGCGGCGTGCACCTGGTGGTCGTGCCGATCGACTACAGCGAGAACACCCGCGTGCTGGTGGACGAGCTGCGCGAACGGCTGCCGGTGGCGCCGGCATCGTAGTCATCCCTTCTCCCGCGAAGGCGGGGAGAAGGAACATCGTCACAGCGTTTCCATCATATCGATCGGGTGCGGGGGACCTAGCGCCAGGTGATGACCACCCGTCGATTGTCGGCGGGCAGGGTCTCGCGCGGATCGACGGGCAGCGAGGTACCCATGGCCAGCAGCTGCAGGCGGTCGGCGGGAATGCCGCGCGCGACGAGGCCCTCCTTGGCAGCGCGCGCCCGCGCGCCCGAGAGCACCAGGTTCGGATACTCGCCGCCATCCTTGTCGGCGTGGCCGGCGACGAACATCACGGCCGGTTTGCCCTCGCGGTAGAGCCGCGCCGCCTGGTCCAGCTTCTGATTGGCGGCGTCGTTGAGGTTGCTGCTGCCCCTGTCGAAGAGGATCTGCAGGTTGCTTGGTGCCGTGCCGGCCGGTTGGGCACTCGGGTTCGATCCCGGGCCGGCGGCCTGCTGAGACGTCTGCCCGCACGCGGCCAATGCCAAGGCGAACGGGACCACGACGACGAAAAGCGATCGCAGGCGACGGGCAGTATGGTCTGACGGCATCGTTCCTATTCCTTCCCCATCATGAATGGTGCTCCCACGGCTCCATATTCGCATACTCGATAAGAAAACAAAACACTTGCGTCGTCGATAAGAAAAGAAAATAGTTGTCGGTGGCGCGGGCCGATACGTGTGGGTCGCGGGGAACCCATCGGCAAGCGCATTTGCGGAGGCTGGATGTTGGATCTGTTCCGACCCCGCCACCTCGTCGTGCTGGTGGTGTGCCTGGCGGTGGACCTGGCAGCGCCGGCGCGCGCGGAGACTCCCTTGACCAGCCAAGGGCTGGCCGCGTTTTCCGCCGGCCGGTACGCGCGCGCCTTGCAGGACTGGCAGCAGGCAGCGGAGACAGGCGACAGCCAGGCTGCTCTCTACATCGGACTGTTGAACGACCTCGGGCACGGTGTCGCGCCGGACGCCCAGGCGGCGCGGGCCTGGTATGAGCGGGCGGCGGCGCTGGGCAATCCGGTGGCGACGTTCAACGTCGGCGTCCTCTACGACTCTGGTACGGGCATCGCGCGCGACCGCGCCATGGCGGTCCAATGGTACAAGAAGGCCGCCGGCCTCGGGATGTCACGCGCGGCCTATGCGCTGGGCCTGATGTACAAGGCCGGTGACGGCGTTGCGCGCGACAATGAGCAGGCCAAGCGGTATTTCCGCCAGGCGCTCGGCGGTGGCCTCACTGCGGCCCGCGCCCATCTCGCCGCGCTGGGCGAGCCGGCCGAACCGGTCAAGCGTGAGAAGGTCGCGGCCGCCGTCACGGAGCCCGACGGTGGGCGTACCGCGTTCGACCGCGCGCAGGAACTGCTGCTGCAGCGCACGCCGGAATCCGCGCGGGCGGCGGTCACCCTGCTTTGGCAGGCGGCCGACAAGGGTGATCTGCTGGCAGCGTATGATCTCGCCTATTGCTACGACAAGGGTATCGGCGTCGAGCCGAGCCGGCAGCAGGCCTATATCTGGTACGGCCGCGCCGCCACGTCGCCGGTCGCGACGGTGCATCGCGCCGCGCTCGCCGGCATGCAGGCGATGGCGCGGGAAATGGAACCGGCCCAGTTGGCTTCGGCAGCGGCGGCGCTGGCGCGCTACTTCGAAGGGCTGCTGCGATGATGAACCGTCGCGACACCCGCGTCACGGGCGCGCCGTCTCGGCTGGCGCCCGACGAGCGTGCCCTGCGTGACCGGCTGGCCCGCGAAGTTGACGCCGGCAACCCGCTGGCGGTGCTGCCGGTGCAGCAGGCCGATGTCGGGGACCGCGTTCTTGAAGCAACGCGCGCGTTGTTGGACGCGCGTGGCTTCATGGTTGCCGTCATTCACGGCGGCTCCGACAACGCTCTGGTGGCCGTACGGTCGATGATGGCCACCGCGCGGCACGAAGCATCGACAGGCAAAAGCGCCCGCCCCGGCGTGCTGGTCGTGAAAGACGCGCATCTGCTGCCGCCGGACCGGCTCGACCTGCTGGCGCTCATGGGGGACGTGGCGATCGTGGCGGCGCCTGTCATCACGCAGCCCGTACCGCGGACACGGTTCCGATGGGTCGCATCGATCCTGATCGGCGTCGTCGTGGTGTCGCTGGTATCAGGCGCATTTCTTTTGTCCACGGCCCGTGCGCCATTGGACATGGCCGCCGCTCCCGGATCGCGGGGTACAACTGGTCCCGCAGCAGGAACCGCCGCCGCCGTGAGCGCAACGGCGGCGGCACAGCCTGCGATCGCGATACCGGCCGGGACCGCGGTGCGGTCTCTGCCGCCGCTGCCGGAATTGGCCGCGCGTTCTGCGCCGCCACCCGATCCCGTCGGTGCGCCCGGCCTGATGATCAAGGCCAGGGATGGCGACACGTTGGCGACGCTCTATCAGCGCATCTATCGCGGCGCCACGCCGCCCTCGTTTGCCAGCGTCGCGGCGCTCAATCCGGAACCCGTTCGTACGGGCGACATCCTGACCTTCCCGGCGCCCGTGAACGGATGGTCGATGCGGCACGATACAGGTGCCGGGTCTGACCTCCCGTAGGTCACGCGCCGGTGGGCGCCGTCGTCGCTCGAACTAGCGTGCGTAACGGTTGAAGACATAGTCGCGCGCCTGGACGACCGTATGGCAGGTAAAGCACGCGTTGGTCGGCGCTGCCGGTTTTCCGTCGTCGAACTGGGCGTATCCCCAGCCACCCGTCGCGGCATATTTGCGCGAGTCCTTGATCATGAACTGAACGCCGTTCTTGGGTGCGCCGGCCACGAAGGACTGGTGACGGCCGAAGGCCTTCTCGCTTTCGGGCAACGGATCATAGCTCCAGGCGAGCCGGGCGATAATGGTGCCGTCGGGATAGGGCAGCGTGCCCTCGCGGGCGGCCGCAATCGCGATGTCGTTCCCCAGGATGGCGCGCAGGTCGTTCAGCGTGCCTTCTTCGTGGGCCACGGCGATCAAGCGCCAGTCGCGGTACCCTTGAGGAAGGTCGATGGCCGGCCCCGCCGCGTCCTGTCCCGATGCCGGGCCCGCCAGGCAACCACGCCGGCCAGCGCCGACGCCGCAGCCCTCGCAACAACACGCCGTCTCATGCTGCGCCTCCTGTCACGTCGACATGGAAGGCGAGATAGTAGGGGGCGGCGTTCCTGAACACGAGACCCCGGAATCATCCGATCACGAGGACCGGATTGGATGCGTAATGACGAACAGTGGCAGACGTTTCAGGAACGCCATCGGAACCCGCGCTCATCCATCCCGCACGCCTGTGAACAGTAACACGATCACTGATAGCCGCCAGGCGGCTGGCCGCGGTTGATCTGGAGCTACCGTTTCGCGCGGGATGGACTTGTCGGGGCGGCTTGCTGCGGCTTGCCGGCGGTCCGATCATCTGGCGACGATATGTCACGCGGCGGCTCGGGCGGTGTTTCGCCCGGCTCTTCGTCAACCTCGCGATGGGCGCGTTCCCAGTGCTCCTGATCGCGGCCGTCGGGCCGGCCTTCCTGCTCCCAAATCTCGTGAGCGCGCTGCCTGATCCTGTCCTGGCGATCCGCCATGGCTGTCTCCTGCTGTGTGAACCGCTCTGAAGACGTTGCAGCGGGATCATGGTTCCCGGGTCGTGAGTCGGTGGCGTCGGAGGATCGCCAAGCGCAACCTTCACCGTACGCCAGCGTAAGGTTCGAGCCTGCCAAACCCTAGCCGGATAAAAATGAATGGACGTTCTTCCCGGTGCGCCTCAGCTCATCACCCTGCGGTCGAGCCTGCGCGAAGGGCTGCCGTTTCCCCTGGGGGCCACATGGGATGGGCTGGGCGTCAATTTCGCGTTGTTCTCCGCCCATGCCACTAAGGTGGAGGTTTGCCTGTTCACCAGCGACGGCCTCACCGAGATCGAGCGCATCGAGCTGCCTGAATATACCGACGAGGTCTGGCACGGATATCTGCCAGCGGCGCGGCCCGGCACCACCTACGGATATCGTGTGCACGGTCCCCATGCACCCGACGCCGGGCATCGCTTCAATCCCAACAAGCTCCTCATCGATCCCTATGCGAAGCAGCTGGTGGGCAGCCTGCAGTGGCGGCCGGAACTCTTCGGCTACAACCTGGAGTCTCCGGACAAGGATCTCTCCTACGACGAGCGCGACAGCGCGCGGTTCGTCCCCAAATGCCGGGTCATCGATCCGGCGTTTACCTGGGGCGCGGCGCGGCAACCTGCGGTGCCCTGGGATCGGACCATCATCTACGAGATGCATGTTCGCGGCTACACGATGCGCCATGACCGCATCCCGCAGGAACTGCGCGGTTCCTTTGCCGGACTCGCCGATCCGCACGTCATCGGATACCTGCGGTCGCTGGGCGTGACGGCCATCGAGCTGCTGCCCATTCACGCCTTCGTCGACGACGACAACCTGCTGAAGCGGGGCCTGCGCAACTACTGGGGCTACAACTCGATCGGCTTCTTTGCGCCCGATCCCCGGTATCTGTCGACCACATCGGTCAACGAGTTCAAGGAAGCGGTCAACCAGTTCCATGCCGCCGGCATCGAGGTGATCCTCGACGTCGTCTACAACCATACCGCGGAAGGCAACGAGCTCGGCCCGACCCTGTCGCTCAAGGGCATCGACAACGCCACCTATTACCGGCTGCTGCCCGACAAGAAGCGCTACTACATCAATGACACCGGCACCGGCAACACGGTCAACCTCAGCCACTCGCGGGTCCTGCAGATGGTGGCCGACAGCTTGCGCTACTGGGTCACCGAGATGGGAGTCGATGGCTTTCGCTTCGACCTGGCGACCATCCTGGCGCGCGAGCCGTACGGATTCGATGAAGGCGGCGGCTTTCTCGACAGCTGCCGGCAGGATCCGATCCTGTCACGGGTCAAGCTGATCGCCGAGCCATGGGACATCGGTCCCGGCGGATACCAGGTCGGCCACTTTCCACCGGGATGGGCGGAGTGGAACGACAAGTTCCGCGACACGGTGCGGGCCTACTGGAAGGGTGATGAAGGAAAATTGCCCGATCTTTCCAAGCGACTCACCGGCTCGCAGGACCATTTCAACCGGCGTGGCCGCAAGCCGTGGGCCTCGGTCAACTTCATCACGGCCCATGATGGTTTCACGCTGCACGATTGCGTGTCCTACAACGACAAGCACAACGAGGCCAACGGCGAGGACAATCGCGACGGCCACAGCGACAATCAATCCTGGAACCACGGCCACGAAGGGCCGACCGATGACGCCGCGATCAAGGCGCTGCGCGAACGCACGAAACGAAACATGCTGGCGACGCTTCTGTTGTCGCAGGGCACGCCGATGCTGCTGGCCGGCGACGAGTTCGGCCGCAGTCAGGGCGGCAACAACAACGCCTATTGCCAGGACAACGACGTCAACTGGGTCGACTGGGAACACATCACGCCGGACGGCAAGGCGCTGATCGATTTCACGCGCAAGCTGATTGCGCTGCGCAGGGCCTACCCCATCCTGCACCGCGGCCGGTTTCTTGTCGGCGAATACAACCAGGAGCTGGACGTCAAGGACGCGACCTGGATATCGCCGGCCGGCCTCGAGATGACGTCGGAGCAGTGGCAGGACGCCAAGGCGCGATGCCTGGGGCTGGTCCTTGACGGCCGCGCCCAGCCGAGCGGCATCCGGCGGCGGGGTGCCGACACGACGCTGTTGCTGATCTTCAACGCCTACCACGATGTCGTCGAATTCACCCTGCCCGCGATACCGGAGGGCGACAGCTGGCAGTGCCTGATCGATACGAACGTACCCACCGTCATCAAGCAGACGCCTCATGTGTTCGGGGCGATCTATCAGGTGACGGGGCGCTCCTGCCTGCTGTTCGCGCTCGAACGGCGACGCAAGACGACACGCTCGGCGCGCACCGGCATGGCGGCCATCCTCGACGTCGCGCATCGGCCCACGCGGTGACCATCGGCCCGGAGGCGGCAGGTTACTGTCCGCTTTGCCGTCCCAGCAGACCCAGCAGGCGCTTGATGTGATCCGTCACGTCCTGGCTGGCATATGGCTTGTTGAGGAACGGACCATCACTCAGGGCCGCTTGATCCGGATCCAGCAGGGCCTTGCCCGATGTCAGCAGGATGCGGACGTCGGGGTAGGTTTCGCGCACCCATGTCGCCAATGCGACCCCGCTCATGCCACGGCCCAGGTCCACGTCGGAAAACAGGATCTCGATGGGCTCGTCGGTCTTGAAGACGGCCTGGGCTTCCTCGGCGGACGACGCCTCGATGACGCGCAGGCCCTCGTCGCGCAGGTGGTCGGCGATCGCGAACCGGATCAGGATTTCGTCTTCGACGACGAGAATAGTTGGAATGCCCGGCTGCCCGTTCCCTGGCCTTTTGCCTTTGTTTCCCGATGGTGTTCTGGATTCGTCGGATGCCGGGGCCACCCAAACCAACCGCAACGCCGTGCGCATCCTGCTCTCCTCCCTGCGCCTGCCCAGGGCTCTACGCATGAGGTCTAAAGATGTTCCCCGAGCAGACGCGGCCGGGAAACTTTAATTCAAAGCGGTGGGCGGGTCGCTTGGAAATTGTGAAGCGCCATGAGGACGTTCTCCACGCATGGTCGCGCCGGCGTGCGCACGCGAAGTAAGACCGCCGCACTGGGGGGAGAGTGGGTGCGGCGGTCTTTCCTCACGAGGAGGGTGGCACCAGGGTTGCAGTGCCGCTGGGTCAACGGCGGCCCGCGGCCAAGGTTCCCGGGTGCTCGACATTTGTCGCCGCCACGCGCGGTCCGGTGACACTTTGGAGCCGGATGCTGCCGTCAGGAACCCGAACCGTTCGCGTTCGTACAAGTTCCAACCACGGGGGTTGGCCGCCCATGCGCTGTCCCGTGGCCGGGCCGGGCGCGCCGGGGGAGCCAGCGTCCGGCCCACCCGGCGGCACGCCATCACCGGATCACAGGTTGCCATGCCGACGAGCGCCGGCCGCGTGGCCGGATGCCGGGGCCGGCGGGAACGACCATCGGATCATGCCGTTTTCCGTTCATGCGCATCGACTGGAAGCGAGAAGGCAACGTCTACACAGCCACCCTGCACGGGCATGCCTGCAAGGTCGTGCTGTTCCATGAAGACTCGCCGCTGGCCGGCAAATTCGGGTGCTTCCGGGACGGCCAGTTTCAGGGTGTGGCGGCCACGCTGGCGGCCGCGAAGGGACGCTGCGGTGCCCTGGCGCACAACAAGCCCAAATGGGGTCAGCAGCGTCGCGGTGCACCGAAGGTCAACGGCGTCCTAGGGATGGAGCAAATCGGCGACGGGCAATGCCGACAATTTCATGCGCATCTGCAGCAGCACCAGGTCGCGGCGGATCGCCGTCTGCCGCAGACTGGCGTCCAGCACGCCCATCAGCGCTTCGGCACCGACGTTTTCCTGCCCTTGCCACCGGCGCACCGCCATGAGCCGCGCTAGGCGCTCGACGCGCCGCTGGAGATCCTCGGTGCATCGCGCCGCATCTTCCAGGTGATGAAGAAGGCACGTCATGGCGACGCCAACGACGGACGGCCGGCATGGTTGCGTTGACGATCCCGTGACAGGGACGCGCTGGTGAGCGCTTATGCAGTGCCGCGCGCGGCACCCGCCCGGTCTTGCGCGGCGCGCAGCGCTTGCTGGTAGTCGTCGCTGTCAACGAAATAGGCGCTGCTGCTAGCGGCACCGCCCAATCGCAGGTCGTCCGTTGCCGGCTCGGACGTCACCCAGCCGGCGTGCCGAAGCTCATCCAGCGCCATCGCCAGTTCGATGTCGGTGAGCTTCAGCGCTGCCTTGATCTTGGCCTTGCTTGCCCAATTGCCTGGGTTCGCCATCAGCAGCGCCAGGATCAGTTTCTCGTTGCCGACATCGACGCCGGCATGGTCCTGCATCTGGGCCATGATTGCCTCCGTGAGCGCACGGAGGTCAACGCCGGCCGCCGCGGGCGGCTCCGTGTGCATCGCGGGTTTTCCGGCGCGGTCCGCCGCGATGTGAACGTAGCGATGGGGCGATGCAGCCAGCGCCGTCAGGCGTCAGGAGGCGCGTCGGGGCCGGTGACGAAGAAAACGACCGCGCTGTCCTCGGCGAGGTTTCGTCCCCAATAGACGCGTTTGGCGTCATCGTATCCGCGCCTGGGATAGCGACGGCGGACATGTTTCAGAAGGAAATAGTGGGCCTCCGCCGCGGAAGCGAACCGAGGCCCCACTTGGGCTTCACCCTGGTGAGAAGCTTCCTTGACCACGAACATGAATCGTACCTCGAACGGGTCGTGCGATCTTACAAGTCGCACACTTGTATAGATTCCGGTCGGTTCGTCAAATGCTCCCGGCCTCGGCCAAATTGACGCAAGTGTCGTGCCAGCGGCTCTTGGAAATGAAAGGCCGCGCGGGAGGCTTTGGCGTCAGGGAAAAGGGGAAGACGGCGCCCCGGCGACTCCCCTAGGCTTGCGTGTTGCGAATCGGGCCTGTCCTGGCCGTCGGAGCCACTCAATGAAGCCAACCGCACTCGATGCCGCTCCTGATCGTCTCGATGAACATGAGCTGGCATTTGTCGCGAAAGTTCGGGAACACGGCTGGGTGGGAACGTCTGTGTCTGCCGAAGATAATCAACAGGGCTTTTCATACACGACAGGCTTCTGGGTCTCTGCCGGGGCTCCTGAAATCATCATCTTCTCCATGAGAGATGATGTTTCCCAAGACATTCTGTGGGGGTTGTTCCACGACGCGCGTTCAGGGACATCGTTCCCGGTGGCTCGCCGTTTGAACGACATCTTCTCGAACTGCCCCGCCTATCTGTTTCCGGTTTCAAGGCATCGCTATCGCGAGCATCTTGGCTGGAGTCTCTGGTTCTACGGTGGCGATGACTTCCCGTGCCTTCAACTGGTCTGGCCAGATCGCGATGGTCGTTTCCCTTGGGAGGGTGGTTTTGACGAGGCGTTCCGTAGCAGCCAACCGGACCTCACGGAGAAGGGGTGGCTGGCGTCGCTCGTGCACTGACGGTCGATGGGGAGATGCAGATGATCGGCGTCGTTGGATGTCCGCGCTCGCTCAGGATGTCAGGCGCACGGAATACTCCATGCCATGGCCGAACCCGATGGGGAGTGTGACCGAGTCGAAGCCGTTCGTGCGGTCCTGCATGTAATCGACGTAGGGGCGCAGCGCCTTCTTGTAGGTGAAGATGTTGTCGGCCAGCACCACGGTGCCGGCGTGCATGCGCGGCGCCAGCATCCTGATCATCGGCAGATAGATGTCCTTCCAGCCATCGAGCAGGAGGAAGTCGATCGGACCGTCGAGCGATGCCAGTGTCTGGAGCGCGTCGCCCTCGCGGATGTCCACATAAGGCGCCAGTCCGGCGTCCGCGATGTTCGCACGCGCGGCCCTGACCTTTGCCGGCTCCATCTCCGTGCCGATGACGCGGCCGTTGTTCGCGCGCGCCGCGGCGCCGAGATAGATCGTCGAGATCGCGAAGGAGGTGCCGAACTCCACGATCAGACGCGCCCTGATGGCGCGCGCGGTCATATAGAGCAGCTTTCCCTGGCTGGCATCGACGGCGATGTAGGCCGTCTTGAGATAGGGCTTGACGGTCTTGGCGATGTCCCGTCCCGTCGCGGTCGCGAACAGGATGGCGGGCAGGGCGCGCAGAAAGACCCAGCCGTCGCGCCTGGTGCGCGCGTGCAGCCTTTTGAGGGTTGCCGCCACCTGGGGATCGTCAAGGCCGCTATCGGGGCTGGTGTCGTGGACTGCTGACAGCATGTGGCATCGCTCCGTTGCAACATCTCTGAACATGAGCTATTACTCGTATAATATGAGCTTTTGCTCGCATCACGTACTCGCAAACGCCGATGCCCATGGCCAAACGCCGTAAGACGCTGGTGGTCCTGCGAAAAAAGCCGGAGCAGGACCGCTCGCGCGCGACGGTCGGGGTGATTCTCGAGGCGGCTACTCGCGTTCTGGTGCGGGATGGCTACGGTGGCTTCACCACCAACCGCGTGGCCGAGAAGGCGGGCGTCAGCATCGGCTCGCTCTATCAGTATTTCCCCAACAAGGAGTCGCTGCTCGACGAGCTGGTGCGCCGGCATCGGCACGCGATCGAGGACGGCATCGCGGTGGTGACGCCGCAGGCTCGGGATCTGCCGTTTGCCGATGTGGTGCGGGCGGCGATCGATCATGTCGTGCGCGCGCATCTCGTCGATCCGGCGCTGCACCGCGTGCTGTCCGACACGGCCCCTCTGGGCAACCTCGATTGGGAGGCGAAGTTCAGCGCGCGGCTGACCGCGCAGGTGAAGGCGGCATTCGCGGCCCGGCGCGCCGAGATCGTGGTGCCCGATCTCGATCTGGCCGTCTATGTCGTGATGCGAACGGTCGAGGCCGTCGTCCACAACGCCGCCACGGAGCGGCTCTCCGACCTGAAATCCGGCGCGCTGACGGAGGAGGTGACACGGATGGTGGTCGGCTACCTCACCGGCAAGGCCGCGCCGGCGCGGCGAGCGGCGCGTGCAGCCGCAGGATGACGTTCAAAGCGTCGGGTCGCCGACCGTTGGCCGCAAACCCGGATTCTGTGGCTCATAGCACTTGCGTGCAGAAAGGGCGTGGCATGCAGTTCCCGTCGGCAAGGGCTTTCGACGACCGGCCCCTCGTTCGCGCGGCGCATGCGTCGGCCTTTCCGACCGGAGGCGGCATGTGCGCGGGTTGACGGCGTGCCCGGTGAAAGGCGGCAGGCTCAGTACCGCGGGCGTGACCCAGTGAGGCCGCCGGACGGATCGAGCGTGCTGCGGGTGCTGGATGGACCCGTCTGGGTGCCATGGGAGCCCTGCGGTACGGCCACGGTGCCATCGCTGCGGATGTAGCCGCCGCCATAGTGCAGGCCCGAGCCCTTGTCGCCGCTGTACCTGTAGCCGCTGGTGCCATCGGCGCCGCCGCCATATCCAAGGCCGCCCTGGCTCGGCCGCGATGAGTCGCGGGATGGTGTTTGGGCCTGGGCCGTACCGGCGACCAGCGTCAACGCAAGGGCCATGATCAGCGCGCGCATCGGTTGATCCTCGTGTTGGCTTCTTGCCATGGCGACGCCCGTCATGGAGGACCGCACCTCCGCCCGGAGTCCAGTGATCGTGATGTGGCCCACGACGGCCCCGTCGTCGGGTGACTCCGGCGTCCGCGCCACGCGGAGCGACAAGCGCCGCGCAGTCCGCCGTGAGTCGCTTCTGTCGGAGGGGCGTGGTCAGAGGCCCTCGACTTCGGTTAGAGTGGACCAAGACGCGTCAAGGACCTGCTTATCGGACCGGCAGGAACGACTGTAGAAATCAAAGAGCGCAGTAAAGCGTAGCAGTCACTTCTTGAGCAAGAAGGCGGACATGAAGGGCATTGTGTTCAATCTGCTCGAGGCCGTGGTCCGCCGCGACTACGGTGAGGACACGTGGGAAGCGCTCCTGGAGGCGGCCGCCGCCGATGGCGCGTATAGCTCGCTGGGCAACTATCCCGACGCGGAAATGATGAACCTCGTCGGCGCGGCGTCATCGGCGCTCAAGATACCCGCCGATGATGTCGTGCGGTCGACGAACATCCGCCGCAGGCGATTCTCATCGGCTCGGCGCTGCAACACGTCGCCGTCATCGCGATCACGCTGATCTTTCCGATCATCCTGGCACACGAAGCCAACCTGTCGGGCACGCGCTTCCTCGACCTGATCTCGCTGTCCATGCTCGGCCTTGGCGTCGCCACGGTGTGCTTCAGCGTCCGTTCGTACTATGTCGGCTCGGGCTACCTCTGCCCGGCTGCCTACACCGCGATCTATATGGGCCCGGCGTTGTTCGCGCTCCACCATGGCGGTCTGGCGCTGGTGTTCGGCATGACCGTCGTCGGCGGCCTGGTACAGGTCGCGGTGGCGCCAATGCTGCGGCGCCTGCGGGCGCTGCTGCCGTCCGAGATCGCCGGTCTCGTGATTGCGATCGTTGGCCTGGTGCTCGCCGGACTGGGCGTGCGCTACAGCCCGGGCATAACCGGCGAGCAGCAGAAGATCAATCCGCAGTACGTGATCATCGCCGGCATTTCGCTCGCCACCATGATCGTGCTGAACGTCTGGTCGAAGAGCTACGCCAAGATGTTCTGTGTGCTGATCGGCATGATGGTCGGGTACGCCGCCAGCGCGGCTTTGGGCATTTTGAATCTGTCGAACGTCGTCCCCAAGGAGGGCCTGGACATCGTCCGCCTGCCGCGGTTCGACCACGTCAGCTTCTCGTTCGACCCGGTACTGCTGGCGCCGGTGGTGGTGGCGTCGCTGGCGGCGACCCTGCGCGTGATGGGTGATGTCTCCAACGCGCAGCGTCTCAACGATGCCGAGTGGGTCCGCCCGAATTTTTCGTCGCTGGCCGGCGGCGTGGCCGCCAACGGCGTGGCTGTCATCTTTTGCGGCCTGGTCGGCAGTTGCGGCGTCAACAGCTACAGCTCGTCCGTCGGCCTGTCGGGGGCGACCGGCGTGACCAGCCGCAGCATCGCCTACGTCATCGGCATCGTCTTCGCCGTCCTGGCGTTCTTTCCCCCCGCCGCGGCGGTGCTGGCGGCCATGCCGCCGCCGGTCATGGGCGCCGCCTTGTTCTTCACGGCGGCGTTCGTGCTCACCGGCGGGTTGCAGATGATCACGGCGCGCATGCTCGATGCGCGCAAGAGCATCGTGATCGGCATTTCCTTCGCCATGGCGGTGGCCGCCGATCTCTATCACGAGGCGTTCATGGGTGTGCCGGTTGCCCTGCAGCCCATCTTCGCCAACCCGCTGGTGCTGGGCACGGTCTGCGCCGTGGCGCTGAACCTGGTCATGCGGATTGGCGTGCGTCAGCGGGTCTCCATCAAGCTGGCACCGGGCGGCATCAACCGCGACGCCGTGGAGCAGTTCCTGTCGGAGTCGGGTGGGCGGTGGGCGGCGCGGCGCGACGTCGTCCGCCGGGCGATCTTCGGCGCGGTCCAGGTCCTCGAAGTGGTCGGCGACCCGCCTGACGGTGTCGAGGTCGAGGCGAGCTTCGACGAATTCAACCTCGATGTGCGGATCCGCTATGTCGGCGTGCCGCTCACCATTCCCGACCGCCGGCCCACGCGGCAGGAGGTCGTCGCCAGCGAGGACGGCGAGCGGCTGCTGGCAGGCTACCTGCTGCGCCAAAGCGCCGACCGCATCACCGCCCGCGCAACGGGCGGGGCGGTCGAGATGACGCTGCACTACGACCACTAAGCCGGGCGTGGGACCGTCCCGTCCGGCAGGTTGACTGGGTGTCTGGCGAAGGGCGGCAGGATCAATGCCGCAGGTTGTGCGTGCCAGATGCCTGATGGGAGCGCTGGCGGAGTCTGATCCAGCGTCGTCACTTCGAGACGGAACGCTGTGTCCATTGCGTGGGTTTTTGGGTATTTCTTGGCGTGTATTTTCCGATTTGCGTGTCCGTGATGATGTAGCCAATGATGGTCGGGACGCGCGTGGCAAGCGCGTCGATCACGGCTTCATCTTTGCCGAACCACGCGTTGGAAACACGAAACCTATTATCGAACTCTTTGATGTCCCTGTGGGGATCGCCCTTTTTTATCTGCCAATGTATGTGCGTGTGCCAATAGGCTACCAATCCACGTGCGTTATCTTTTCCTGGTGTATGGACGTTCATCGCGCCGGAAATCCAACTATCGACCTCGTGTTTCCGAGGTACGTTGTGGAAAGACGATTTGTGTACGGTCGTGACGACCTTTCCGTCGTCGCGTTTGACGAAAATCCCACAGAACTCTCGCTGCATCTGGAAGCTTGCGGGCCAAAATTGATCGGCGACCCAGGCGATCAACGTATCCGGATCGTCGGCCGTATGCTCGAGCGGGTTGGCTTTCTGCGTGTCCCACTTGATGTCCTGTTTCAAGCAACACCTCCTCCTCCGCACTATTGCGGAGCAGCCCGCGCTGTCGGCGCGAACATCCACATCGCTGAGTGGAAGAACCTCTCGCTGCCGAGGACGACACCGCGATGGCGCGTGCGATGGTTCAAAGCTTATGTTCAGGACACAGACAGTGCATCACCCGGCCGGGTGATGGTTGATCAATTGGTCCAGGACCGCTATGGGCGCGTGCGGGATCCGTCTGGTGTAACTAGCGGCCTGCGGGTGCGCCGTACTGCCATCGCTGCGGAATGCGGCCGCCATCGTGAAGGCTGGAGCCAGAGCCATTGGCTGTGCTGTACCCGCTGGTGGCATCGGCGTAGCCGACGTTTCGACGTAAAGCGTCGTATGGGGCACGTCCCCGGCTCCCTTTGAGCGCGATACGCTCTAAGCTGACGGAGCCGGCGGGCAGCTGAGGAACGCGTGAATGACATGCCAGAGCCGCTGGCGCTGGCTGCCGACCATGCCGCCGCCATGCGTCATGCCCTGCATGAACACGAACTGCCGCTCCTTGCTCGCGAGCGTCCGGAAGAAGCGGAACAGCTCTTCCTCGCTGGCATTGCCATCGTGCTCCGGCCGCACCAGGCAGACCGGGCAGGCGAGCCGCGCCGGATCGACCATCGGCATGTTGATGGCCATGTCGAGATAGGTGCCGCTCGGCACGCTGTCGCCGAACTGCAGCTCGAAG
>Ga0187894_10002916_pt1 | contig 19834 bp, 15 predicted proteins | sample GBC1701081metaG_FD_136650 | JGI IMG/M metagenome (GOLD analysis project Ga0187894, IMG submission 136650) | White microbial mat communities from a lava cave in the Kipuka Kanohina Cave System on the Island of Hawaii, USA - GBC170108-1 metaG ...
ATCACTTCAAAACTGGAGCGACGCACAGGGAGCTATGGGTGAATTGATGCATCTCGCGGGCCAGAATGGATATTCTGACTACGAATTGGCGGTCGCTGCAAATGGCATTAAGGAGTATGCGTCGGAATTCAAGGGACGTGATGAGAATAATCCGTTCAAGGCACAATACCAGGGGAATGCAAAGGACAAAGAGAGCGGGGGTTATAGCAGTTTCTTTCACGGAGTGATGCGCAACATATGCGAGGTGCCAAAGGAGGATTGAAGTATGGCGCACGTTAAGATAGGAGCGACGGGGATATTCCTCCTTCTGCTGCTAGCAATGAATTCATCAGCTAAGTCGTGGCGTGGCATTACACCTCTTAAATCGACCCGCGCCGATGTCGAGCGTCTATTTGGAAAACCCAACGATCTTGGTCGTTATGAGATCGAAAACGACCGTGCCTACATCTTCTATTCTGAAGGACCGTGTGTCGGCGAATATCGCAACCTCTCACAGGAGAAATGCGAATGCCTGGTCTCAAAGGACACTGTTCTCAGGATAGCCGTGGCATTGAAAACCGCCACTAGATTCCAAGGGGTAGATGGAAGCAAGTTCACGCGGACAGACTTGGCATCGAGTGGGAATATGTCAGCCTATTCGAATGTCGCTGAAGGTGTTGTATACACGGTGGATGACTCGGCTAGAAGGGTCACAGCTGTCGATTACTGGCCGTCGGCCTCAGATTGTCAACAGGTTACCCAAATGAACAATAGCGGTATTCACCGCAACGTTTGGCGAGGCATTCGTCCGCTACACTCAACTCGGAAAGATGTTGAACTAATACTAGGTAAACCAACGAGGCAAGCCTTAAACGAAGCGTATGCTTACAACGATAAAGATGAGCGGATAGAGGTCTTGTACTCAGACGGTCCATGCAGTCCGAGTGTGGTTGGCAAGTGGAATGTTCCGCGAGATACAGTGTTGAGACTCACGATTTACCCTCAACGCACTGTATTGCTTCAAGAGCTAGGGTTAGACCTGGGCAAATACCGGCGCGGACCAGATCCCAATATTCCCGATTCGTTCTTTTGGGTGAATCGGAAGGAAGGGATCCTGATTCAATCACAGATAGAGTTCGGATCAGAGCAGGTCGTGTCCATCGAATATTCACGGTCAAGCGATGATAGCCGCCTGCTTTGCAAGTAATAACAAGCGGATTTGATTAACGGAGTCCACTGATCCTACGTCCTCACAATCCCATCCCTCGCTTGACGCACCGCAGCGCGCATGCTAGCTTGCGGCTTCACCTGTTATCTATGATGTAAACAGCGTGAGACTCGCGAATGAGTCGCGCGTGGTGAGTAACTTGACTGCAACGGCGCCGCAATTAAAGAAGACTCCGCTCAATAACGCTCACCGCCAAATGGGCGGCCGCATGGTCGATTTCGGCGGCTGGGATATGCCCGTTCAATACCCGACCGGCACCATCGAGGAACACCTTCGTACCCGAGCGCACGCCGGCCTCTTCGACGTCTCGCACATGGGCGAGATCGACGTTCGCGGTGACGACGCGATCGCGTTTGTGAATAGACTGACCTCAAACGACGTCACCAAACTCGTCGACGGCCAGGCGCAGTACAGCGCACTAACCACGGAAAAGGGCACCGTCATCGACGACCTGCTCGTTTATCGGTTGGGCGCCGATCACCTGCTGCTGGTCGTAAACGCCACCACCACCGACAAAGACTGGGAATGGACCAAAGCGCAGCACACCGGCGAAGCCGTCGAACTAAAGAACGCCAGTGCCGATTACTGCCAACTCGCATTGCAGGGCCCTGACGCCATAGCGATCCTGCAAAAACTGACCGACGTGCCGCTTTCTGAAATCAAGTATTACCACTTCACCACCGGCACGGTTGACGGCGTGCAGAGCATCGTCTCGCGTACCGGTTACACCGGCGAAGACGGTTTCGAAGTTTACGCAGCACCGGAACACGCTGAAAAACTGTGGTCCAGAATTCTCGACGCCGGAAACTTCGGCGCCGCCGAAGGCGTGCTGCCCTGCGGTCTCGCCGCGCGCAACACTCTCCGCCTCGAAGCGGGAATGGCCCTCTACGGCAACGATATCGACGAAACCACGACGCTGCTCGAAGCCAATCTCGGTTGGATTTGTAAGCTGGACAAAGGCGAGTTTATCGGCCGGGAAGCATTGGCCCAACAGAAAGCCGAGGGCGTGAAACGAAAGCTGAGCGGTTTCGAAGTCACCGATCGCGGCATCGCTCGCGATCATCAGGACGTGGTGATCGATGGTCAGAGCGTGGGCCAGGTAACATCCGGAAGTCCCGCCCCATATTTAAAAAAGAATATCGGTCTTGCCTACGTTCCAAAGGAGTACGCAAACGTGGGACAGAAGATCCAGATCGACGTGCGAGGCCGACTCGTGCGCGCGCAATTAGTGAAGACGCCGTTTTATAAACGAGCAAAGTAGAAAACAATCTAGTTGGAGGAACCATGGCGAACGTTCCAGAAGACCTACACTACAGCAAAGACCATGAGTGGGTCAGGGTTGAAGGCGATCAAGCCATTATCGGCATCACTGACTATGCCCAAAACTCACTGGGCGACGTAGTGTACGTTGAGTTGCCTAAAACAGGCGACGAGTTTGCAGCAAACGAACCATTCGGTTCTGTCGAATCGGTGAAGGCCGTGTCGGAAGTTTTCACTCCCGTTGCGGGCTCGGTGGTCAAGATCAACGAATCGCTCGCAGACGAACCAGAAAAAGTTAACTCCGATCCGTACGGCGAGGGCTGGATGATTCGCCTGAAGATGGCGAATCCCCGTGATGTCGATAGTCTTTTGACCGCCGCCGAGTACGAAGATTTTACGAAAGCTGAGAGCGAATAATCTTGCGCTACATTCCTAACTCGCCGGAAGAGCGCACGGAGATGCTCGAGGCAATCGGACTCAAGTCCGCGGAGCAACTGTTTGACTCAATCCCAAAGGAGTTACGATTACAGCGGCCGCTAAACACTCCCGCTGCTCTTTCGGAAATAGAACTACTCGACAAGTTTGAACGTCTCGGAAGACGGAATGCGGCCGCGCAACGCGCCAGTTTCCTCGGCGCCGGCGCCTATTCACATTACATCCCGACCATCGTCGATCACATCATCTCGCGTTCTGAGTTCTTCACTGCTTACACGCCTTACCAACCGGAAATCTCGCAGGGCACGCTGCAAACCATCTTCGAGTTTCAAACACTGGTTTGCCAGTTGACCGGAATGGAAGTGGCAAACGCGTCGATGTACGACGGTTCAACGGCGCTGGCCGAAGCAGTGTTGATGGCCGAACGCATCACGCGCCGCTCGAAAGTGATCGCTTCCGCGGCGGTCCATCCGCAGTATCTCGAGGTGGTGAAAACTTACGTCCAACACGCCGGCATTGACCTCGAACTCGCGGAGTTCGACGAAAAAACCGGTCAAGCCGGAGCCACGCTGGCGAAAGCAATCGACGATCAAACGGCGGCGCTCGTGGTCCAGTCGCCAAACTTTTTTGGTTGCATCGAAGATCTCAAGGCATTCGCCGACGCCGCGCATGCCAAAGGCGCATTGCTCGTCGTCACAATTACAGAAGCGATGTCTTTGGGATTGTTGAAGTCGCCCGGCGCGTGCGGCGCCGACATCGTCGTCGCCGAAGGCCAATCGTTCGGCGTGCCGCTTTCGTTTGGTGGCCCATACGTCGGGCTGTTCGCAACGCGCGATAAGTATGCGCGTCAGATTCCCGGACGACTCGTCGGCGAAGCTTACGATAAGCAAGGCCGCCGTGGTTTTGTGCTCACTCTCGCCACGCGTGAACAGCACATTCGCCGCGAGAAGGCGACGTCAAACATCTGCACTAACGAAGGACTGATCGCGCTCGCTGCAACTGCCTACCTGGAAGCGATGGGCAAACGCGGCATTCAGGAGGCAGCCAATCAGTGCCTGCAAAAGGCCGCCTACGTCGCAAAACGCATCGCCGCACTGAAAGGATTTTCACTTCCCTTCACTGGTCCATACTTCGATGAGTTCGTCGTGCGCGGGCCGCGTAGCGCAGTTGAACTGCTTTCCCGTTTGGCCAGAGAGAAAGGGATTGAAGGCGGTATTGCCTTGTCGCGATTCATGACCGGCAGAGACAGGGATTTTCTGGTTTGTGTTACTGAAACAAACACCCGCGAGCAGATCGATTCGCTCGTTTCGGCTTTAAGCGAACTATGACCAGCGGTATCACAAAAGTTACCACTCACATCAGTCCCAACGAACAACTCATCTTCGAGCGTTCACAACCGGGTCGTATCGGTTATCGCCTGCCGGCGCTGGACGTCGAGGAATTGCCAATTGCCAGTCTGATTCCAGCAGAGTTTCAGCGCGACGACGATCTCGATGGCATGCCTGAAGTAAGCGAAGTAGACGTGGTCAGACACTTCATTCGCATGTCGACCTGGAATTATTCGATCGACATCGGCATGTATCCGCTCGGTTCGTGCACGATGAAGTACAACTCGCGTCTCAACGAGCGCGTCGCTCGCATCGCGGGATTCGCTAATCTGCATCCGCTGGCCGACGAAGAAGACACTCAGGGCGCGCTGCAAGTCGTTTACGAACTTCAGGAATGTCTCGCTGAGATCACCGGCTTGCCTGGCGTCTCTTTGCAACCCGCCGCGGGCGCCCACGGCGAGATGACCGGCATCATGATCATCCGCGCGTTTCTCGATGCGCGCGACGGCGCCGCTGCTTCGGCCCGGCGCACGATGCTTATTCCAGACTCAGCGCACGGCACTAATCCCGCCTCGGCTCATCTGTCAGGCTTCTCCGTGAAGACAATCAGGTCAACTGCTGAAGGCCTGACCGATCTGGACCACCTGCGCGAACTGTGCGCACACGGCGACGTCGCCGGTCTGATGCTCACCAACCCGAACACACTCGGCCTGTTCGAACGCAATATCAAACAGATTTGCGACATCGTTCACGAAGCGGGCGGACTCGTTTACATGGACGGTGCGAACATGAACGCGCTCGTCGGCGTCGCACGCCCGGGCGACATGGGCGTCGACGTGATTCACCTCAACCTGCACAAAACGTTTTCTACGCCACACGGCGGTGGTGGACCAGGATGCGGTCCATGCTGTTGCACGAAAGAGTTGGAACCGTTTCTGCCGGTGCCGCGCATCGTCAAAACCGACGACACTTATCGTCTCGATCACAACCAACCAAAATCGATCGGACGCGTGAAAGCATTCTTCGGTAACTACGGCATGATGCTGCGCGCGCTTGCTTACACGCTGACGCACGGCAACGACGGCCTGCGTGAGGCAACTGAAGCCGCCGTACTCAATGCGCGTTACATCGCGGAAGGTCTCACCAGCGACTACGACAAGCCATTCAACAACCCGCCAATGCACGAGGTCGTCTTCACTGACAAACGACAGTCGCGCAAGGGCGTGCACACGCTCGATATCGCGAAGCGTTTGATCGATTACGGATTTCACCCGATGACGATCTACTTCCCGTTGATTGTGCAGGGAGCGATGTTGATTGAACCGACAGAATCCGTCGGCCGGCAGGAACTCGATCAATTTATCGAAGCGATGAGATCGATCGCGCGTGAGGCAGTGGAAAATCCGGAGTTGGTGCTGAACGCACCGCACGAAACGCGCATCGGCCGTCTCGACGAAGCCGCTGCCGCCCGCAAACCAGTCTTACGATGGAAACCGGCCACAGATCACACGGACAAACACGCCACGGCCTAATCTATGTTATCTGTGGATGGAACTCTTAAGAGAGCTAGCCGCTCGACCACGCGCCCGTTCACGAGATGCTCTTCGACAATCTCGGGGACATCCGTGGCCCGCACCTGCGCGTACCAAACTCCGTCCGGATAAATCATTACCGCCGCGCCGATCGCACAGAAGCCAACCGAACCACACTCGGTCAACACTACCGTCCCATCCGGACTACAACCCTTCGAAATCTTGCCATACTGAAGCCCGCGCGCTTTCAGCTCGCCGCCAAAAGCATCAAGAACCGCCGCGCTATCAACCGCCGAACACGATTTGCCCGTGCAGACAAAAACGTGCCGCTGAATCCGAGCCGACGCAATGGGCGCCAATTCCATCAGCCGTTCACAGTCGTCAATGAACTTTACTTCCGCCAAGCAAACCTCGTTTCGATTTCATGCTAACTCATTGTAGAATAATGCGTCGAGAGGTTGGCGCTTTTAGCAATTTATGGCAACTAGCCTGGTTATCCACATCTCCTCGGGCGAAGACCGGCATACCGAAATCCTCACCGACGACAACATCCGGATCGGCACCACCGAAACCTCTAACCTGCGGCTGCGCGTTTCGAGTCTGCCACGGGAAGCGGCGAACGCTGAGCTACTCGAACTAACGCGTTCGAACGGCAATTATTGTATTACCAATTTCGATCAAACGCTGCCGGTGACGTTGAATGGCGAGCCCGCCGTCATCGGGACTGAGATCCACGATGGCGACGAGGTGCGTTTCGGAGACTCCGAGCTCATCCTGCACTTCTACCCGGTCCGCGCGTTGCCCGCAGTCGTTCCCGGGTCGACGCGCGAAACACACGTCGCGCCGTTCATCGAAGCCGCCGCAATTGAGTCGGCCGCCACGGCCCGACGTGACGACGCCAAAGTCTTCCTGCGCGAGTTCACGCGCGAGCTCGTGCGTGAGATCAATCCCAGCACCAAGCTGATCACGCTCGCCATTGCGATCGCCCTGGTCGGCGGCGTTCTTTATCTCGGCTTCGCGATGTACAAAGAACTCCAGCGCAGTCGCCGGCTGATCGACGACCAACGCGCGCAACTCGGCCAGATGCGCGATCAGGTGCTGAAGACAAACACGCAGATCAGCGATCTCGGCCGTTCAACTAAAGAACTTCAGGATAGTCTCTCGCTGGCGGTGAAGTTACGCAGCGAATATGGCCGCGGAGTTTGCTTGATCGCCGGTTCGTTCTACTTCGTCGAGACCGGAACCGGCCGGCCGCTTCGGTACGCCGAAGCGCAGGTGAACGACAGCGGCAGCGCTGTTCAAAGTGGCAACGCTTTCGAATCGTTAACTCCAGAAGGCAACGCCGCGGTTGCCGAATACGAATTTGTCGGCAGCGGATTCTACGTTGGCCAGGGATTCGTAATCACCAACCGGCACATCGCGCAGCCGTGGATCGCCGACGATCGCGCGCAGAGCATCAGCGGCGGACTCAAAGCTCAGCCGCGTCTCAAAAAACTGATTGCCTACTTCCCGGACTTCACGCAGGCGATTCCATTGAAGTTTAAGAATGCCTCCCAGCGAGATGACCTGGCAGTTTGCGAACTGGACCTTCCGAAGATTCCGGAGACGTTGCCGGTCCTTCCTTTGGAAACCGATCCTGATGCAGTTGCTGTCGGCAAGACGGTGGTGATGATGGGTTATCCTTCCGGTCCCGATCGCCTGCTCGCATTGCTCGACGACGCAGAATCGAGAGGAATTCAACAGCGCTACGGTACGCCCATGGCACAGTTGGCCTACCTCGCCGAGACCAAACGTATTCAACCGTTGACTACACAAGGCAGCATCACCGACCTTGACGTACGACGCATCGTTTACGACGCACGCACAGCAGAAGGCGGTTCGGGTGCACCGCTGTTTGGTCCGTCCGGGCGCGTCATTGGTGTGAACTTTGCCGTCTTCACTGAAAACCAGGCCTCAAACTTTGCGGTGCCCAGTCGCTTCGCTGTCAATCTCCTTGAGCGAACGGGTTGGACCGCACCGAAAGAAGGCAGAGAAGTCGAAACTACCAGTCAACCATCGAGCTACGCCCCTTAGCCCACCTGGCGTTAACAATTACGTGACTACATTCGTCTGTAACAACGGCAACGTTGCCATAGCGCGCGGGCATCTGATCCCGGACTGTTGCAATGCACCACCTGTCACAGCTGACAGTACAAAATTGAACTACTACCAGTTAGACTGATGTATATTTAGTTAACGCCCTCAGGGGCATGGGGTTTGCACGAGATATTTGTGAGGGCGAGGTTATTTGAGTGTGTGTTAGTCCTGCCGCCCCGGGAATGCAGCACAAACTCCCCAACTGCCAGATTTTTTGAGTGTTCGAACGACGAAGGATGAGAATCCAAAGCCTTAGACACTGGCTGAGGGCGAGCTTATTCGCGTTTCTGCTCGTTGTCGCGCCATTAATCCCGATCGCAACCGGCAGGGCCCAGGGTCCAAATCCGCACCCGGATCCGTCTGCCGCCACAGAAACCGATCCAACCGTACCACTCTCGCAGATTCTGCGTCTCGAAAAGATCGAGGTGCCGGGCGGCGCGGAACTGATCACGGTCCACGCCAAACTTTCGGGTCTCGAGTCCGATAAAAACGACAAGTGGATCCCGTTGGTGTCTATTCTTCGCGACACTCTCGGCGACGACATTCCGGAAAACAATCGCCTGCGCTACGTTTGGCCGTTGACCTACACGAGACCAACGACCAAGCAACGAATCGCGGCGGCAATTCCCTTCTTCTACACGCGCGTCGGTAACAAAGAACCGACTACCAAGACCCCGCCACCTGCGCTCGATCTCGCAGCGCCGGAAAGCGATGTTTGGAACAAGATGTTTTGGGCGGCGCTTCAGGGTATTTTGCTCGATCCGTACGGCACACCGATCAAGGCTTCCACTGCTTCGTATCGCCGCAACACGAGTGATTACCGGAAGTCGCACATCATCCGCGCGCTTTCAGTGTTGTCGCTCTACGAAGCTGTCGAAGGTGAGTCGGCGTTGAGTGATGCGGAGATGGCGACGATTCAGGCGCGCCTGCTGCTGACCGAAAAAACTTTCGGCGGCTTGGTTGACGACGCAAACCTGCGAGGCTACTACGCGAAAAAGACGACGCAGATGCGCGACGAGCGCGCGCACAATTGGGAACTGTTGCGGCAGCGTGCCGAAGCAGAATCACTTTATTTCGAACCGCTGTTGATGCCCGACGGCAGCGCCACACACGCGTTGTTGTGGGTCTCGAAACGCGATCTGGCAAAACAACAGGGTGCGCGTTACTCCAATCGCTTTCTGAACATCACGAACCCGTGGACCGATAAACGATTGCTGAACTGGCAAGGCTTCGTCGAGACGCGTTACTTCGACGCCAACAATCAAATGGTTGACAGCGACACGCCGGGTGCCGAAGCCGTCGAGATGATTCCACTCGCGCTTTATGGTCTCGACATGCCGAAGATCCCGATGCTGCTCGTCGATTTCCGCGACAGCTACAACCCGAAAAAACGTGAGATGTCGCGGCGCGTGTTGAATGACATCACGCGAAACGTTCTATCGCTCTCGAAGTTTGGCAACCTGCCGTTCTTCCTCGGCCGGACTGTTTTCGATTTCGTAACCGGCCGCCGCGGCATAGACCTCAACCAGCCGTCGCGTTTGCAAACCTATTCGCAACTAAAACTGTTGCTGGCGCTCAACAACTCGCTCGATCCCGAACTGCGCGACGAGATCGAAGGCCGGGCTGAGAAGATCTCACTCAATCCGTTTGAGAACGATCTTCACGCCGAAGCAAACGTTGCATTGGAGCAATACGAGGCGCTCGTCGCTTTCGCGAAAGATCCGTCGGGACTGGCGGCAAAAATTGAGCGAGACCGGCGCGCAGAGATGATGCCGTTGGAGCACGGCCGCAACGCGCGTGTCGCGTTCCGTGCCTTGAACATTCTGACGTTCGGCAAATATGTGCATCGCGAAGAACGCACCGTCGACATGGAAGACCGGCTCGACATCGCGCGGCGGTTGCAATACCACACGAAGTTCTTGCAGCAGATTGCGAAGTCGAGTGCGGAACTCGAAATCACGGCGAACATGAACGACGTGCTGCGCTCGTTACACTTCATCGCCCAACACGGCTCCGAAGCCGGCGCCAGTGCCGCCGCTGCGACGGCGAAGATCTTCGCGCGTACCAAGGATGACGAAACACGCCGCGCGTGTCTCGACAGCCTGTCGCGCATAGGCAATCCAAAAGCGAAAAACGAGCTGCTGCGCATCTCACAGAATCCGGCTGTCGATCAGACATTCCGCGACATCGCGGCCGAATACCTGCGCGGCATCAGTCCACCAGTCCAACCAATCGCCGTCACAGTTAACAGTTCAACAGTCAAGGTAGGCCAGCCGCAGCAATGAATCGCAGTGCCGGCTACCAGAGCCATCCACGGATTAAGCAGAGAAGACCTCTCCCTGAAGGGTTGGGTCTGCGTAATCTGTCGATGGCTCTGCTTCTGGTTCTCGTTTTTGCGACGAGCGCCACTGCCAACACCAAACGACTCGTCATCATCAAGTGTGATGGTCTGCCGTACGATCTGGTCGATCGGCTGGTGAAGCAACGCGACAACGACACGGGCAAAAGCATGTTGCCGTGGATCGATCACATCTTTTACCAGCGTGGCTCACGGCTCTCCAATTTTTACGTACGCGGCATGAGTTTGTCAGCGCCTTCGTGGTCGTTGCTCGAAACCGGGCAACATCTGCAAATCAAAGGCAACGTCGAGTTTGATCGCTACACGCTTCACTCCTACGACTATCTGAACTTCTTTCCGGTTTACCTCGCTGGCATTGTTGGTGCGCGCGTCGACATGCGCGGCGTTGAAGTGCTTGATTCGCTCGGGTTGCCGATGTTCTCTGACGCCTATCCGCACGACGAACGTTATCTGTCGTTCTCGCTTTTTGGGCGCGGCATACGTTACTCGACGCTGCAAGGCGGTTTGCAAAACCGGTTCACGAAGTCGCCGAAGGATCTGTTTGACGAGTGGACGATGGGCTTCGAGATGAGAAGTGCGTTAAGAGATCAACTCATCCGCGAGCTCATTAGCAAGTTGTCTAATCCGAAGATCCGTTATCTCGATCTGATGCTGATGGACTTCGATCACATCGCGCATCACAACAACGATATGCCGTCACAGCTCGCGGTCCTCAAGGAGATCGACTCGATCATCGGACAGATATGGACCGCGATTCAGCAGGGCCCCTTGGCGCCAGACACCGCGCTGGTGCTCGTTTCCGATCACGGCTTCAACAGCGACGACAAGATCTACAGTCAGGGTTATAACCTGGTGAAACTGCTCGGCAGTCGCGCGGGCGGCGGACATCACGTGATCACCAAACGCCGTTTGATGCTCGACTATTCCATCAAAGGCGTGAACCCACTGGTGCCGCTGATTACCACGACCACGCCGGACACCTACTATCTCAAAGGCGAGAGCACCACCTATCCGACCGCGATGCTCGATTTCGACGGCAATGAGCGCGCCTCCGTGCACCTGCGCGACAGCGATGTAAATCTCCTGCACATCCTGTTACTCCAGATGCAACGACGTGATCTGCCTGAGGACACACGCAAAGCGGCGCTGGATGCCTTTTTCGGCGTCATCGAACGTCGGCGTGCCGACTGGCAGCGGGATCTCACGGAGTTGAACACCGAACTCGGCGCGTTGAATCGCGCGATTGAAGCACAACGTAAACTCTGGGAGTCGCAGCCGAAGAAGTTCACTAAAGAACAACAGAACGCCGGTCTCGACGACAAGGCGAAACGCATCTTTGTCCAACTCGATCGCTGGCAGCAGGAACAGAAGGAATACAGCGAGTACGCCACAACTCTACAGAATCTGCTCAAGCTCTCAGCCGAAGCGTTTTCACCGGCGCAAATAAAAATTCCGACAGTGATTCCGAAGCAGTCGATGGGCGACCGCAACTCGATCTATCAACTGCAAAACTACATCGCCGGCGTCGGGCCAGGCGGCCTCGTGCTCAACGGCGATGGCTCGCTGAACATGGAACGCAGTTTTGTGCGGATCGATTATTTCGCGCTGCTGCAAGGCGTCACGGTACGAAACAACGTGCAGCGCGGCATCGGCAATCGCCCGATCGATATGATCGCGACGCGCCTGCCGCGTGAAGCGGTGCTGCCGCTCATCGAAGACAAAGACATCGACCCGGACGTTATCTGGGTCACTGCCGGCGCGAATCGCCAGGCGCTGCTGCTCTGTCGTCGTGACACTGACGGGAATTTGAGTTTTCGTTATCTGCCTATTAGCAATCTCGTGGAGGATGCCAGTGGTCGTTTGAGTTTTCAGTCCATCAGTTGGCAAGCAGGGTTGCCCTTGCGTATCTTCGAAGATCCGAATCTGAATATTGGCGGCGCTGATCGCACGGCGTGGCTAAGTCAGTGGCACACCGATCGGGAATGGCTCGAAGCGTTGCATCGTACACATTACTCAAACGGCCTGATCGGTCTGAATGAAGAGCTTGCGCGACACGGGAACGAAAAGCTCTCGACTAATGATTCGACTCTGAGCGAACAGGAACGCTCGATGCGAGACTACGAACGGCGTAAACGTCAACTCGTCGAGGCTGACATGCTGATCGTCGCCCATGACCACTGGAACTTCGACGTGCGCGGTTTCAATCCCGGTGGCAATCACGGATCGTTCTTTCGCATCTCGACGCACTCGGTGTTCATGGTCGCGGGCGGTCAGAACACCAGCATTCCGCGCGCACTCGAGATCGCCAGGCCTTACGACAGTTTGAGTTTCGTGCCGACGCTGTTGGCATTAACCGGCGATTTACGCGATGATAACGAGCCGGATCAAACGTTGCGGGAAAGAGGCTTCAGCCACTTCCCGGGTCGTGTCGTGAGAGAGTTGCTGCCGCAATCACCAAGCGGGATCACGATTGGGTTGCATTGATCGAACCAGGTGTTCGCCGAAGACTGGCCGGCAAGATTTAATGGAGCAAACGTGTCGCCTTGATTGAGTCGAGAGAAGAGTTCGCAGAAAACTGGCCGGCCGCCGATACAGAAGAACTTTCGGAAGAACCTGAGACTTCCGCTGCGAGCACGTCCCGCCGTTCCTTTGTCTGGCTGCAAGCACTCGCCTTCCTGCTCGGCCTCGGCCTTTTAATCTTCGTCATCAATCGCGTTGGCGTGCAGCCGTTATTCGACGCGCTGCTGCGCATCGGCTTCGGTTTTTTCATCATCCTCGGCCTCAGTGGCCTGCGTCACTTCCTGCGTACGATCTCGATGCGTGCGGCAGTGCCGCCCGAACATCGCCGCATCACGTTTCGCCAGGCTTTCGCCGCCCGTCTCGGCGGCGAAGCGATCAGTTTCCTGACGTTCACTGGCCCACTGCTCGGCGAAGCGACGAAGGTAGCGCTGCTCCGCAAGCGAGTGCCACTCACCTACGGCGTCGCCGCGCTCGTCGTCGATAATCTGATCTACAACTTGTCGGTAGTCTTCTTTGTGTTGACCGGCGCCGTCGTGATGCTGTGGTGGTATCCACTGCCGGAAGAAGTCAACATCGTCCTGGTAGGTATCGCATTCGTGGCCGCATTCGGTATTGCGGTGGTCGCGATCGCCGCCAAGCGCCGCGTGATGCTAATGACGTGGCTCATCGATCGGCTAGCGCAGTTGCGGCTGAGTCCGAAGGTGATCCTCAAGCGGCGTGATCACATCTACCACATCGAGTCGAAAGTCTACGACTTCTACAAACATCATCCCGGCGCGTTCTTCGCGATGATTGTTTGCAACCTTGCGGCTCACGCAACGAGCGTCATCGAAGTTTATCTCGCGCTACGCATGCTCGGATTTCAACCGCAGTGGGCGCAGGCGTACATCATCGAGTCGCTCACGAAAGTAATCAACTTTGTCTTCTCATTCGTGCCGGGAACAATCGGCGTCTATGAAGGTGGCACCGAAGTGATCCTGCAAAAAGGTCTCGGTTTCACGCCCGCCGCCGGACTTGCGCTGGCGCTCGTGCGCAAAGCCGCAATCGTCGCGTGGACTTCGGCCGGCCTGCTCGTCCTAACCTGGCGCACGCTGCCTAACGCCTGGCAACGAATTCTGGATCGGAGCCCACGCTTACAACGTCTTATGGATAGCCTCGTCTTCTCAAATATTGCTCACCGGCCTGCGCGCACTGCGGTCAGTGTTCTCGGCACCGCCGTTGGCGTGCTGCTGATCGTTTTTACTGTCGGTCTCGCCCATGGGGTTTTGCACGAACGGGGCCGGCGGGAATCAAACATCGGTGCGGAGATCATGATTCGTGCGTCGGGTTCCATGGGACTCGGCGGCGGATCGCAGTTCCGCTTGCCGGTGGGTCACGCGGCTGAGCTCGCGCAGATTCCCGGTGTTCGCGCCGCCACACCAGTCGGCCAAACACTCGACAAGAGCGATTCGGGTTTTGGTCAACGGCTGATCGACGGTATCAACTACGACGAGTACGCCACGATTGCGCGGGTCACCATGCGTGAAGGCCGCAAACTCGAGTCGGGCGACGAAGCGATCATCGATCCGGAGTGGCAACGGAGCCGCAAAGCAAAGATCGGCGACACAGTGAAGTTGTTTGAGCGGCCGTTCAAGATTGTCGGCGTTTACGAACCACCGGGCGGCGGGCGCATCAAGATTCCGTTGAGCACGATGCAGGAACAGGAAGGCGCAGACAATCGCGCTTCGGCGATTCTGATCGCGTGCGTCGATCCGGCGCAGCAGGTTGAAGTTGCCAAACTAATTAACGAACGCTTTCCGCAAGATCAACTCGTCTTCACCCGTGACCTGCCGGAGATCTACGCGAGCGGAGTCCCGGCGTTGAATGTGTTCATCAAGGTCGTTGTCGGCGTGGCGGCCGCGATCAGTATGCTGGTGATTTTGTTGGCGATGTACACCACGGTCACCGAACGCACGAGACAGATCGGCATTCTCAAATCGCTGGGTATGTCCAAGACAGCGATTGCGTGGGTGATCGAGCAGGAAGCGATCATCGTCAGTGTGCTGGGTGTTGCGGTGGGCGTGTTACTGACGCTACTGGCGCGCGCTGCGGTGATGCGAACGACCAGTTTGACTATCGAGATCGAGCCGCGCTGGGTGCTGATCGCGCTCGGAGTGGGCATCCTTGGCGGAAGCATCGGAGCCCTGTATCCGGCACTGCGAGCTGCCCGCCAGGATGCCGTTGACGCACTGAGTTACGAGTAAACCATCCACAGATTACACAGATTTTGTTCTGCGCAATCTGTGGATGGCGTTGTTGTTTTTACTGGTCCTTACGCGGCTCAATACGAATCGCGTAGTCGGGCCAGCAGTTGAAACTAAATGGATCCTCACTGTCGTCGATTCCGAATGGAAACGCCGGTACGGCGGGAGCCGCCGGCGGCGCGAACTTCGGATCCAAAGCCTTCGCAATCTGATCGCGCGCATCCGCGAGGTGCGCACGCGTCGCCCGATCGGTGGCCCGCTGCATCGCCGAGCCAATCGCGGTATTCAGGTCCCGGAGCTCCGCCTTGATCAATGCGCGATAGTCGTCAGTAACCGACGGCCGCACATTCAGCTTGTTCGACAGCAGATCGATGTAGGAGTTCTGCAAGTTGCGACGATAGACGTCGATACGCACCGCTCCCGATCCCGGCTCGATCTCGCTCCAAATGCCGCGGCGCAGGTCTGCCATGAAATCCGCCGGACGATAAGCCGCGACGCCGTCGATCGCTTCCTGCTCGACCAGGCGATCGAAGCGCGTGTTGCTGAAGAGCGAATTGAGAATTCGTTCCTGCGCGGCATTCACGCGAGCCATTGCGCCCAACGGTTCAATACGCCGAAGAATTTCGGGTTTCAGTGCCCACGTCGGCGTTGCAAACGCGTTCTCATTCAGGAAGCGCACTGCGGCGGCCTGTCTCTCCTTAGGAACGATCACGAAACGCACGCCGTCCTGGCCGTTGTGCTTCTGCTGCGAGTTGAAACCGCCGACGATGGCCGTGACGTGATTCAACTCCGTGGCCCACTGGCCCAACATGCGCGCGTACAGTTCCGTGAGATCGTCGTACGGTTCGCCCGGTTCTGAAGTCGCCGGCAACAGCATGTCCGCGACGCGCTTCAGGTTTTTGAGTCCCATAGTCGTGGAAGCGATCGCGTCGGCATCGCCGACCGCTTCGGTGTTCTCGCCGGGATCGGAACCGCGTGCGCCTGCTGTCGAAAAGCGCAGGTATGGTTTCGCATCCTGTTCGCGGGCCCACTCATCGAGTGTTTTCTTCTCGTCTTCCGACGTCTTCGCGCCCGGAATGGGTTTGTAACCCCACATCGTGGCCCACTTGTCGTATGGACCAATCTTCGGAATCAACGCTTCCACCGGAACGTTGTCTTCCGGCTGGGCGACGTAGTTGAAACGCGAGTAGTCCATCAAGGTCGGCGTGTGACCCATCGTCTTGAGCCATTCAGCATTCCGTATCTTGTCGGCGGGATAGGTGGCACTCGCTTTCATGTTGTGTTGAAAACCGAGTGTGTGTCCGACTTCGTGCGCAATGACATAGCGGACGAGCTCGCCCATGAGGTCATCAGGCAACGGCAATTTCTTCGCGCGCGGATCGAGCGCACCTGCCTGAAGGAAATACCAGGAGCGCGCCAGGTTCATGACGTTGTGATAGTACTGAATGTCTGACTCGAGAATCTCGCCGGTGCGCGGATCGTGCACGTGCGGCCCGGAGGCATTCTCGATCGTCGACGGCAGATAACGAATGACTGAATAGCGCGCGTCTTCCGGATCCCAATCGGGATCTTCCGTTTTTGAAGGAGCTTCCTTTGCGATGATCGCGTTTTTGAAGCCGGCTGCTTCAAACGCGGCCTGCCAGTCTTCGATTCCCTTCTTGATATACGGAACCCACTTGATCGGCGTCGCCGGATCGACGTAGTAAACGATCGGCTTCACGGGCTCGGAAAGCGTCGCGTTCGGATCTTTCTTTTCCAGCCGCCAGCGTGTGATGAAGGCGCGTTGCGGCGCACGATGCTCGTCGATGCCGTAGTCGTAATGGCGAATTGAGAAATATCCGACCCGCTCGTCAAACAGACGCGGCATCATCGGGTTCTCGGGAAGCTTCACCATGCTGTAGTGCATCACGACAGTGGCGTTCGTGCCGGCACGCATTCCCTGCGCAAATGGATTCGGCTGTGGTTGTGGACCGCCACCGCCGCCTGCGGGAGTCATGTCCGGAGGCGAAGTGTAGGTCTGTGAAACTTCGACTTCGATATTGGTGGGAAATGATTTTGTTTTCTCGATGAAGGAGCGAGTCGCGTCGAAACCGCGAGCGCGCAGACGCGTGCGGGCGCTGAACTCGGTCACTTCAGTGGTGAAGAGACGCGTCGCGTCGATCACTGCGGAGTCGTCTTTGCCGATGGCCTCGACGTTGAACGACATGATGATCGTGTCGTTGTTCGCAGCCTGGACGGCGCGCGCGACGGGCAATGTCGGATCGGCAACGACGTCGTAAGAAACGTTGCGCAGCAGAATGCGATTGCCTTTGCGTTCCCACTTGACCACGCGATTGCCGGCGGCTTGTCCGCCATAGCCGACGCCGAGTGTGGTCCTGGCGATCTGGCTCACCCAGAGAAATTCTTTGTTGAGTTCGCCCTTAGGAATTTCATAGTAGACCTTGTCTTTGATCGTGTGGATGGTGAACACGCCCTCGTCTGATTTTGCTTCTTTGGTAATGACTCGGTCGTAGGGCTTTGGCTCAGTTGATTGGTCCGGACGGCCCGGGCGTTCCTGGCCGGTTCCGCCTGCGGGTGGCGTCGGTGGATCCTGGGTTTCACTTATGGCCCAGGCCTGCGGCGCCAGCACAAACACAGAGATGGCTAACGAAAGAACAAAGATAGAGAGAGCGAGAAACCGGGATCGCATTCGCATGCGTAAGCTCCTTCCGCTGTAGGGGTATTTAGATTTTGGCGAACGATATCACGAAAAGCGCGTTGTCAAGAACAGTAGAACTGTAAAGAAGTGTAAAGTCAGATGCGCAGGCGGTTGGGGGTTCTGCGGGGTGTGGAGTTGGTAAGCCGTGGTGTCGAGTTCGTGAGCGGTGGCGCAGTGCGATCGGTCAGCAGTGGCAGCGGATTGATAGCACCTGTCATTGTGTAGATGCCGAAGTGAAGATGTGGCGGCGTGCCAACGGCGTTTCCGGTTGTGCCGACGTAGCCGAGCACGGTGCGGGTTGTTACTTTAGCGCCGACTTCCAGACCGGGTGCATACTTGTCGAGGTGCGCGTAGTAATAAACACGGCCGCCGGCACTGATGACCGAAACTGTCTGGCCGCCAAGATTGTTCTCGCCGACCTTGTAAATGTAACCGTTAGTGGCGGAGAGTATCGGCGTACCTTTGGGCGCGAAGATGTCCTGGCCTTCATGCGTTCGCCCGGTACCGCGCGGCGCGCCCCAGGTGTCGGCGATCTGCCGTTTGGACATGTCTTCTAAAGGCATTGCGATCTTGCGATCCGGCTCTTGCACGTAGAGGTGTGCGACACGCGTGTAAAAGACAAAATTATCAACCAGCGTACCGCCGACACCAGTAACGGCCAGCAATAACAGAACCACAACAAAACCGACTGAAAGCTGGAGTAATCGCCGCATTCGAGGTTTGGGATGCCCGCTGTTGGGTTTGCGGTTCGCCGGAATCCTCTGGCGGTTCGCTGGAATCCCGACCTGTAGTCTCGATGGGCCGCTCATGGCGAGCTAAACGCAGTTTGACTGGACCAGGTTCCACCTTTGTCAGCGAGCCCGTGGAATTGACGACCGCGTGAAGCGACCGCCACGACTGATGCAACAACTCATCGATGCGGGCCCAGTCAGTTTCTGTAACACCGCCTTGCTCAGCTTTCGAGTCGCGCCACCTCATCAGGATCAAACTGCCGCAAATGCGCCGTACGCGGGCTGAAGAGGTCATACGCGACCCCTGCGCCGATGAGCACTGCGGCCACGCTGAGTATTTTGAGGAGCGTTCTGGCTCGGGGGATCATTAGCTTCCTTTCTTATTAATCGGCTATTATCACACCAATCGATTTTCAAGTTGCAGCAAAATACGTGGCCCATGGCGGAAACGGTTTCAATCATTTCTGAACGCGGCTCTTATCAAGAGTTTCTGCGCGACTTTGAGGCGACCATCCGCACTGCGATCACTCGTTTGCAGGAGATCTCCGCGGAAGAGAGTGCGAAGAGCACTGACGGCGAGTGGAGTCCAAAGCAGATCCTCGGCCACTTGATCGACTCAGCCGCGAACAATCACCAGCGCTTTGTGCGTGGACAGTTCACCGATCACCTCGAGTTTCCCGATTACGAACAGGAACAATGGGTGAGCGCGCAGCAGTACAACGACGAGTCGTGGCCGGCCATGATCGAATTATGGCGCGCGTATAACCTGCACCTGCTGCACGTTGTCTCCGTTATCCCGGAGCACGTCCGGACGCAACAGAGAGACAAGCACACCCTCGACGAGATCGCTTTCAACAAGGTCCAGCGCTGCACGTCAACGACGTTGGAATACTTAATTCGTGATTACCTTGATCATCTAAAACATCATCTGGACCAGATTTGGAGACGTTAATGGCATACACCTACGAACAACTAAAGCACATGACGCTCGCGGAACTTCGCGAGATGGCCAAAGGCACCGAGCATGAAGCCGTTCAGGGCTACACGCAGATGAACAAAGAGCACCTGATTGTAGCGCTGGCTAAAGCTCTCGGTATTCAGCACACACACCACGACGTGGTCGGAATCGATAAGAGCACAATTAAAGCGCGAATCCGCCAGTTGAAGACGCAACGCACCGCGGCGCTCGAAGCACACGATCACGCCCAGTTGAAAGTAGTCAGACGCACTATTCACCGTTTGAAACGGCAAATCCACAAGGCGACCGTCTGATTGCCGGGTAGTGGGTCAGTTTGAGTTTCAGGAGCAATTTTTGAGTTTCAGGAGCAATTAACGCCGAAGGCGTTCGCTAATTGCAGCCCATGGGTTGGAACGTAGCGACAACC
>Ga0187894_10002917_pt1 | contig 19831 bp, 13 predicted proteins | sample GBC1701081metaG_FD_136650 | JGI IMG/M metagenome (GOLD analysis project Ga0187894, IMG submission 136650) | White microbial mat communities from a lava cave in the Kipuka Kanohina Cave System on the Island of Hawaii, USA - GBC170108-1 metaG ...
TGATATTACTGAACTTATTTGATTTAACCCGCGAAGCGGGGTGCTATCGCCCGTATTCACGGGCTAAAAACCACAATTCGTCAGTTATTTTATTCTGACAAAGTAGAACTAATCAGTTACGAATTTTGTTGCATGTCGCATTCAAAGGGAAATTGATATAGGACTTACAAAAGAATTCAAAGAGAAGATGGATATTGCGGTAAAAACTCCGCACTTTGAACAACCCGGTTAATTGACTACTGACTTTTCAATCATCTCACACCAAAGGTGTCCGATTGTTATGTGCGCTTCCTGAATGCGTGATGTTCGCGTTGAAGGTACAAGAACTGTTGAGTGACAAAGTCCTGCGAGTTTCTTTCCGTTTGCTCCGGTTAATCCGATGGTTTTCATCCCAATCTGATTTGCGGTCATAACAGCCGCGAGCACATTCGGCGAGTTTCCGCTTGTTGTTATCCCAACCAGGACATCGCCTTCGTTTCCGAGTGACTCGACCTGTCGCGCAAAAACACGGTCGAAACCGTAATCGTTTCCGATTGCAGTTAGCGCAGACGTATCAACTGTTAAAGCAATTGCGGGAAGCCCGCGCCGCTCTTGTTCATAACGTCCGACCAACTCTGTGGCAATATGTTGTGCATCACCTGCGCTTCCGCCGTTGCCGCATAAAAGAATTTTTTTCCCTTTTGTGATTGCTTCACAAAGAATTTCCCCTCCTGTAAGGATTGAAGGCAAAGATTCCGTCATCAGTTTTGAAAAGACTTCCTGATGTTGCTCGATAGTGAACTTTACAAGTTCCTCGTTTGAATTTATTTCCGTCTTCACAACTATATTCCCGTTTGTACTTTGAATTTTTTCTATGATTGCGCTTGATGAAAACCCTTCAACTAAAGGCAAAGAATATACTCCACCGCCGTTTTTTAAGACAAAATCCGCGCCGATGATTTGATCAATTTGCCAATCGCCGCCTTTAACCAAAACATCGGGTTTTATCTCTTCAATGACTCTTTGCGGCGTAGGGTCATCGAAAATCACTACTTCATCAACGGTTTTCAACCCAAGCAAAACTGCGGCTCTTGCTTTTTGCGAAACGAGCGGACGCCCTGCTCCCTTTATCGCACGAACCGACGCATCGCTGTTTATCCCGACTACAAGTTTGTCGCCAAGCGACCGGGCGCGTTCAAGCAAATCAATATGTCCCGGATGAATTATGTCAAAACATCCGTTTGTAAAAACTACCTTTGCCATAATTGCAGAAAGAGTAATTCAAGCCAATATCGCGTGAGAGGGGTTTGATAATCCTGCACGCTGCGCTTAGAGAAAATTTATATCAACTCTCTAAAATATAATTTTGCCGTTTACCACTACCGGCAAGTAAACGTATAAACAACAGGCTAAAGAACACAACAAAACTTATACGTAACAGCAACGGCAAAATTGTTCCGTAAAATGATTCGTATGACACGGTTGTCAATAACATGAAATAAGCCACTGATTTCCAAATTGTCGGTGTTCCGTTCTCCATCAAAGTTGCATAAATAATCCTCAATACAAAACCCAAAACTATCATGCCGATTGGAATTCCGAAGGGGCCAAAGTTTCTGAGTAAATCGCCGATAACAGTCATAGCAAAAGAATTTTCGCCATAATTGAAATACAAATCCCCGTAAGCTCGTGCGTCTGAAATAATAGGCTTATCATCCCAAACTACGCGCGGGATAAACGCCGTCCATGTATAGTTCCAGATATTATTTTCAAGCCCGTAAGAGGCTTCGTAAACAGCAAGTTTTTCGTAGTTTGATACAAGCACAGCCAGTGAACTCAATCCGTCAATCCGTTCCGCAGTGGCATAAAAAGTCTCATTTGTGGTCTTGTTGAAATCTTGAGTTCCTATTTTGTCAAAAGTCTTCAACGAACTGTCAATATATTGCTCTAAACTAACTCTGTCCTCCGTTCCTTTAACTGTGCGAAAAGTCGTTCCGTAGAGAATTCCCGCCGCCATAGCAACCACACCCAAAACCGATACGATTATCCCGTGTTTTAATTTTAACTTTCGCCCTGAAAATACATATGCCATCGTAATCATAACTACTGCTGCCAGCAACGAACTACGGTTTCCCAATAGAATCATTCGCAACGGAATCATGGCAATTAAGATTGCTAACACGAAATTAAATCTTACATCCCTTTTAGGGCTTTTTAGAATTACCAGCCAGAGAAGAAAATTGCCTTCGACAATTATTAGCGTCAAAAAATATTGAAAGGCATCGAAAGTACCGATTTGCTCAAGTCGTTGAAAACCAAGAACACCTCCGACAAACGCGCTAAAGTTAAAAAAGAGACCGATTAACAAAAGCATCAAAGCCGGTACTAAAAGTTCTTCCGGCGTCCAATTCCATTCTGGCAATTTTATGGAAATCATTTGTCCGATTTTTCTTCCGTGAGGAATCAAATATCCGGCAGATAAACCTAAATAGCCAATAGCGACGTATGTTAAAGACAAAGGTATGTCGTATTCCGGATTTTGAATGAATGTTAAAAAATAAGGCTGCGACCACCCTGCCGCTAAAATGACTCCGCCGACAACAAATGCCGGAATAAAATATGACCAGCCTGCAAAGACTATCGGATTAAACAGGTGAAATTTTTTCGTGTAGATAAGATAAGCCCAAGGACTGAGAATCGAAATAAGGGGCAATAATGTCCAAGGAAGAATAAAAGCGTCGGGAAAACTGATTTTGAAACTTTCGTCAAACAAAAGATAAGCGAAAACAATCAAAACAGCCAGACACATCAAAGCCAAAGCAATGTAAAAGAAATTTTTGCTAATGCCTGCTGTGTCATTCGACCTGTTATATCTTACTTCTTGCATTGATTACTTTATTTATCTTCTAACACTATTCAAACCGTATTTTGATTGCGAAACAAATCATCAAACTATCTGTTTAGTGTTCGGGCTTTGCCCGCTGATGTGCGGAAGGTCTTTGACCTTCCGGGCGAATTCATTCTTACTCTTCGGGGCATAGCCCCCAAGGAAATTTGAAAACCATTTACGGTTGGACGAAGCCTCAACCGCACATCAGGCGGCAAAGCCACAAATATCTCAGACGCTAAACATATCCACCGCTTTATGGCTTTGTTTTGCTATCAAAGAGCTTGTATTTCTCTATAAATTTCGCCTGTAAACATACTGGCAAAATAACACAGTTCTGTCATGTTAAGCGAGTTTGCATTCAATGATAATGCCGTCCGCCAACTGACGGGAAAATAAAACGCAGAGGTCATTTAGCCAGTTCATATAAAACCTGCCGTGCGGGCGATGCTCTTTTCCCAAATCGTAAAAAAGGAAATTGGTTGCTTTGAAATTTTCTCTCTCAATTAAATGGTTGAGCGTCGAATAAGAAAAGTAATAAACATGGTCTGGATGAACCGGCTCAAGCTGTCCGCCGCGTCCGCGTAAACCGTAATAGAAAAAACGCATTCCGCAATATGCGTTGACCGTCGTAATAACCAGATTTGTTTCTTCGCTCATAAAACATTTAATGCCTTGCAGAAAAAGTCCCGGATTCGACAGGTGTTCAATCATTTCGCCCGCAATGATTACATCAAATTTTTCTTCTATTTTTACTTCATCAAGCTTTTCCAAATCGGCACGAAAAAGATTCTTCATTCCCTTCCCTGTCAAATAATCAATTCCGTCCTGGTCTGCGTCGCATCCCCAGAGTTCGCTTGCAATGTTTAATAAATCAAAATGAAGATGCGTACCTGATTCAATAGCTTCCTTCGTATATGGCCAATTCGTGCAACCTAGATGCAGAACTTTTTTCCCTTTGGAAATTTCTTTTAGAAAATCAACTCGCTGGACTAACGGGATTCGATTCATGTTTTATAAACAACTCCATTGACCGTTTACGACCATTGCAGGCGCACCGCTTCCGCCCGATTGGCATGGAGTAGCAGAGCGTTTGCAGTTTTCACAATAGACCATCGAACCGTTTGGCTTTCCGTTTGGAAGCGCGTTTTGTTGTAACGAGGGCATCTGAACAGGTGCGCCAAATTGTACATCCGTACCAAAAAAAGTCGGATGCCCCTTAACACTTCCCTCGCCCGGTTGTCCTGTCATAAAAATTACAGTCGCACGGTCAAAGGCTTTTTCCGACCCGTCTCTGCAACCTAGAATATAACCGTCATAACAGAAACGGTCGCCCGTCGAATAAACGCGCAACCGTTCATCAGCCTGAAAAGTCTGCGCTGCATATGAATTACCGATGGAAACAAGAGTACGCCGCGCCTTGAAAACCATTGATACGCCGAAACCGCTATTGATGATTGTTATGGGATAGGTGTAATCGCCCGCTTGCGGGTGGTCTATAGCATTATAGACCAAGGTATTTGTTATTGATTCAGCCTGTGAACCTATGATGGTTAAAGGTCCGCAATCAAGAACACTGACGAATGTTCCGCCGAGTGCGTTTGTAAAACCGCCGCCAAAAGTATCTTGAATCAAAATCGCGGCAGCTCTTTCAAAGTGCATTGAATCGGCATTTTGTCCGGCTTGTTTTCTTGGGTTTATAAAAAGACTTCCTTCAACTTTCCAATCGGAGTTGCGCGAGTTCGTATAAATTCCGGCGTCACGATTAAACATAAAACGGCAATGATTGATTTTTATGTAATCGAATTGCCATTGAAGGTTGGTCTGCGGCAAGCCGTAGGCGTAAATACCGCGAAAGAAGTTATTAAAGGAAACACGTTCAAAGTAAAAATCCTGTGACGAAATGTAAGCCCCCCGCGCTTCTATACCCAATGTGTTTTCGTTACTGTTTGCATAGAGTTCTATATCCCGAATCGTAATTTTTTCCGTACATTCGCCGATACGAAACAGCGCAAGATTTGCACCGTTTAATGTGATGCGACTCGTACTTTGTTTTATTACGTTATTGGTTGAGGCACCGGACTGTAAACCGTTTGCCCCTTGTATAACGATGCCCGACGGCAAGGTTATTGGCGAAGTGACAAAATAATCGCCTTCAGGAAAAGTAATCGTGCCGCCGTTATGCGTAGCGATAAAGGCAAACGCACTTTTGATAGCTATTGTATCGTCAGTTCGTCCGTCTCCGACGGCTCCAAAATCGCGTATGTTGTAAAAACCCAGAGTGCTTTTATCAGGTGTTACCATCCAATCATAAGTAATTCTTCCGCTGAGTTGGTCGCCGTCAAAACTCACGCGATATTTTTTGTCCTCGCCTTGAAAACACCATTTGAAATTTGCAGCATTGGCTTTAATCGTCGCTGTTGTGCTGTTACCCTGCCTCACCTCTGTACCGGAACCGCTGCAAGTTGTCACTTTCATTGGCGTTGATGTGTTCAAATCCGTGACAGTGATATTCGTTGAAGGAGATACATAACGCAATGCACAAGTCGCCGCTTGCTGTTTATCCGGCGCATCTAAAATCACATTGTATCCCTCGAATTTATTTTGCGAAAAAACAGTAAATGGACAAACAAATAGAAAAAAGAAGAAAAGTTTTGTTTTCATAACATCCTTTTTACAGGGAACGCGGGCGTCTCGCCCGCAGATGGCATTCATTGATTTTCGATGGCGGGCGAGACGCCCGCGTTCCCGGTAGTTGGCATATATTCAACTTCATCCGCCCTATAATTTCTGAACAGCTTTAACAAAAGATTCGGATAGACACTCAGCAGAAACAGAACAGCAGACATTTTCAAACGATGTTTTAGGGGTAATTTTAGCTTATCCGCTTTTTCTTTCGCCTCACGAAAAACCTCTCTCGCCGCCGTCCAGTTTTTCTGATTGATGTAAAGCCGTCCGCGTGCGCGAAGCACAGCGGCGTCCCCCATTTCAATATGGCGATTGATAATGACTGTTTCTTCATCTGTAAACGGCAGTTTCTTTTTCAGGATGTGCCAGATGTCTGTGCAACGCTCAAGCCTTTGTAAAGAATCACCCGAACCGCTTGCAGGGCTAAGACGAAACTTGAAAAGATTCTTTCTCAAGTATCCGATTCGCGTTCCGTGAAATACCAAACGCATCCATAAATCGAAATCTTCCGTTCGCCTTACATTCGGGTCAAACCCGCCAACAGATTCAAGTTCACTCTTTTTTATCAATGTTCCCGAAGGTAAAATATGACATTTGCCCTCAATCAACAGCCGTCTGGTTATATTACCCTGCTCGGGATTCCATAGCATTAAACTTTCGCCCGCACGGTTACTTACGCCGAACAGTTCTGCTTCGGTGTAAACCATGTCGTAACTATTTTTTTCAAGAAATTCGATTTGCTCCTGAAGATAAGTTGGTTGCCAAATATCGTCAGCGTCAAGAAAGGCTATGATTTCCCCGCGAGCTAATGTTGTTGCCATGTTTCTTGTCGCAGAGGTTCCGTCGTTTTCTGTTTTATCAATAAAAACGATGTCGTCCCAATAACCTTTCAGCACCTTTTTGAGTTCTACGGTATCGGGCGCGGCATCATTGATTACTATGATTTCGTAGTCGCCAAATGTCTGTGCGAGAACAGAATCAAGCGTGTCGGCAATGTATGTTGCAGTGTTGTAATTCGGAATAATCACACTGATTTTAGGCGGCTCTTTTTTTACATTTGCGCCCGTTCGTTTTTCGATAATTCCTTTGAGTGAGTCCATAATCTTTCAAATTCTTGCTTTGTAGTAATTCATTAACTTACTACACGCTCGCTTTATCATCTTTCACTTTAGCCACAACCACTAAAGTCTTACCGCCTTTAGGACCTTTGACGATTTTTTCGAGCATCTTAACAAAAAGACTTCCGATTTTCCCTTTAATCCCCACACCTGCGTAATATGACTTTTCATTGTAACCTTGCCAGATGATTTTGAAACCCGCCTCGCGCAAAAGGTATTCGGCTTTCCAAGCAAAAACCGGCGTTATGTGCCCCGTGGGAACGGTCTCATATTCTCCAAAACTAAGCATTCTTCCCGTGTATAGATAAATCAGTCTGGAGTTAACAGCCTCAACATTTGGCGTGGTGACTATCAAAATTCCGTTTGAGGTTAAAAGCTTTCGACACTCTCGCACAAAATCGAAAGGGTTCTCAAGATGTTCTATCACTTCGATTGCTATCACAGCGTCGAATTTCTCATCTTCGCTGAAAATGTTTTGTACAAACTTCTTATTGAAATCACACAAGCGAAGTTCGATTTCAGGAGTTTTCAATTTACTGTCGTCAATATCAAGCGCGATGACGCTGTGCCCTTCGTTTACAAGACTTCTGGCAAACGCACCTTCGCCTGCTCCCACATCAATAATTTTGCCTGCTTTCGGCAGATATTTTTTTACCAGACCTAAGACTAAATCGTGTGCGCTTTGCTCCGTCATTGGTCTTGGTTCGTTCTCTTTTAATTCAACCATCTGTTTTTCCGTTGAAAACTTTTTCGGTGGTGTTAATCCAAAAGAACCTTCTTATGTCGCATCGGGTATTATATTTCAAGTTTGTAATTCTTCTTTCCCGATTCCCTGATTATCTCCCCTCAAAAGCTTTGTCATCCAACTTTTTTCTTCCGAATCAAAGTAAGGAATTATGAATAAACTGCAAAGAAAAATAATTCCACTGATAAATACGGTTATCCCGACGGTGAACCAGCTTAAACTGAGACGTGCAATCAGAAAATACTGTACCAACCCCGCAACGCTTCCGCATAAGCCAAGAAGCAAAATACTTTTTAACCAAAACCCTAAAAGATATTTGCCAAAAATCAAACGCTCTATAAGAAAACCGTAAACAGGAAGCGTGAAAACAATGCTGAAAAATCTGGCGTAACCAACTCCGACTGAACCGAATTTCGGAGCTAAAAAAATCATTAAAGGTATTGCTATTACAACCCATCCCGAAAGCAAAAGCACATTGAGCCAAGGTCTGCCAAGAGAATCCGCCAGCATTACGCTTACAATACCTACGGCTACGATTCCGAAAGAGATTGTCAACAAAATCATATTTGTCGTTGAATGCGCGGCAAATGCCTCACCCATCCAGACGGTTAAAAGTTCGCGGCTTAGAACGCAAAGCGTAATGACCATAAACACAACCAGAACATTCAGCAATTTCAAAGCCCGCGTGTAGAGTTTTTCAAGACGCGCAGTGTCCTTGCTTGCGTTGGCTTCGGTTGTCATCGGAAAGAGTACGAGCACAAGGCTGAATACAAATCCGTGAAGACTAAGCGCAATTGTCATCGGCACAACATAATATGAAAGTTCTTCCTGTCCGTTTATACGCGTAATGCAGATTCGCTCAAAAACAACGAGTACGTTCCCCAAAGCCTGATATGTAATAACGCCGCCGCTGTACTTAACAATCTCCCAAACTAAACCACCTGAAAACTTTGTGGTTATCTTTGTCTCCGGCAAAAGTTTTCGTGAGAGCCACAAGTAAGCAATCAGATTTATCAGCATTAAAAAAACATTCCAGACGAAAAGAGAAACAACACCTCGTTTCAACAAAACCAGAATTACGTTTCCAAGAGGTATCAAGAAAGTGATTATCGTCGAAACGGATGAAAAAAGGTCGAAACGGTGCAGAGATTGGAGAATCATTCCGAATAATTGAGTAACCAGAATGAACAACAATGCGATGCCCGCGAGACACAAAGAAATTTTCGCTTCGTACTGATATTCGGGCTGAATCTGAAACACATTTTTTACAAGTTGGTTACCAAAAAGCGTAAAGATAGCTATGGCAGTGAACCCTAAGACCAGATTAATCAGAAGCGTAGCCGAAACGGCTTCACCGATTTTTTCCATTTGATTATTGATGCGGTAATTCGCAACGTAGAGCGGGATTGCGCGGCTTACCGAAAGGTTAAAAGAGTATGCGATAAAACCGGCTATGAGCGCGTAAAGACCGTATTCTTCGACACCAAGCCCGTGTACTATTTTGGGCGTAAAAAAAAACGTCGCCACAAGCGGCAACAGCCATGAGAGAAAATTAAAAATTACATTTCGTGACAGGCTCGGGCGTTTCATATCGGTGGTCAATTGTCAGTAATCAGTAGTTCTCTCTTTTATCTTAAACTTTTTTCAAGCCATATCTCTATTGAGCGTGCAACTGACTACTGACCACTGACAAAAGCTTTATCGTAATACTTCAAAGTTGTCTCTGCCGCTAATCTCTCGTCAAATGTTTTCAAAATGTGAATGCGCCCTGCTTGGGAAAGTCTAATACGCAAATTTTCATCAAGATAAAGTTTTTCAATCGCTTCTGCTAAAGCATCACTGTCACCCGCCGGAACCAGCAAACCCGTTTTTTCATGGATTATTGCTTCGGGAATTCCGTTGACGTTCGATGCAATGCCAGGCTTTCCTAATGCCATTGCTTCCAATAAAGCAATTGGCAAACCTTCGCCGTAACTCGGCAACACAAACATATCAGCGCATCTGAGCAACGCCATCAAATCAAGACGATTACCTCCAAATTCGTCGGGTTCGATAAGACGAAAATGGTTTTGTAACCCTGCGTCGTTAATTTGTTTATGAAATTCAGTTCTGAATTCACCGAAACCAATCCATACGAAAAATAGTTCCGGGTATTTCGGCACAAGTTCTTTTGCTGCTTCCAACATTACCAGCGGACCTTTTCGCATAACGACCTGTGCGAGATTGAAAATTAAAAACTTGTCGTAAGAAAAATTCAGTTTTTCGGCAATCTTTTTTTTGTCATGCTCTGCATTCAAAGCCGTTTCGATTTCATCAACATCAACGCTTGTAAATGCAACCTCAACCGTTTCCATAAACTTTGCGGGAACGTACCATTTCAAACTCTCGCGCACATCAACATTCGCCGCGATAAGATGAAAACGCTTTCGCATTGACAACGCCCAAAACTTAGAACTCCACTCAAACTTCCTGAAACCTGAAACACGCGGCAAAGAGATGTGAAGACTAACGATGACGTGACAGAAGAAAGTCATAAAGTATAAAAGCCAGAAACTCGTCTGCCATGGTGCGACTTCAATGTGAAGAACCGTATCTTTGACGCCGCGTTTCAAAAGATAACGAGCGATTTCGATATTACAAATTTGATTTTTATAAAGGCGTTTCAGACGTGAGAAAATTCCGCTTTTATATGTCCAATCATAAAGCGCGTCAAAAAACTCGTAACTGATGCCGACGCGCTCCATATAACTCAGGATTTTTTCCTGCGAACCTCTCGGAACAGCCGCACTTACCCTGTAAAAATTTCCGGCAAGTTTTGCAAGCCCTATAAAATAAATCTGTGCTCCGCCCCATTCGTAATACGGCCAAAGGTAAAGAATCTCTTTGGGATTGCGGATTTTGTTTTTCACAGTCACATCTCATCGCTGACTGCTTACCACGAATTATTGATAACAAATTGATTATTCCAAGACACTATCAATCCGCAATCCGCAATCCGCAATCCGCAATCCGCAATCTACTTTGGGTCTTCCCAATTTGGCCACGTGCCAACGCCGATTGATTTTAATCCAAGACGAAAGCAATAAACGCCGAAACCTACAGCCGCATGAAATTTCGTGGGCGCACATTCCCAACGCGCTATCCACTGCCTCTGTAAATTCAAAGGATGGCGACGGTTCATAAATAAATTTCTTAACGCTTCTTTTTTTGAAATCTCTTTTAACGGTTTGGGATAAGTGTTCGGTTCGCACCACACGAACGAACGCGGTTCAACCAATAGACGCCAACCTGCTTTTCGCATACGCATCAAATATTGTGCGTCGCCCCAACCGTGCGGAAATTTCTGTTCGTCCATCAAACCACACTCTTTAATAGCTTCGACGGGAAACAAAACGCAGTTTCCAACAAGACATTCAACATCAAACGCCTCTTTTGGAACTGTAAACGCAGTTAAATTCACAGGAATATGCCAACCACCGTACCACGTTCGCCAACGCTGACCCACCTGAAAAACTTTGTGTGGTTCATTCCACAATAATAACAACGCCCCGACAACAGAACGCGGATTTTCCCGTGCGGCTTTTATCAGCCGTTGCAAAAACTCGGTATGAAAAATCGAATCGTCGTTCATCGTAGCTATAAAATCGGGATTGTGTTTTAGTGCCGCCGTAATACCTCGATTTGTTCCCGCAGCGTAGTGAAGCGTCCCGTCTCCGTGTACGAGTTCAACTTCGGGGAAATGTTCCTGAATTGCTTTTGCAGTCCCGTCCGGTGAAGCGTCGTCAACAACAACAACACGAATATCAAGCCCTTCGTGATTGATACGCGAAAGACTGCGAAGCCCCTGAAGCGTCGTTTCGCGCCGATTGTAAACGGGTATTACTAAAACAACTTTTGTTAGTTCTTCGCTCATATTTCAGACAAACAGAGATTGGTAAAAAGTAAAAAGTAAAAAGTAAAAAGTAAGTGGAGTTCAATTTTTACTTTTTACTTTTTACTTTTTACTTTTTACTTTTGCCTTTTGATTTAACTTAGCTTTGCTGTCTGGCTCACCGGTTCCTTTGCAAGCTTTTCACGAACCTGTTCTTCAATCCATTTATAGGTTGTCGTCAGCCCGTCTTCCAAACTTATTAAAGGCTCCCAACCCAACACTTCGCGCAATAGGCTATTATCCGAATTACGTCCGCGAACGCCTTGCGGACCGTCAATGTGTTTTTTTGTTATGGTAATTCCTGCGATATTGGCGACTATATCAGCGAGTTCGTTGATTGTCACCATGCGGTCTTGACCCAAGTTCAACGGTTCGTGGAAATCGGAACGCATTAACTTGTAAAGCCCTTCGATGCAATCATCAATGTAACAGAACGAGCGCGTCTGAAAGCCATCGCCCCAGATTTCTATTTCGTGATTGCCTGTAAGTTTTGCAATCGCAATTTTACGACACATTGCGGCAGGTGCTTTTTCGCGCCCGCCATCCCAGCTTCCAAGTTCACCGAAGATGTTGTGAAATCTAACTATTCGGGTTTCGATTCCGTAATCTTCGCGGTAATGTTTGCAGAGATGTTCGGCAATAAGTTTTTCCCAGCCGTAAGCGTCCTGTGGTTGCGCCGGATATGCGTCTTCTTCTTTTAGCGGAACAACATTTGTTTCGGTCTGCTTGTATTCGGGATAAATGCAGGCTGAACTCGTGTATAAATAACGCTTTACACCGTTTGTTTTCGCGGCGTCTAAAGTGTGTATGTTGATTAAAGAATTATTATGAAGAATCTGCGCGTGATTTGCCGAAATAAAACCCATGCCGCCCATATCAGCCGCAAGAGCATAGACTTCGTCAATACCGTGCGTCGCCTGAAGACAATTGTCCCAACGGCGTAAATCTAAAAGCTCAAATTCATCTGCGTCAGTTTCGCTAAATTCAGGCGGTTTTATATCAACGCCGCGAACCCAATAACCGAGTTTTTTCAAATACGTCACCAGATGATGACCGATAAACCCGCCTGCCCCTGTAACTAAAATTCTCGTTTGTCTTTCCACAAAAATGTCTCAAACCCTATGCACTATATGTCGGGCTAACCGATGACACGATAAGCCTGCAATTAACTTTGCTTAGATTCTGCACTCCTATTCTTTGAAAGATTCTGTCGAAGTCTGATAATTCACTAAACCAACGACTCTGTTTATTACTAGTGTTCAGTCAAGTTTCAATTGACGGACGAGGTCAGGCGGTTCTGACCCGTCATCACAACCTTGACTGAACACTAGGAGCGTCATGTTAAATATGTCGCTCATATGGAGCTTGAAAATAGAAAAATCGGTTCAAACTATAAACATGACGCCTCTGACGAGGCTGACAAAACATTCATTTCAATTTCTAAACACGCTATTAGATTCCTTATCTATTCACTCATCTCCTTTTTCATGTTCTTCGTTATCGTCACGATGGTAGTAAGATTGATGATAATAGTTATGGTAATAGTAGTAGCCGTCTTGCGATTTAATGTTGACGTTATTAAGAACAACGCCAAAGATTTTCGCGCCGACTTCGTAAAGCAACTGGCGAGAACGGCGAACGATACCGCGTGAACTCTTTCCGGCATGAACAACTAGCAAAACGCCGTTAACAATTGACGCTATCAAAACGCCATCTGTAAATGAAGCAATCGGCGGCGAGTCAATCACTATGTGCGTAAAGTTTCTTTCAAGAGTTTTAAGCAACCGATTCATTTGTTCAGAGCCTATCAACTCGGCGGGGTTTGGCGGAATCGGACCGGAAGTCATAATGTAAAGCGATGAATTTTCGTGTCTTTTTATGACAGACAAAATTTCGTTTTCCGCCATCTCGCTTGAAAGAATTGTACTTAATCCTTCTTGGTTGCCTTTTTGGAATATCTGATGAATGCGTGGGCGGCGCATATCTCCGTCAATAATCAAAACTTTTGCTCCCGTTTGGGAAAGACTTATAGCCGTGTTGACCGCCGTAGTCGTCTTACCTTCGGACGGAACACTTGAAGTAACAAGCAAAGTTTTCGGGGCATGACCGGCGGTTGAAAGTAAAATTGATGTGCGTAACTGGCGATAAGCTTCTGCAAGTGACGAACGTGAGTTTACTTTAATCAGTAGTTCCGATTGAGGAATTCCATCCCCGTTTGTTTGATTTGAACCTGCAAGTAAAAGCCGTTTGCGCGGATTGTTTTCGATTGAAGGAATTACCGCCAACGCAGGAAGACGTAAAAGGTTTTCGACATCTTCGGTTGAGCGAACAGTGTCATCCAGGTACTCAAGGAACAATGCCAAGCCGCAACCAAACGCGAGTGCTACAACAAACGCCATAACTACGCTCATCAGACGACGGGGACCAACGGGAGTTTCGGGAACAATCGAATGGTCCACGACATGAATGTTGTTCTGTGTTCCGACCTGCTGAATGTCATTTTTCTTCTGTTGTTCTTGCAGGTCTTTCAAAAGGCTTTGGTTTGTTTCAAGGCGTTGTTGAATCATCTTGTAGTTGATTCCAGCCTCGTTTTGCATTACGGCAAGCGAACGTTGTTTGTTGAAGTCTTCACGGAGTTTTGATTCAACCTCTTTTGCCTGATTCAATCTTGTTTTCAAGACAAGCAGGCGATTTGCGCCCGCCCGTTTTAAGGCTTCTTCTTTTTGATTCTTCAATTTTAATATTGCCTGCATGACCTCTTTAACTTCGGGCCACTCTTCGGTGTTTTCAACAAGAAGTTCCGCTTTTTTCTGTTCAAGTTTAGCTATGTTCAAATCCATTTCATCGAGGTAACGACGCAATGTCTCGTCTATAACCAAATTCTCCGCTGCGTTGTCTTTGTTGGCAGCATTGAATTGTGCTTCAGCATCTTTGCGCTCGTTTTCCGCCTTTATCAAAGCCGCGTTCAGAGCCGCAAGTTTATTGACTACAATCGTGTCTTCGCCGCTGAGATTTACTATATTTGTGACTTTGGCGTAGTTGGCTAACTCCACCTGGTCTTTTTTGACTTCGCCCTCAATTTCAGCAACACGTTTTTTCAAATACGAACTTGTTTCCGTTGATGATTCTTCTTTGCGTTCACGGTTTTGTTCTGTGTATGTGTCGGCAAGAGCGTTGACGATTTTTGCGGCAACGAGCGGGTCAGTGTGACGATATGTAATATCAATCAAGCGTGTTTCTTTTGCTTGCAGGCGCGATTCACGCACGGGTTCGACGCGCAGGTCTCGTTTTAAGGCTTCAACATAAGGGCTAAGGCGTTGTGCTTCGGCGAGTTCTTCTGCGTTTGATGTTCCATTATTTGTAGCAACAGGAACTTCGTCCGTGTTTTTCGCTTTTTCTTTTTCGCCCAAACCAATCGTTCTTAAAAAGCTTTGCCACAGAGAACTTTTCTTTTGAGCTTTTGTCACAAGAAAATCTTTGCTGTTCTCAAGGTCAAGATTTTTAACTACGCGACGAAGCAAACCATCGCTGGTTAAAACCTGAAGTTGTGTAGAGAAATAGCCAGGGTCGTTATTTGAACCTAAAACCGTAACGGGATTGTTCTTATCAACAAGCGAAGGATTAATGCGTTCCGGGTCAACTTGGACTTTTGAGGTTGCCTCAAATTGGTCAGGTTTGCGCGACGTATAAATCGCAACAAGACTTGTCAAAAGAACAGTGATGCCAATTACCAACCACAAACGCTTACGAATCGAACGCCAGTAGTCCAACAAATGGACTTTGTCTTCGCTACCTTCCATCCGATATGGTCCCGAATAAGGCGGCGCGGGCTTGATTTCAATTGGTTTGGCAATTTCCGTGCTTTCGATTGGCACGCTTATTAGTTCGCGTCTCTCTCTCATAAGAAGGTTTTAACAATCAGTAATTAGTTCTTTGCTTTTGATAGTTCGGTTCAGCGAAAAAGTTTTCAATTAAGGCACCAAAACTCTAGGCAAGCTTGAAAGACTTTGTGTGAATGCACCGGCGATTTTAGCCTTCGCGGCTTTCCATCCGTCTTCCGGCACAGTGATAATATCGTTTGCCTGTAAATAGGGGTCTTCGGTTTTGCCCTTTCCAATCGCTTCTAAGTCATAAATCAATTCGATAGGTTTATTGCCTTGTTTTTGTCTGATGACCTTAATTTTTTTCATATTTGTTGTTTTCAACCAACCACCCGCCGCCGCAATTGCCTGACGCAAAGTCTTTGGTTCATCCAAAAGAATTGTCTGCGGCTTTTCGACATTACCGACAACATAAACCGAGTCTGCTTTCGGGATTGAAACATAATCACCCGATTTCAAATAAGGATTCGATGCGGAATCGCCTTGCCTAATATCGCGCCAAGCATATTCAGTAAAGAGTTTGTCGTCATCGTCAGCCGCTTCGGTTTTGGCTGCACAAATCGAAGTTGATCCCGTGTGGGTAATATAAACTCTGCTACCGGCATCTTTGTTCGGACCACCCGCCGCCATCACTACATCAAGAAGGCGCATCGGTCTTTTCAGTAGAAAATAACTCGGTTTATCAACAGAACCAGTGACACCGACGCGTAGAGCGTTATACTCCAATATGAAAATGTTTATGGATGGATTCTTCTGATATTTCTTATAGAGCACAGCTATTTCATCCGCTAACTCCGTCTCTGTCTTGCAAGCCGCCATAACAGGCCGGTCAATCATCAAAAGTCGAATCGTTCCTTGTTCATTTACCCTAGCCTGAATTGACAGTTGGGTTCGCGGGAAAACTTTAATATCCAGCACATCACCGACACCGATTCGATAAGCCATATCAGGCTGTTTAGGGTCATCGCTTTTTGGCGCAGTTGCCGTTGCTTCTTTTGGTTTAGTTTTCGAGACGGATTCGGTTTGTGCAAACACAGTCACACCAAAACAAATCAACAGCAAACAAAAAATTGCATACTTCATTTATTTTCTCCTAACGAATGAACAGTAAATGTTAGCCGTATCAGGGGGATTTCGATAAAACCTTCCGTAAACTTTGACGTTTAGTCTAGCACATGGGTTTGTCAGTTGTCAGTTATTAGTTGTCGGTTGTAAATTAACTTTTGTAATTTACAGCTGAAATCTACCTGGTTCATCAGTTCTAAAGTAGCTGACAACCAAAAACTGACATGGATTTATCTTCAACTACTCCGATGTTTCGTCAATACTATGAGATGAAACAACAATATCCCGGCACTTTTCTCTTTTTCCGCATGGGCGATTTTTACGAGATGTTTTACGACGACGCCGTGCTTGGTGCGCGTGAATTGGAAATAACATTGACTGCACGCGGAAAAGACAAAGGCGGAAACCCGATACCTATGTGCGGTATGCCTCATCATGCGGCTTCGGGCTATATCGCAAAACTTGTTCGCAAAGGCTTTCGGGTTGCCGTCTGTGAACAAACCGAAGACCCTTCAAAAACAAAAAAGCTTGTTAAGCGCGAGGTCGTTCGCGTTATCACACCCGGAACAGCAATTGACCCGCAGTTGGTCGAAGCAAAAGAGAGCGTTTATCTCGCAGCGTTGTGCGGAACGGGTTCGTCTTACGGCGCAGCTTTTCTTGAATTATCAACCGGCGAATTTCACACAACGGAAACAAACGGCGCAGATTCGTGGGCTCGTATTCGCGCTGACATAGGATCTTACAATCCGAAAGAAATTCTTTATCCTTCTTCAATGGAGCTTTTAATTAAAGATGCTTTTATCGGTCACGCGCACACTTCGCCGCTTCCGATTGATAACAACGTAATACAGTTTCCGAAACAAACGGCTATAACCCTGACCGCCCTTGATGACTGGCAGTGGATGACTGAGGATTGCGAAAATCTTTTGAAAGAACAGTTTGGCGCAAAGGAACTAACGGGCTACGGGCTTTGCGAAAAGTATCAGGCAATTCGCGCCGCGGGTGCCTGTCTTCGTTATGTACGTGACACTCAACGCGCATCTGCCGAACACATCAGCGACATAAATTATTTCGAGGCTCAGGAATATCTGGTACTCGACGCCGTAACGCTACGCAATCTTGAAATCTGTGAATCGCAAGGCGGTGATAAAGTCCGTTCGTTGTTCAGCGTGATTGATTCAACAGTTACGGGAATGGGCGCACGGTTGTTAAAGTCTTGGCTTTTGCGTCCTTCAATCAAACGCGGCGAAATCGAAGCGCGGCTTTCCGCTGTTGACGAACTGCGAAGTCAAATCACACGCGACAGACTTCGCGCACTGCTCAAAGAAATTGCGGATTTGGAAAGATTGGTTGGACGCATTCATCTTGGCACAGCAAGCCCGCGTGATTTATTGGCTTTGCGTCGTTCGCTCGAATACACGCCGAACATAAAAAAAACTATCTCAAATTGTGAGTCTTCTCTGATTCAAATCCTTCATGAAAACATTGACGAGATGCCGCAAGTCCGTGAATTGATTTCACGCGCCATCAGCGACGAACCGCCTTTGAACATAGCAGACGGCGGAGTGATACGCGATGGGTTTGACAGCGAGTTGGACGAACTGCGTAATATCAGCCGCAACGCAAAACAGACAATAGCCGCGTTAGAAGAACGCGAAAAAGCACGGACGGGCATCAACAACCTTCGCATAAAATATAACAACGTCTTCGGCTATTTTATTGAAGTGTCAAAATCAAATATCGGGCGCGTTCCTTCGGAATACGAACGTCGTCAAACTCTCACAAACGCCGAACGCTACACCACAACCGAATTAAAGGAATGGGAGCAAAAAGTTCTTGGTGCGGAAGGGCGAATCATCGAAATCGAAACACAATTATTTTCTGAAATCCGTTCAGCCGTTGCAAAAGAGACCAAGCAATTACAAACCACCGCACGCTCACTATCAACTCTTGACGCGCTTGCTTCTCTTTCAGAAATCGCACAGCGTCGGCGTTACGTCCGCCCCACGCTTCACGACGGCGACGAAATTGAAATCAAAGAAGGTCGCCACGCAATCGTAGAGGTTTTCAGCAACGAACCTTTCATTCCGAATGACCTTTACATGAACAACAACACAGACCGTTTGCTTATCATCACGGGTCCGAATATGGGTGGTAAGTCTTGTTTCCTTCGCCAGACCGCAGTCATACAAATCTTGGCTCAAGTCGGTTCTTTTGTCCCCGCCCAAAGTGCAAGGCTACCGATTGCCGACCGCGTCTGGACTCGTGTAGGTGCTTCGGATGATGTGGCAAGCGGGCGTTCTACATTTATGGTAGAGATGACCGAAACAGCAATGATTCTACACAACGCCACAGCACGCTCTTTGATTCTGCTTGATGAAATCGGACGCGGGACTTCTACGTTTGACGGGCTTTCGATTGCTTGGGCAGTCGCAGAATACCTGCATGATTCGCCAAACCACGCCGCAAAAACATTATTCGCAACGCACTATCACGAGTTGACAGAACTTGCCGAAAGATTGCCCGGCTCAAAAAATTATCAAATTTTAGCAACTGAACGCGAAGGCGATGTCGTCTTTTTGCACAAACTCTCGACGGGTCGCGCTTCAAAATCTTACGGTATCGAAGTCGCAAAACTTGCAGGTTTACCGCCTGATGTCCTTGCACGTGCAAGAGAAGTTTTAGAAAAACTCGAGCGTTACGAATTGGATGTTTTCAGCGAAGAGATTCCGCAATCAAAAGAAGAAATTTACGATGATGTTTTGATGAAAGCCGCAAACCGTGCTTCAAAGAAAAAGATGGCGATGCAGGCGACACTTTTTCAGACAGCAAACGAACAACTCCTTGATGAACTGAGGGATTTGAATCTTGATTCTCTAAGCGCGGAAGAAACAAAAAATTTCATGGAAGAATTTCAAAAGAAAATTGTTTAGTTCTACTTTGTTAGATTAAAATTTCACCGTAATTTCTGATATTACTGAACCTATTTGATTTAACCCGCGAAGCGGGGTGCTATCGCCCGTATTCACGGGCTAAAAACCACAATTCGTCAGTTATTTTATTCTGACAAAGTAGAATTAGGAGGTGTTTGGAAAATCGTTTTCTTTGCGCTGAAAGCGCAATTAGAAAGTGCGGGAATCAATCTCTAATCTGTTCCAGACGTTTCACGTCTGTATCTGTTTAGCGTGTGCAGTTTTTTGCGGCTTTGCCGCCTGATGTGCGGAAGGTCTCTGACCTTCCGAAAGACCCGTTCCCGTTCTTTTGCGGCTACGCCGCTTGCAGGGGCAAAGCCCCCGAAAAATAAAGCGCGATGCTCACGGCGAGGCACAGCCATCGCCGCACACTAAACAGATACTTTATGTCCGGCTACCCTCTTAAAGCCGCTCGCACGGCAGAAGAATTTCAAAACACACCCTAGTGTTCAGTCAAGGTTGTGATGACGGGTCAGAACCGCCTGCGCCTACGGGCGGGTTAAGCGCGGCAAAGAAGAAACCCGCCCGTAGGCGCAGGCGGTTCTGACCTCGTCCGTCAATTGAA
>Ga0187894_10002918_pt1 | contig 19801 bp, 15 predicted proteins | sample GBC1701081metaG_FD_136650 | JGI IMG/M metagenome (GOLD analysis project Ga0187894, IMG submission 136650) | White microbial mat communities from a lava cave in the Kipuka Kanohina Cave System on the Island of Hawaii, USA - GBC170108-1 metaG ...
AGCAAACCGTCGACATCAAGGCCGGCCGCCAGTCGCTTGACGTCACCTTAAAGGTCACGATCGAGGAGAGGGTCACGGTTGCCGAAACACCGATCAGCACCGAGGCCACTAACAACGCCAATCAAACAATCATCGGCGGAAAAGACCTCGATGCTCTGCCCGACGATCCCGACGAGCTTGCGGCAGCGTTGCAGGCATTAGCCGGTCCATCAGTTGGCCCAAACGGCGGACAGATCTTTATCGACGGCTTCACCGGCGGCAGCCTGCCGTCGAAGGATTCGATTCGCGAAATTCGTATCAACCAGAATCCGTTTGCGGCGGAGAACGATCAACCTTCCGCGCGTATCGACATCCTGACGCGACCCGGCACCGACAAATTTCGCGGCGGCACGTCGTTCAACTTCAATGACGAGAGTTTCAACTCGCGCAACCCGTTTGCGATCAACTCCAGCAAGCGCACGCCGTTTCAGATTCGGCAGTACGACATGAATCTGAGTGGTCCAGTCGTGAAGAAAAAGGCGTCGTTCTTTTTCAACTTCGGCCGCATTGAAACTGACGATAACGAACTCATTCGCGCAAAGGTGCTCGACGAGAATCTGAACCCGGTTGACTTCGGTCAGGGTTTTCTCGTGCCGCGGCGCAACACGTTCTTCAGTCCTCGTTTCGACTATGCCATTAACCCGAGCAACACGCTGGTCGTTCGTTACAACTTCAACCGCTTTCGTGTCACGGACCAGGGCGTCGGCGGGTTCTCTCTGCCGGAACGCGGCTTCGACACCGTCTCCACGAACCAGAACATTCAGATAACGGAAACCGCGATTCTCAACAGCACCACGATCAACGAGACGCGTTTTCAATACAGCCACGGCCGCAACGAGCAGATCGGCGACAACTCTGTGCCCGCACTCAACGTCAGTGGTTCTTTCAACTCCGGCGGGGCGCAAGTGGGCCACTCGTTCAACGAACGCGATTTCTGGGAGTTCAACAACTTCACGGCCAAGCAGCACGGCTCGCACGCGATCAAATTTGGTGGACGCATCCGCCATGTGAACGTCGACGATACGAATCAGAACAACTACGGCGGCACGTGGTCCTTCACCGGCGGTTTTGGACTTACCAGCATCCAACGTTATCAATTGACCTTGCAGTTGCAGGAGCAGGGGCTGACGCCTGAACAGATTCGTGCCGCGGGCGGTGGTGCGGCAACGTTCAGTATCAACTCGGGTAATCCGTTTGCCGACGTCAGTCAAACGGATTACGGCGTCTTTCTTCAGGACGATTGGCGCGTCCGGCCCAACATCACCTTGAGCTACGGTCTGCGTTACGAAACGCAGACGAACGCTCACAGTAAGTACGACTTTGGGCCACGCTTCGCGGTCGCATGGTCACCCGGCGCGGCCAACAGTGCGCGTCCGCCGAAGATGGTTATTCGCCTCGGCACTGGTTTCTTCTTCAACCGCTTCAGCGAGAGCTCGACGCTGACTGCCAATCGTTACAACGGCGTCAACGTGATCCAGACGTTCGTCACCGAGGAAGCACGACGGCTCACGCCGCCTTCAATTGCGGACCAGCAGGCGCCGAACGTCGCCGCGATCTATTCGATTCTGAATCAATGGAGCCCGACGAGCGTTCCGTCGGTTGCGGGTCTGCCGCAAAATCAGCAAACGATCTGGCAGGTCGATCCGCACTTGCAAGCCCCGACTGTTTGGCTCATCGGCACCCAGGTTGAACGGCAACTGCCGCGCAACCTGACGATGTTCATGGGCTTTTACAACATCCGCATCGTGCACGTTATTCGAGCACGCGACGTCAACGCGCCGTTTCCGGCGAGCGTCACGCCGATTACGCCCAATGGTATTCGCCCCGATCCGACCAAGGGCGAGATCAATCGGTTCGAAGCGAGCGGTCAGTTCAATCAGCGGCAGTTTTTTATCGGCTTCAACAGCCGTCTGAGCCGGACGTTTCAGTTCAGCGGCAACTACTTTATCAGCAAGACCACGAACGACACAGATGGTCAGGGCGGTTCACTTTTCCCAATGAATTCCTACGACACGTCGGGCGAGTTTGGCCGCGGTTCGTTCGACATCCGGCATCGCTTTACGCTGTTCGGCACCATCAACCTGCCGTGGTGGAAGATCGTGATGAGTCCGTTTATCGTCGCGAATAGTGGTCCACCGTTCAATATCATTACGGGCCAGGACCTGAATCTCGATCGCCAGGTTAACGAACGCCCGAGCTTTGCCGCTCCCAACGCTCCTTGTTCGGAGATCATCCGTTGCACGCGCTTTGGCGCCTTCAATCTCCAGCCTTTGCCGGGCGAGCCAATCATTCCGCGCAACTTTGGTAAGTCGCCCGGATCGTTTGTCGTCAATCTGCGCATCAGCCGCGCGTTTGCTTTCGGCACCATCGGAGGCAGTAATGCCGCTCGGCCGCAGGGTCAAGCCGCGGCCGCCGCTGGTGGTGGCGCTGATGGAGCAAAGCGTCCGGTAGGTGGGCCAGGTGGGCCAATGATCGCTGGTGGCGGCGGTGGCGTGAAAGCAGTTGGACCACAAGGCGGTGGTGCTGCTCCGCCGAGTGAGAAGCGATACAACCTGAACGTTTCGATTAGCTTCCAGAATCTGTTGAATCACGTGAATCTCGGCACGCCGGTCGGCAACTTGTCGTCGCCGAGTTTTGGTGAATCGACTAATCTGGGCGGAAGTTTTGGCGGCTTCGGTGGCGGCGGCAGTACGGGCGCGGGTAACCGGCGCATTTATGCGCAGGTGCGTTTGAATTTCTAAACGAGGTTTTGGGAAATGAGAAAGACTGTTTTAGCGTCCATCACGCTCGTGGTTGCTTTTGGTGTTTGGGTTTTCGCTCAGGAACCGGCGAAACCTGCCCCCGCAAACGGTGGTGGCGCCGCCGCTACGCCGGCGATTGCGATCACGCCCGAGACCAGTCCTAAGGACCTTGCGCGCGCGGCGTTCATGGCCCAGGGCGGCGACAAGTTTCGCGCGGTGCAGAACATGATGTTGCGCGGATCCGTGCAGCTTTATCCGCCGAACAGCGTGCAGTCGATTCCCGGATCGTTTTCACTCGTGACTGCTGGCGACAAGTTGCGGATGGAGATTGATGCGCGGCCCGCGATCGTGTTCAAGCAGATCTACGATGGTGAGCAAAGCTACAGTTCGCTGCCCAACGTTTCAATGCCGCCGCTGACGAAGTTTGGTCTGGGCGCGCTCGCGCGCTTCGATCAGCCCGGCTTTCAGATCGAAGCCCTCGCAGACAAAAAGAAGCAGCGAGCTTTTCGTCTCGTCGATCCGGAAGGTTACACGACCGACTATTACCTCGACCCGAAGACGGGGCGAGTGATGAGCTTTCTGATTTACTACGCCGGCGTCACGCTGGGCACGGAGAACAGTAAGTTCAAGGAAGTCGACGGCGTGTTGGTGCCCTTTAGCTTCTCGCAGAAGTTCGAGATGCCGATGGGCGCCTTCTTCGCCGAATTCAATGTGAAAGAAGCCAGGCTCAACCAGACGTTAGCCGAGGATGCCTTCGCCATTCCGCGGTAGCGGATTGAGTCTGGCCGCCTCCGTTCGGAGTGTTCTCCGAACTGACAGCTCCACCTGCTCCTGCTTCCGCCGCAGCCGCCTCTCCGCCGGCCGGTACGTTCGGTGTCCCACTGTTTGGTTGCTGCCCACCTTCTCGGCTACGTCGGCTCGCAGGAGCTCGCTAATAGCGGTAGAGAATTCTGGCGGAATTGGGAAAGCGTTTCGGCGGCCCGCCGAGAATTCCCTGGGCCAGCTTCAGTTGGGCCATCATACGTATCTCGGAGCGTTCGAATTGACCTGCTAACGTCACGGCGCGATCGAAGTCGTACCACGCGAAGTAACCGGCGTTATTGGCAAGAATCGTCAGAATGTTACCGACAGCGCCTTCGCCCGTCATGTTCCACTCGCCATCGCGAAGATAACGCGCGTCGTAACCGTCGAGCTTCGCGCCGGCTGCGATCAGTTCGTTGAGCTTGGGTAGCAGCGCTTCGACGATGGCGAACCCGCGCTCGCTATTGGCCAAACAGTAGAGCGCAGCCATTGCGATCTGCTTCTCCGTTTGTTCTTTGCCGGGCGGCAACGCATCAACCACGCCATTGAGCTGCGCGAGCACCTTGAGCGAGGTCTTCTTATCACGCAGCGCCGTGTTGTGAGCCAGATTCAACAACAGGGCGGCCTGAATTTGCAACGGCAGATTGTTGAGGTTCTTCTGCCTTTCCGCCCATTCCGCTTCGGCGATCGCAGTGAAGTTTCTGTAATACCTGAGGCGCTCGTCCATGGCTTCCCGGACTTCAGGGTCACCGTTGTAATTGCTCGCAATCTTCTCTGCTTGTTCCCAATCGCCGGCTGACTCCGCCATCCACATCGCTCGCAAACGAATGTTCCCTTCCATTTCCGGGTACGTCGACGTCAACGACAGCACCTCTTCGATCGATCCGTCTTCGGCGAGCTCATTTAACTCGGCATAGGCCCGCCGTAGCTCTACCGTGAATCCGTCAGGTTCCGCCGCCCAGTGTCTCAAGCGGCGGGCCTCAAACGGATATAACTTCTCCATCACCGGGATCAGCGGCGCTAGCTCGCCACAAAACGCGGCCCGTTGATCAGCATCCTGAGACGGTTGCTTGCCGCATCCGCCGGCGAGCGCTTTAGTGACAAAGATATGGATCAGTTCTCGAAAAGTTGATTCGTCGGCAACGGGCGGCGTGTAACTTTGTGCCAGACTGTGAGCGAACTGGAACGTCTGCCAGTCGCCGAAGTCTGCATCGCGTAGCTTGATTACGATCTCTTTGTACAGCTCCAACACTTGTGCTTTATCTTTGCTCGACCGTCTGAGCACCGGCAGCAGATCTTTCGAAAAGCCGTTGGCCAGCGACCGCCGCGCGAGTTTGATTGCGACCTCGGGATTGGCGGCGCCGATCCTTTTGGCGAGTCGTAATTCCAGCTGGCGTTCCTGTTCGGCAATGGAAGGTAAGAGCTGGCCGTCAGACAGCCGGGCATATTCGTTGACGAAGGAAACGGTCTCTTTCAGAAAGGCGAGAGCCAACTCCGGATCGTGTTCGGCCATTCGCTCGGCGGTGTTTTCCCGCAACTTATAAAAGACCTGAAACGTGTGCTCTGCGTTCGGAGCTCGTTTCTCGACCTGTAACCCGAATTTGATGTCGTCTTCTACCAGCTTGAACACGGCGCGCGCACGTTTCTCGTCATGCGGCCAAAGCGAGCCCGCGATGTTCGAACCCATTCGCGCTCGATTCTCCGCCGACTGCAATGTGCTGAGTTGATCCGCGAGCGATGCGAGCAAGTCAAAAGCCTTGTCGCGCAGCGCGGCGTCGCGGGCCTTGTCGTTGGTGGTAGAGTTAGTTTGCTGGCCTGGTGCCGCTTGGAAACAGAGAAGCAGCGTGACGATGAGGGCCAACCAGGAGAAGAGCGAACGGTTCATCGAACCTCCAGCAGGCAGATTCTTAACGGATATGACTCAGCTTCTTAGACGTTGGTACAGCGGTTCAGTTCCGAAAACTTAAACGCTCATGATCTCTTGTTCTTTGGTCTTGGTGAGTTCGTCGATCTTGCCGATGTAGTTATCGGTAAGTTTTTGGATTTCCTGGAGAGCGTCGCGCTCGGCGTCTTCAGAGATGAGCTTGTCCTTCAACATCTTCTTCAGTCTCTCGTTGGCGTCGCGCCGGACGTTCCGAATCGCAGTGCGGTGATCTTCGGCGACATCGTGGATTTGTTTTGCCAGTTGTCTGCGGCGCTCTTCGGTGAGAGCGGGAATCGGGACGCGCACGAGCTTGCCGTCGTTGGAAGGATTGAGACCGAGATCCGCCGCGCGAATCGCTTTTTCCACGGCGCCGATCTGCGTCTGGTCCCATGGCTGGACGGTCAGCAACTGCGGCTCAGGCGCGTGCACAGACGCCATCTGGTTGAGCGGCGTCATCGTGCCGTAGTAATCCACCAGCACATTGTCCAAAATACTAACGGCGGCGCGCCCGGTACGGATGGCCGCCATCTTGCGGCGAAAGTCTTCGATGACGGTTTCCATTCGCGGCCGCGTCTCTCTGATTACGTCTTTTTCGTTCATCGCTCACTCCGTGGGACAGGCATTCCTGCCTGTCTCTTTCGCAATGCAGACTGACAGGCAAGAATGCCTGTCCTACTTTAGCCGACTTTCGTCCCCACTCCGCTCTCGCCCATCACGACGCGTTTGATGTTACCCGCCTCACGCATATTAAACACGATAATCGGCAGATTGTTGTCCATGCACAGGGAAATGGCCGAAGCGTCCATCACTTTGAGCCCGCGTTCGAGCACCTGGCGGTAGGTGATCTCGTGGAAGCGTTCGGCGCTGGTATCGACGATCGGATCGGCGGAGTAGACACCGTCAACTTTCGTCGCCTTGAGAATAATGTCGGCCTTGATCTCCAACGCCCGCAGGGCAGCGGCGGAATCCGTCGTGAAGTATGGATTGCCGGTGCCGGCGGCAAAGATCACCACGCGTCCCTTTTCCAGATGCCGCACCGCGCGGCGGCGAATGAACGGCTCCGCGAGTTGCGGGATGTCGATCGCCGAAAGCACGCGCGTGTCGACCTCGATCTTTTCGAGCGCATCCTGCAACACGACGCCGTTCATCACGGTCGCGAGCATCCCGATGTAGTCTGCGGCCGCCCGGTCCATGTTACCGGCGCTCTTCGAAACACCGCGAAAGATGTTTCCACCACCGACCACGACCGCGACCTGCACGCCGAGTTGATAAACAGCCTTCAGTTCTTCGGCGACGCTACGGGCGACGTTGACGTCGATGCCGTAGTTCTGCTCGCCCATCAACGCCTCGCCGGAGATCTTCAACAAGACCCGGCGGTAGACTAAACTCGAATTGTCGATCTTGCTGACGCTCATCAGATCTTCTTTGTGCCTCTGATGTCTCGGTGGTGGTGATCTAACCACGGAGACACGGAGTTAGCCGAGCATTGAAGCCACTTCGCTACCAAAATCATCAGCACGCCGCTCGAGACCTTCGCCCATCTTGTAGCGCGTGAAACGGCGAATCGTGATTCGCTCGCCCGTCTTGGCGATCTTCTCGGTTACCAGTTCAGCCACGGTCTTCGACGGATCTTTCACGAACGGCTGATCGTTCAGCACGGTCTCTTCATAAAACTTATTGAGACGCCCGTCGACAATCTTCTCGATCACCTGTTCCGGTTTGCCCGCCATCTTGGGATCGTTCTTCGCCTGTGCGCGCGCGATCTCGCGCTCTTTCTCGAGCACGTCCGCGGGAACTTCCTCGCGCGAAACGTAACGCGGCTCTGCCGCCGCGATGTGCATCGCGATGTCTTTCACCAACTGCTGAAACTCATCGCCACGCGCGACGAAGTCGGTTTCACAGTTCAACTCGACCAGCACGCCGACCTTGCCACCCATGTGAATGTAGGAACCAACAATTCCTTCCGCGGCAATGCGGCCCTCGCGCTTCTTCGCCGAAGCCAAACCACGTTCACGCAGGATATCGATTGCCTTCTCTTCGTTACCGCCGGATTCGACGAGTGCGTTCTTGCACTCCATCATGCCCGCTCCGGTCTTCTCGCGAAGCTGCTTCACTGCCGCTGCTGTAATGTCCGCCATGATTACCAATTTCTCCGAATACTAGATTATTTGTCGTCAATGAAAAACGCAGCCCGGCGGATGGTCCGCTTGAAGGCTGCGCTCACCGATAAGTAAAGATATCGCTTAGCTCGCCGCCACGACTGACTCGGGGCTCTCGTTTCGCGCTGCTTCGGGTTCCGCAGCGCTCGCGGTAGTCGTGGATTCGGATTGCGCCTCCTCGCCGTTGACGGCCTCACCACTGGATGCGAACTCGGCCGCGGCAGCTTCTCCCGCCTCGCCCGCACCTTCTTCTGACTCTTCAGCCGGTTCGGTGGAGACCACGCCGCCTTCGGTGGCAATTTGATTGCCCTCAACGATGGCATCGGCAATGCGCGAAGCAAAGAGCCGCACCGCGCGCAAGGCGTCATCGTTTCCGGGAATTACGTAGTCGATCCCTTCCGGAGAACAGTTTGTATCGACGACCGCGACGATCGGAATGCCGAGCCGGTTGGCTTCCGCGACGGCGATCTCTTCCTTCTTCACGTCGATAATGAAAACGGCATCGGGCAACCGCGACATCGACTTGATACCCGAGAGGTTCTTGTTAAGACTCTCGCGTTCGCGATCGAGTTTGATGCGTTCTTTCTTGGTCAGCTTCTCGTAACGACCGTCAGTCTGCATGCTCTCGAGATCTTTGAGCCGCTTGATCGACTTCTGCACGGTCTGGAAGTTTGTGAGCAGTCCGCCGAGCCAGCGCTGGTTGACGTAATACTGGCCACACTTTTCGGCTTCTTCGCGAATTGCGTCCTGCGCCTGGCGCTTGGTGCCGACAAACAGAACTGTTCTGCCTTTGTCTTCAGCGATGAGATTGGTCACGAAGCCGATCGCTTCGCGAAACATGCGCTGCGTCTTTTGCAGGTCGATGATGTAAATGCCATTGCGCTCGCCAAAGATGTATTCCTTCATCTTTGGGTTCCAGCGCCTTACCTGGTGGCCGAAGTGAACACCGGCCTCCAGCAGTTCTTTCATGGTTACCGAAACCAAACTAAAGTCTCCTTCTCGTCAATTGGTTTAATGTACTCGCCGCAACCACTCGACTTGTTAAAAGCAACCAATCGGGCTGCGACAATGGAGTCATTTCCGATTGTCAATTTCCGATTGCCGATTGTCGATTGTTTTGCGCTCGCATAACCAATTTAAAATCGAAAATCGGCAATCGAAAATGGTTTCTATCTCTTCGAAAACTGGAAGCGTTTCCGGGCGCCCTTTTGTCCGTATTTCTTTCGTTCCTTAATTCGCGGATCACGCGTAATCAAGCCGGCGTGTTTGAGGGCCGGGCGCAAGTCCGCATTATATTCGAGCAATGCGCGCGTGATGCCGTGACGGATGGCGCCTGCCTGTCCGGCCGGGCCGCCGCCGGCAACGTTGATCACCAAATCAAACTTGCTGGTCGTCTCGGTCAACTGCAACGGTTGCCGAATGATCATGCGCAAGGTCTCGTTTGGAAAGTATCGCTCAAACGGCTTGCGATTTACCTGCACTTCGCCTGCGCCAGGCCGCAAATAGACTCGGGCCGTCGCCGATTTGCGCCGCCCCGTTCCGTAATACTGAATTTCAGCCACAGTAATCTCTTCCTCTTATCTACTGCTTTTACTTTTGGTTTGCTTGGTGAGTAAGGTCGAAGGCTTGTGGGCGTTGGGCTGAGTGCGGGTGCTCGGCGTCGGCGTAAACTTTAAGTTTCTTCGCCATCGCTCTGCCGAGTTTCGTTTTCGGCAGCATGCCCTTGATGGCGAGCTCGACGACTCGCTCGGGCTTTTTGGCAATCATCTCCTTGGCCGTTACGGTTCTCATACCGCCGGGATACAACGTATGATGGCGGTAGAGTTTCTGCTCAACCTTATTACCCTTCAACACTGCTTTGCGGGCGTTGATGACGATCACGTGATCGCCGAGATCCAGAAAAGGGGTCCACTCTGGATTACGCTTACCGGTCAGTATAGAAGCAACTTCAGACGCCAGATGCCCGACGGTTTGACCGCTCGCATCCACCACGTACCATTTTCGTCTTCCAGCGAGGTCTTTACCGCTGGGGAAGTAAGTCGACATAGTTAACTATCTCTGTTTTCAGCGAATAAAACGCGAACGGCTAGAATACAAGCCGCTCGGAAAAGTTGTCAAGCTGGACAGGACTCGGCCACACGCTGTATTCGCTCGGCTGGCCGTACAACGCCGATAGCCTTACAACACAACGCCGAAGGCGTTCGCAAGTTCCAGCCCCGGGTAACGCCGAAGGCATTTGCAAGTTCCAGCCCAGGGTTGCTTCAACCCTGGGTAACCGCAAGTCTAAACCGACGAACTCTGAAGGAGTTCGCGAGATCGCTTCACGCCGAATTCGCCAACGCTTTCAGCGTTTCTTCGTCTTTACATACCAAAACCCAGGGTTGCTTCAACCCTGGGTAACCGCAAGTCTAAACCGACGAACTCTGAAGGAGTTCGCGAGATCGCTTCACGTCGAATTCGCCAACGCTTTCAGCGTTCCTCCGCCTTTACACACCAAAAACCCAGGGTTGGAAACCAACCCTGGGCTGGAACTCGCGAACGCCTTCGGCGTTCAGGCAGATACCGCCGCCGTCATGGCTTATCGGGCGTCTTGGTCGTGTCGCCGGTGTTGCGTTTCAGCTTCGGCGGGGCCGACGAATCGGCCGGTTTCGTCTCGCCGTCGGGCGTCGTGGTCGACTCGTCCGGCGTTGGAACACGCCGTTTCAATGTCGGCCGGCCCGGTGCGCCGTTCTCATCAACTGCCTGGATCGCTCCCGTCGTTGAGGCGCGCGCGTTGGATAGCCGCAACAACCGGCTCTTCACCCGCTGAAACTCAGAACTACTAATCACATACTCTTCACGCTCCGGGAACCGCGCCGCCAGGTTAATGGCTGCCTGTCGCCGGTCCGGAGGCGCCGGATGCGTCGCAAACGCTTTCGAGATGAATCCCGGCTTTTTCTTGTTCTTGGCTTCGAGCTTCTCAAACATCGTGGCCATCGCGCCCGGGTCGTAACCCGCGGCGTACATGTACTGGATGCCCAGCTTGTCAGCCTCTTCTTCCGCGCCACGGCTAAACTTCATGAAGATACCGAGCAGTCCGATACCGGCGGTGTTCTGGTAAATCATTCCCGGAATGCCACCGAGGAATATCGAAGCGCCCAGTGCCGCATACTCGAGCAGACCCATCTTCGCCTGGTTTTCAACGGCATGGCGCGCCGCAACGTGCGCGATCTCATGCGCCATTACACCGGCGAGCTCCGCTTCGTTATCAGCCGCGAGCAGCAATCCCTTATTGACGTAGAAGAAACCACCCGGCAGCGCAAACGCGTTAACTTCGTCGGAATCGATCACCTTGATCGTAAACGGCACTTTCGCGTCGGAGTGCAAAACGATGTTCTGACCCACACGGTTGACGTATTCGGTAATCACCGGGTCGTCAACAAACTTGGCCTGCCGATCCACTTCCGCGGCCGCCTCGCGTCCCTGCCGCACTTCCTTCTCGGTGCCGCCGGCGATTTTGCCGATGAATCCGCCATTGATATTCCGCTTGCCGATCATAGCCGGATCCTCGTTCGTGGACAGCGGCTTATTCGACCTCGCGGGCACAGTCGCAGCAGTTGCCTCGGCCTTCGTCTGATCGGCCTGCTTCGCGTCGGATGTGGGCGTCGTCGCGGTTTGCGTGGTGGACTGTTGTTCAGTTTTTTTTGTGGTCGTCGTTTGGGCGAGAGTTATCGTCGAACTCCCCAGCAAAGACATGGCCAGCAGAAGAGCACCGGTGGCACGGGAGAAGTTATTCATCTCGAAAAAACCTCCAAAGAATCGAACGACCTGAGGGTAGGGGTCTGCGTGCTGTTTTCGCTAAATCCAGACGCGCAGTCTATGATGACGGGTCTGGCCGCATGGTTGCGCGTCTCGATTGGCGGTTAACGACTTAAATATACGCATGCCCGACAGGAAAAGAAAGGAAAAGCCGGCAGTTTCGATCATCGGCGCGGGCCGCTTGGGAACCACTTTGGCTGTTGCTCTCGAGGCCAAAGGTTATCCAATCCGATCGCTTGTAGCGCGGCACGCTCAAAGTGCCCGCAAAGCCGCCGCTCTTCTCAAAGGGAAGTTGGAGACATTTGCCGCCAACCAAATTGGCTCACTCGGGGCTTCGGATCTGTTTTTAATCACCGTTCCTGACGATCAGATAGCGAGAGTCGCGGCCCAACTCGGCAGTCTGAACTTCGATCCCAAACCCACCGTGCTGCACACCAGCGGCGCGTTGTCGTCAGAGGTGCTTTCGCGGCTGCGCGCGAAAGGATGGCACACGGGCTCGGTTCATCCGCTGTTTTCAGTCAGCGATCCACACGCTTCCATCGAGGGCGCATTCTGGAGCGTCGAGGGCGACGCGCGCGCAGTGCGGCTCGCAAAAACGTTGGTTCGCAATCTCGGCGGCACGAGTTTTTCGATTCGTACCGCAGACAAACCGCTCTATCACGCCGCGGCAGTGATGACCTCCGGCAATGTCACCGCGCTGTTCGACGTCGCGTTGGAGATGCTGGTCGAGTGTGGTCTGACACGCAAAACCGCGCGCCGGATTCTTCAACCATTGCTCCTCAGCACGGTCCACAACCTCGAAACCAAAGATCCGGCTAACGCTTTGACCGGCACGTTTTCACGCGGCGACGTCGAAACGGTGAAGCGACACCTCGCGGCGCTGAAGGACCATCAACTCGTCGAGGCGCTGCAACTCTATGCCCTGTTGGGGAAAAGATCCTTGAAACTCACCCGAAAGCATCCACAGATTACACAGATACTTGAATCGGTGTAATCTGTGGATAACCTATGCAACCAACGCCCAGCGCAAGTTACAGTCTGACCTTGCGCGTCAAGCTTTCTTCCCGCGCCGGTTCACTCGGTGAGCTGACCACCGCCATCGGCCGCGCCGGCGGCGACATCGGCGCCATCGACATCGTTACCGTCGGCAAGACCAGCACGGCACGGCGGTCGTGGTCCTCGCGGCGCTCGTCAATGCGCTGAAGATCGCCGGCAAGCAGCTGGACCAGATCAAAGTGGTCGTGAACGGCGTGGGCGCGGCGGGTGTGGCGTGTTCGAAAATCATCATGGCAGCGGGCGTGAAGAATATCGTTGGTTGCGATCAGATCGGCGCTATCTATCGCGGCCGCAAAGAGCACATGAACTGGCTGAAGGATTGGTACGCGCAAAACACTAATCCGAACAACGAGCAGGGAACCGTGCACGACGTCATCAAAGGCGCGGACGTCTTTCTTGGTCTTTCGGTCCCGGGCGTCATCGACGTGGATGACGTGCAGCACATGGCCGAGCAGCCGATCGTTTTTGCGATGGCTAACCCGACGCCCGAGATCATGCCCGAAGATGCGGCGCCGTACGTCGCGGTGATGGCGACCGGCCGTTCTGACTATCCCAACCAGATCAACAACGTGCTCTGCTTCCCGGGGATCTTTCGTGGCGCGCTCGCGTGCCGTGCAGTGCGCATCAACGAAGAGATGAAACTGGCAGCCGCCAACGCGATCGCCGGGATCATCACCGGCGCCGAGTTGCACCCCGAATACATCGTTCCCTCTGTGTTTGATAAACGCGTCGCCGAGGCCGTGGCTAATGAAGTGGAGGAGGCGGCTTATGAAACCGGCGTCGCGCGCCGCGAGCGTCTGCCAGACAAATGAAAGAAATCGCTGTTACTACAACCGGCCCACGTCATCATCGGCCACAAAAAGGCACAAAACGCACAAGAGGCAAAAAGAACAAAAGACACTGCGGTTGACTAATACACCTTTGTGCTTCTTGTGCCTCTTTGTGGCTTTGAACGTTGCCTCAATATTTCGCAGTTGCGCCAGCTTCTCTCAGTTCGGCGGCTAAGCGTGGCACGATCTGGCGCGGTACATCAATGGCAGCTTTAATGTGACGTGCGTGCGTGAAATGCCCGGCGACGTAAATTCCACGCACATTCGTTTCAAAAGTCTCCGGGTCGTAAACCGGTACTTCAGTCATCTTTCCAGGCTCGGTGTGGACACCCAGGCTCTTGAGCATCGTCAGGTCGGCTTCACTGCCGACGAGCACAAACACCACGTCATTCCGAAGCGTCAGCGACTCGCCGTCCTCAGTCGTTAACACAACGTCGGCTTCGTGGATCTCGTCGACGTGTTTGTAAAGCACGACCGTGAGACGTCCGGCCTTGATCTCCGCTTCGAGTGGTGTGCGCACCCAATGCTTCATCGCACCAGCCTTCGGATCGCGGTTTTCCCAATCCTCGCGCCAGATTGCCAACGTCGTGCGCGCTCCCTCTTCCGCAAGAAACAGCGCGGCTTCGGCGGCGCTGTTACCGCCGCCGACGACGAGCGCGTCCTTGCGCACGTAAGGATACGGCTCGACGAATAGATGATGGACCTTCGGCAAATCTTCACCCGGTACATTCAACCGGCGCGGGATGTCCATCGCGCCGATCGCAAACAGCACCCGGGCCGCGTGATACTCGGCGCGATCGGTGGTGATGAAGAAGCCCTGGTCGATATCGCCGCTGACATCGACCACACGTTCGCCAGTATTGATCTTCAGATCTTTGTCGAGAACGAAATGGATGTAATGCGACAACAACTCCTCGCGCGTGGGCTTTTCGCGCAGCGGTTTCAAAGTGCCCTCACGCATCTCGAGCTCGTTTGGCGTGGAAAAAAGCGTACGCCCGACGGGATACTGCCGGATCGTGTTTGCGATCGTGCCTTTCTCGATTACGAGATAGTCGAGACCTTCTTTCGCCGCCGCTTCCGCGGCAGAGAGCCCCGCTGGCCCCGCACCGATAATGATTAAGTCAAACATTGGTCCGTGTTATCCGGGTCAGCCGTGGTCAAAAACAACCTCCCCACGAGCGACCAACACCGCGGGTCCACCAACCCTCACTTCTTCAACATTCCCGGCCGCGCCTTTCACCTCAAGATTGATGCGGCTGGGCCGATGAATAAAGTCGCCCTGTTCAATCACAAACTTATAACGACCATCTTCCGGTTCCAGGTTCAAGCCGCCATGATGAACCAGATACGCGCCGAGCGCACCGCACGCACTGCCCGTCGCCGGATCTTCCGGAATATTGTCCGCGGGTGCAAAGAACCGCGCGTGCGCACGCGCGGCGCCGACCTCGATAGTTTCACGCGTGAACGCGTGACAACCCGTTCCTCCGTGCCGCGTGTAGATCTCCCCGAGCAACGTGGAATCGATGCGGCAGTCGCGTAAATCGGCGAGCGACCTGACGGGCACTGCAAGACACGACAAGCCAGTAGTAATCACCTGGATCGGCAAACTCTCGTCGAGATCTTCGCGCGCGAGGCCCAACGCGCGCGCGAGTTCCGCCTGTTCATGTCCGTCGTCGATCTCGTCGAGAATCTGAAACTTCCCCTGCGTCATCACCACCTGCACGGGCCGCCCGTCGTTAAACTGAATATCCACCGGCAACACCCCGATTCCCACTTCGTGGAAAATGCGTTGCCAACCACTGCCACCTTCCGGCACCGGCACCACATCTTCCTGCGCGAGCGCGGTCCAAGTGCCGACGATCGGATGGCCCGCAAACGGAATCTCGCGCACGGGCGTGAAGATGCGCAGATGCCGCAGCACATTCTCCTTGTCTGTCGGAAGCACAAACACTGTCTCCGAGAGATTCATCTCCCGCGCGATCTGCATCATCTGTTCATCGCTGATACCTTCCGCTTCCGGAAAGACCGCGAGCGGATTGCCGCAGAAAGCTTTGTCGGTGAATACGTCGAATTGTACGAAGCGAAAACTGGGCACGCGGTTAACTCCTATTGAAAAAAGCCCTCAGGTCCTTACGAATCGACCACAAGAAAACTGTCGCGACGACCAAAATCAATAGTACACGCGTCAGGGTCTTCAAGTTAAAGCCAAAGCCGGGCTCGGTGAAATGGAAGTTCCTGACGGTCCAGATTACGTTCCAGCCGAAGGTACCACCGAGCATCGCAGACACTGACAAGCCCCCGATGACGATCAAGACCACCAGAGTCGCCACCCCGATCGCTTTGGCGAGATTCACCCAACGGTTTCTACTTAGAATCAGGTCGCGCAGCAGCACGACAGCCAGATGCACACTGACCGTAATGCCGAAGGCCATCAACGCAAACTGTTGCACTTCCTTCGCGAGCAACAGCGTGCTGCCCGCGACCAGCAACAGTTCAAGGAAGTAGACCAGCTTGAGCCAGTGGCGAAAGAGCAAATCAGGAAAACTTCGTGGTACCGCCACTTCCACCAGCGACCAGAAGATCTGGCCCATGCGGACTATCCACACAGAATACTTGTTGTTCACGCCGCGCTTTCTCGACATCGAATCGAGAATCTTGCCGACCACTGTCGTGGCGCGTGCGGCCGAGCGCAGAGCGCTTTCCGGTTCGAGTTTGCTGCGTGTGCGAAAGTTATCTTCGTAATAGTCCCGCAGGTCCTTTGTATCGATCAGGTCTTTGAGTCTTTGATTGAGCTTTGGATCGCTGGCGCAGTTCTCGCGTAACCGGTGAATGAAATCGTCGAGTTGATTGGCCTCCGCCTTGCGCGTGCGGGTGCGCATCAGCGACTCCGCCAACAGGGCGTTTCGCTCGTTTTTACCCAACGGCTCGATCGTTTCGCAGATGATCTGTGCCTGCGCCTCGCCGATCAGTTGCTGGCGCAATGGATGGTTCGGCAGCAACGCCGCGATGATTCGTTCAGCGCCGTCGAGCCGGCCCCACAAGATGTCGTTCTGCCGCCACTGACGCGCCAGAAACGCGCCGAAGTGTCCCAACGCCGAACCGGCCAGTTTGTGACAACCAGCGGCCCGTTCGTCGATCAGTTGCTTTGCATCTTCAGGGCTGATGCGAATGATGTCGATCGGGTCAGCTTCACCGACGCCGGTCTCAAACATGATCGGATACGTCAGCAGATCGTAGTCTTCGTAGTCCTGGTAGTAATGGGCCAACGCGTTGCGCGCGATCCAGATCGCGTCGTCGTTTGCCGGGTCGCCGGTAACCGGCTTGGTGTCTTTCGAGGAGAACAACTCGATGCTCCGGTTCTCGGTTTCTGTTTTTGCTTCCAGCACATTTTCTTTGAGCACTTCAGCGGCGCGCTGAAACTGTTCAACGATGTGCGCATGTTGCGGATCTTGCAGAAACTCCCTCGTCCGCCGGTTGCACTCTTCTTCCGGCGAATCAATGCGGTAGGAACGGGTCGCGCCATTGGGTTTGCCCAGGAAATAGTCGAGCACGATCGACGGTGAGTCAGGCTTCGGCGACACCTTCTTCACCGCCTCTTCGATATCGTTCATCAGCTTCCGGACCTGATCTTTGACCGGGCTGACGTGCGGAGTTCCCTGGCTCTGGTTTTTATCCTCCGAGTGACGCGAGCGTAGCGAACGTCCCTGACGCCGCAGCGAAACGAAGAGATCGTTCAACGTTCTCTTGAAGCGGAGTATTTCATCCTGGAAAGCATCCTCCTGCGCTTCGGTGAACGGCTGTTCCTCGAGATCCAGCTGGTAGCCTTTGGCGAAGCTCTTGACGAGCCTCATCGCGTTTGGATCTTGCCGGTGCAACGAGTCCGCTTTGTTTCGCAGGTAGTTGAGCCGTCGCAACGGATAGGCGAGGTCAAACTCGTAGAGGAAACGATTCGCGGTGGGCCTTTCTGCGTCCTCCGGTGTCAGGCGGTGTTCGACGTAGGTTTTTGTTCGCCAGGCGCCCACCAGGCTGCGGACAATGATGAAGTAGTCGGAGTTTTCGTCGAAACCGGCAACACGCGCGATCAGTTTCGCCAGTTGGTCGCTGACGGCCGTGATGCGCAGGCGGTGATAGGCGGCGTAGGCGCGTCCTTTCCGCTTGATCATGTCAGCCAGATCAAGTTGAGCGACCTCGTGTTCGCGAAGTGTTTCCTGGGCCCAGAGGTGGCTACTTGGCGGCGTCTCGAGAGCGCCTCGTTCTTTCCACGAATCGAAATCCGTTGCGGGCGCCTTGTCGGCGTACTGTAGCCGCACGGCTTCCTCGTCGCGATCGACGCCGTCGGTGATCGAATTCACGCGATCGATCAGCCGGTTGCGTTCCTTCACGCGTTCGAGATCTTCGCGAATCGTTTCGTAACGCGGCAGCGTCAGCAAGGCCGACATCACGTTTTCGATAGCGTCAGGTTTCTCGTCTGTCTCCACGTCGTCTTCCGGATGTTCGGGCGACGGTTCGATGTAGATCAGCTTGCGATCCACCGGAACGTCGGCGTTGCGATACGTCAAGGCTTCCGTGGCGTATGAAAACGGCTTGTTGTCGAGATAACCGCCATCGCCGAAAGCGCGTTTGGGAAACGGAACCGTCGAGACGCCGCGCGGATCGAGATAGTCGCGATAGAACCTTTGCCAGAGTTTGCTGTCTGCCAGGCAGTCGCTTTTCTTGTAAGGGTTTTTCTTTTTCAGAATCGAATCGATGTCCGTGAGACACATCGGCTCGAATGCAAACGGAAACGACGACGTGCAGCGCGCGGCAAACGCGAGAAACGGATTGTAGTGGCCGAAGAAATCATTGCGCGTGTCTTCGCCGCTGACGCTGCGTTCGGAGTAGATGAAGTGCATCACGTTGCGATGGCGGCGTTCGTAAACCAGATCGTCAGAAAGTCGAATGGGCAACACGACACCCTGGAGGTCCGTGGAGGTAACGAAGAGATCGAGTTCGTCGACGAACGGCGACTCGTCTGTCTCTTTTTGTGACTCATCGAGTTTGTCCATGCCGTCGAAGGCGTCGAGCAGCTTGAAATACATGCGTTCGCTGTTGAGCAACGAAGTCGGCGGGTCTTGCAGCGAGAGTGGTTTCTCGATGGAACGCTTGTCGTTGATGAGTGTTTCGATGTCGCCTTCGGTGACCCAGAGGTCTTTCAGTTGTTCCATGTCCTGGCCGTTGGCGAGTGCCTTGGCGAGGAAGATGCCGTTGATTCCGCCGGCGGAAGTGCCGGAAAGGATGTCGACGAGAAAGCGCGTCGGCGGGAGATTGGTAGTGTCAGCGGCAAGTTTATCGAGGTCGGCCATGCTCAATGTTTCATTGGCGAGCAGGTAACTGACTTTGCGATAGATTCTTTCGGTGCCGTTGAAAGCGGGCTTTTGCTCGCGTGCGGTAGACCGCACCAGCCGCAGCAACTCCTGCGCGATCCCGTTGATGTAGATCGCGAGCGAAACTCCGCCGTACATAACAACGGCGAAACGAACTTCCTGAGAATAATCAGTCTGAGAGGGATTGGCAGTCATGAATCCTCCGTCACGGAGCGGGGCTGAAGAACGTGCGAAAGATAATTGATCATTCCCATTGAACAAAGAAGATAAATGAATTATGGTTAGCTTTAAGCTCGTCGCTTATTCATAACTGAGCCTTCAGTATCCGCAGCAGACCTCGCTCGTTAGCTTCTTTCTCTTGAAACGAATAGTGGCTCTAAGAATGTCACTCGCCCCAACTCGTAAAGGAGACCTCCATGGATCTCGGAATCCTAAACACCGTCATTGCGATGGTGATCGTGCTTCTGGTCTTGAGTCTGCTCGTTCAATCGGTGCAGATGCTCCTCAAGAAACTACTCAAGCTGAAATCGAAACAAATTGAAGACTCACTAAAGGACCTTTTCGACGAAGCCATCGCCGGCGCAACAACACCACCCCAACAGGCTGCAAACGGAAACAATCCTGCTCCTGCTCCTGCTGCCGTTTCCGGCGCTGGAGTCGGCACAAAGATCCGCAATTTCGCCCGGCTAATAATAATTGGCAGATCTGATACCGCGTCGGCTGGCGCCGAAAACTTCACCAGGAAAGTTCTGGAAGAGTTTAAGAAGATCGGCCGTGTCACGAAGTATGGCACACCGGTGCTCGAGTCGCTTTCGAAAGAAGACCTTTTCAAAGTGATGGCGAAGTTTGAGTCAGAAGACTTTTTTCCCGATTACGCGGAGAAGTTCAAGGAAGTTTGCAAACAGATCATCGCGCTGCGGACGGCTATCGAAACAATCAGTAGTAACCAGGCGTTGCAGGGTTCCGCCAGTGCGAAGCTGGCGCAGATTCGCGCCGTCATGGCGCCCATCTTCAACAACGTGGAGGCGATTCTCGATGGAGAGCAGGTCAAGCCAAAGGTCTTGTTTGCCGATCTCCTGCGCCTCAGACA
>Ga0187894_10002919_pt1 | contig 19785 bp, 21 predicted proteins | sample GBC1701081metaG_FD_136650 | JGI IMG/M metagenome (GOLD analysis project Ga0187894, IMG submission 136650) | White microbial mat communities from a lava cave in the Kipuka Kanohina Cave System on the Island of Hawaii, USA - GBC170108-1 metaG ...
CGGATCTGGCGGCGCTGGGGATTTAGGAGGGAAAGCTTCATGGTGAGCACAGGCAGACGCTTCGCGTCTCGCCGGGTCGAACCATGAAGCGCCGCACCGCTGTTCGTGCGAGGCCTTTGTTCGGTCCTTCGACAAGCTCAGGGCTCACCATGAAGGCTACCAGGTCAGCGCGCCGCAACCAGCGGCTTGCTGCGCGTCTCGGTCCAGCCGATGTAGAGGCCGCTGGCGATGATGATCGCCGCGCCCAGCCAGGTCCAGGCGTCGGGCAGGTGGTTTTGCATGAAGTAGCCGACGATCACCGAGCCGATCAGCTGGAAATACTGGAACGGCGTCACGATATTGGCCGGCGCATAGGTCAGCGAGCGTGCGACGCAGTAATGGCCAAGCCCGCCGAACACGCCCAGGCTGGCCATGATCACGGCGTCCTGCCAGTTCACCGGCGTGGTCCAGATGAAAGGCACGATCGCCGTCGTGATGAGGGTGCCGATCAGGGCGCTGTAGACGACCGAGGTCTCGGGCGCGTCGAAGCCCGCCACCTTGCGCGTGAAGATCTGGTAGAGCGCATAGCACGCGGAGCTGCCCACGATCAGCAGCGATGCCCATTGGAACAGCTCGCTGCCGGGTCGGATCACGATCAGCACGCCGGCGAAGCCGACCATTGCCGCCAGCAGCCGCGCCATGCCGATACGCTCCCCCAGGATCGGCAGCGCCAGCAGCGTCACCATCAGCGGCGCCGTGAAGCTGATCGACGCCGCCTTGGCCAGCGGGATGTCCTTGACGGCGTGGAAGAACATCAAGGTCGAGGCCAGCAGCAGCAGCGACCGCCCGATCTGCCACGGCAGCTTGGCTGACTTCAGGATCGCGAACCCGCGGCTGGGCGCAAACAGGATCAGCACGAAAATCAGGTGGCCCAGGACGCGCGCCCAGACGATTTGCGTCGAATCGTAGGCGGCACCCAGTTCCTTGACCAGGCCGTTCATGACCGGGAACAGCGAGCCGGCGCCGCACATGAACAGGATGCCGACCAGGATCCGCCGGTCGAAGCGGCTCGCGCCGGCCGGCCCGGGCATGCCGGTCGCGCTCGTCGTGGTCACCCCTGGCCTTTTATTGTGCAGTGCCGTTCATCGGCCCCGATATGCCGTCCCTGCGCCCCAGGCGGCAATGCCTGAATTCATGCGCTGCCGGCAGGCGTGGATTGCGGAAGTCACTTCATGAACATCCGATAGAGGGCCAGCACCAGCAGCGAACCGCTGGTGGCGACGACAATCAATGCGGCAAGGATCGTGGTCACGCGTCCGATCGCATTCGATGCCTGGTCGCCCACGAGCACGCGGTGCGCCGCCATCGACGCGATGCCGACTGCCGCCAATGTGCCCGCCATGCCGATCGCAATGGCCAGGACGCCCAGCAAGCCAGCCCACAAGACATCGAACACGGACGCAAAGAGGACCATCACGACGGCCCCGGCGCACGGCGCGACGCCGGCGGCGGTGAGCAACCCCAGGCCGGCATCAAGGCGGAAGAACCGGCGCCACGCCGCCTGCGGGACAGCCGCGGTCTTGTGCTGATGCGCGTGGTCGTGATGGTGACCATGCGCGTCGGGCCCGTGCGCATGGCGATGACCGTGCCCGTGCCCGTGATCGTGCCCATCGCCATGGTCATGAGCATGCAGGCGTCCGGTCAGGCCCGCATGCAGCCGCCACAAGCCGATCGCAAAGATGAGGCCGAACGAGAACAGCTCCACGCTGCGAACCTGCCCCTGCGCCGAGAAGGCTCCCACGCGTCCGGCCAGCGTGAGAATGCCGGCGAGCACCAGCGCCGCGGCCGTGTGTGTGACGGCGATCCACGAACCGGCGAGGATGCCATCGACCCAGGCGTGCTTGCGGCTGCCGTCGAGGAAATATGCCACGACCACCGCCTTGCCATGGCCCGGGCCCAACGTATGCACGACGCCATACAGGAAGCCCGTGACGACCAGCGTCCACAAAGCCGCGCTGCCGCCGTCATCGCCGATCGAACGCAACAGCCGGCGCACGCTCCTGTCGAGTTGACCTTGCCATTCGGCGGCGGCCCGCATGGCACCGGAGCTGAGATCGGCGAACGCCAGCGCCGCCAGCGCCAGCACCACGATGACGCCGCCGATCCACAGCCACGCGGCGCGTCCCGACAGGTTCCTGGTCATCACGCTCATGAACCACTCACGGCAGCTTGCAGGTGACCCGGTCGGCATAGAACGGGTTGCCGGGCCAGTACTCGGACTTCACGCTGGTGTGCTTGTCGACAGCGCAGGCCGCGTTGCCGCCGACGACTTCCCAGGCGGCCTTCTTGTCGAGCTCGATGCGCACGAAATCCTCGGTATCGATCGAGGTCACGGCGATGACCTTGGCCGGCGCAGGCAGCGGGAAGCGCAGCGTGTAGACGAGGTTGCGCGGCTCCCGCTTCGGCTTGGCGCTCTTGCCCTGCGGCGGTGTCGCGCCCTTCGAGCCATTGCCGGACGGCGGCGGCATCGGGCCGCCCGGCGTGTCCGCCATCGGCGCCCAGTCCTCGGGCATGAAGATCGGCGGGCTGGCGATGCGGGCGCTGAAGGTCGGCGACTTGGGGCGGAAATCCTTGTCGCCGGTGTTGAACCAGGTCAGGTAGCCCAGCTCCTTCAGCTCGGCCAGCGCCAACTCTCCCAGGGCCTTCACTTCCTTGGGCGAAAGCTGGCCGTCGCGGTTCTCGTCGGATGCCGCGATCTCCATCTCGCTTGCCATCGGGTCGAAGCGCCACTCGACCTCGACATGCGTGAAGACGCCGTCCTTCTCGATGAAGCGCACGACCTGTGCGATCAGCACGTGCGGATGGGCGAGCGCGGGTGTGGCGATGAAGGACAACGCCATGGCAGCGATCGCCATGACGAGGCTGACGACGCGCGATGCGCGTACATTTCCCCTTCCCCGGGAGGGGGCGCAAGTTCGAGCCGCAGCATCTGCTGTCATCCCGAGCGCAGCGAGGGATCCAAGCGCCGCCCCTGGATCCCTCGCTGCGCTCGGGATGACAGAGTGGCCATATGCGATAGCCCTCCCCTCTGGGGGGAGGGATGGAGAACGTCCCAGCAGCTCTCTCATTTCGGCACCTGGCGTGGTTTACCGTTTTCGTCGATGGCGACGTAGACGAAGGTGCCCTCGGTGACGCGGATCGGTGTCGGGTCGAGGCGGCGTTGCACGACCGTTTCCATCTTCACCGTAATCGAGGTGTTGCCGACCCGGGTGACCTCGCCATAGACGCTGACCAGGTCGCCGATCTTGATCGGCTGCACGAACTCCATGGCCGTGATGGCCACCGTCGCTGTGCGCCCCTTGGCCGTGCGCGAAGCCATCACGCCGCCGGCAATGTCCATCTGCGACAGGACCCAGCCGCCGAAGATGTCGCCGTTGCCGTTCATGTCGGCCGGCTGCGGCACGGTGCGCAGGATCGGCTCGCGCGCGAAATCCGGCGATCGGGCCGGCTTGGAGGGCACGGCTTGGGCGTCTGCCATGGAGGGGGAGCCTCACCCGATGTGGTTGCTTTTGCCAGGGTTTCCTACCATACCAATCCCCATGCGGCCACCTCGGGTCCCCTCCCCGGTGGCATGCAGGGCGAACCGGACAAGAACATGGCAAAGAACGGCGATCTGTTCGACCGCGCGGGCAACCGCAACGGCAAGAGCAACGGCTACTCGGCCAAGGACATCGAGGTCCTGGAAGGCCTTGAGCCCGTCCGCAAACGGCCGGGCATGTATATCGGCGGCACCGACGAGCGGGCCATGCACCATCTGGTCGCCGAGGTGCTGGACAACGCCATGGATGAAGCCGTCGACGGTCACGCCGACACCATCACGGTCGAGTTGATGCCCGGCAACCGGATCCTGATCCGCGATAACGGCCGCGGCATCCCGGTCGACCCGCATCCCCAGTTTCCCAAGCTGACGGCGCTGGAAGTCATCCTCACGATGCTGCATTCCGGCGGCAAGTTCAGTGGCAAGAACTACGCCACTGCGGGCGGCCTGCACGGCGTCGGCAGCTCGGTCGTGAACGCGCTATCGGACGAACTGGTGGTCGAAGTGGCGCGCGATCGCGCGGCCTGGACGCAGACCTACGCGCGCGGCAAGCCGACCACCAAGCTGAAGTCGCTGGGCCCGGCGCCCAATCGCCGCGGTACCACCATCACGTTCCACCCCGATCCGCAGATCTTTGGTTCGGCGAAGTTCTCGGCCGAGCGCCTGTATCGGATGGCGCGCTCCAAATCGTATTTGTACGGCGGAGTCGAAATCCGCTGGAAGTGCGACCCTTCGCTGCTGCCCAAGAACAGCCCGGTTCCAGCCGAGGACACGTTCCACTTCGCCGGCGGCCTGCGCGAGTACCTGGAATCGGAGATCGGTCAACGCCCGACGCTGACGCCGGCGCCATTTGCCGGGCAAGCCAAAACCGACCTCAACGGCAAGGAAGCACGTGTCGAATGGGCGGTGTGGTGGCCGCAGGATGAGGACGGCTTCCTGCGCTCCTATTGCAACACCGTGCCAACGCCCGAGGGTGGCACGCACGAGAACGGTTTTCGCAGTTCACTCGTGCGCTCGCTGAAGCGCTACGGTGAGTTGGTGAGCAACCGCAAGGCGGCGCAGATCACCGCCGAGGACGTCATGGAAGGCGCCGCGGGATTGGTCTCGGTCTTCATCCACGAGCCGCAGTTCCAGGGCCAGACCAAGGAGAAGATGGTCAGCGTCGAGGCGACGCGGCTGGTCGAGTCGCTGGTCGGGGACAATTTCGACCATTGGCTGACCGGCGACAAGGAGTCGGCCAACGTCCTGCTGGAGCATTTCATCGCCCGGGCAGAGGACCGGCTGCGCCGCAAGCAGGACAAGGAGCATCAGCGCAAGACCGCGACCCGCAAGCTGCGCCTGCCCGGCAAGCTGGCCGATTGCGCGGCGGCTGGGGCCAACGGCACCGAGATCTTCCTGGTCGAAGGCGACTCGGCCGGCGGCTCGGCCAAGTCGGCGCGCGACCGCGAGACCCAGGCGATCCTGCCGCTGCGCGGCAAGATCCTGAACGTGGCCAGCGCCTCGGCCGACAAGCTGCGCGAGAACCAGGAAATCTCCGACCTGATCCAGGCGCTGGGCTGCGGCACCAACAGCCACTACAGCGACGACCGGCTGCGCTACGAGCGGGTCATCATCATGACCGACGCCGACGTGGACGGCGCCCACATCGCCTCGCTTTTGATGACTTTCTTCTATAAGGAAATGCTGCAACTTATTGAGAAAGGACATCTTTTCTTGGCGCAGCCGCCGCTTTATCGCCTCGCGCGTGGCGGTCGCATCGAGTATGCCCGCGACGACGCCCATCGCGACGAACTCATGAGGACCGTCTTCACCGGCACCGCCAAGGTCGAAATCAGCCGATTCAAAGGGTTAGGCGAAATGCCTGCGGTCCAACTTCGGGAAACAACGATGGACCCGAAGCGCCGCACCCTGTTGCGCGTCACGGTGCCGATGGCCGCCAGCGAGGACGAGCGCCGCGAGGCCATGCGCACCTCGACCCTGGTCGAGGATCTGATGGGCCGTAAACCGGAGAAGCGCTTCGCCTTCATCCAGGAGAACGCCAAGTTCGCGCACGACCTGGATGTGTAAGACGGTGTAGGCGCCGGCTAAGAGGCTTCCGCCGGAAGCTTGAACTGTACAACCCAACCGTACGTCTCGCTTGACAAACTTCCAGGAAGAGAGCGTAGCTCCCGGACTTCCATCCGGGAGGTCCATGATGACCGGCGAAAAGGTTTGGCAGGCGACCGAGGCACGAGCGCAGTTGCCTGCCGTCATGGAGGCCGCCCTTGCGGGAAAGCCGCAGGTCATTCGCAAGCGCAGCGGAGAAGAAGTCGTGGTTCTGTCGCGGACGGACTACGAGCGCATGAAGCCAACACTTAAGGATTTTCTCCTCAACAGCGCCGGAGCAGCCGGCGAGGACGACGACGAAACGCTCCGGTGGGCGCTCCGGCAAATCCGCGCAACCGGCGCCGTAGGTCTGGCCCCTCGCCGGGTCGCCAAGCGGGGCTGAACCCGGGTGTACCTTCTGGACACAGACGTCGTCAGCAACTTCCGCAGACTCAAGCCGCACCCCAATCTCCTCGCGTGGTTCGGCTCGGTGCCGATCAGTGATGTCGCCATCTCGGTCATGACCGTTTTCGAAATTCAATCCGGGGTGGCCTTGGTACGGACGAGGAGCCCGGCGAAGGCTGACGAAATCGAGCGCTGGCTGGACAGCGTCGTTCTGACCGCTGGCTTTCAAATCCTTGGCGTCAACATCGACATCGCCCGATTGTACGCGAGGATGTTCTCCACCCCTTCGCTGAAGAATTTCGTGATGCCGGATGCCCGGAGCGGGCGACCGAAGTCCGGCACCGACTTGGTGATCGCAGCGACCGCGATCGTGCATGGCGCCACCGTCGTGACCGTCGACAAGCACGATTTTCTTCGAGTCCACGGCGAATTCGCCCTGCCTTCCCTCTACGAGCCGTTCGCCATGGAATGGTCGATCGGCGAACCCGGGAGCGATCGCAATTTGTGACGCATGCCAGAAGCGGGTGTCAGGAGCTTCGATCAACTTCGCTCAGATCGATCTCGTCGACACGTCTGACTTTGCATTACATCTCGACCTTGCCGATCACTACGTCGAGGACCAGCCAAATGACCCCCGCTGAATTCCGCCGCTTCGGCCACCAGCTGATCGATTGGCTCGCCGATTATCACACCGGCCTCAAGGAGCGGCCGGTGATGTCGCCCGTGCGTCCGGGCGACATCAGGAAGCAGATCCCGGCCGAGCCGCCGGAACGGGCGGAACCGATGGATGCGGTGCTGGCCGATCTCGAGCGCATCGTGCTGCCCGGCCTGTCCCACTGGCAGCATCCGCGCTTCTTCGGCTACTTCCCCAGCAATGCCGAGCTTGCCGGGATCCTCGGCGATTTCGCCAGCACCGGGCTCGGCGTCCTTGGCCTCGCGTGGCAATCAAGCCCGGCGGTGACCGAGGTCGAGGAGGTCATGACGGACTGGATCCGCCGCATGGTCGGCCTGTCCGGCGCCTGGAGCGGGATCATCCAGGACACCGCCTCGACCAGCACGTTGGTGGCGCTGATCACGGCGCGCGAGCGAACCACGGAATTCGGCCTCTCCCGCGGCGGCCTGCAGGCGGAACCGCAGCCCTTGGCCATCTATATCTCCGCCCACAGCCACAGCTCAGTCGACAAGGCCGCGCTGCTGGCGGGCTTTGGACGGGCCAACCTGAGGCTGGTGCCGGTCGACACTGCGTACGCCATGCAGCCCGAGGCGCTGGACGCCCTCGTGCGCAACGACCTGGCCGCCGGCGTCCGTCCCTGCGCCGTCGTCGCCACCGTCGGCACCACCGCCACTACGGCGATCGATCCCGTCGCGGGCATCGCCGACGTAGCCCGGCGGCACGGGCTCTGGCTGCATGTCGACGCCGCGATGGCCGGCAGCGCCATGATCCTGCCGGAGTGCCGCTGGATGTGGGACGGCATCGAAGGCGCCGACTCGCTGGTGATCAACACGCACAAATGGCTGGGGGCGCCGTTCGACTGCTCGATCTACTACGTGCGCGACCCCCAGCATCTGATCCGCGTGATGTCGACCAACCCGAGCTTCCTGCAGACCTCGGTTGACGGGCAGGTCAAGAACCTGCGCGACTGGGGCATCCCGCTGGGCCGCCGGTTCCGGGCCCTGAAGCTCTGGTTCCTGATCCGCGAGCAAGGTGTCGCCGGGCTGCAGGCGCGGCTGCGCCGGGATATGGCCAACGCGGCGTGGCTTGCGGAACAGGTCGCAGCGACGCCTGGCTGGCGCCTGGTGACGCCGCTGCGCCTGCAGACCGTCTGCTTGCGTCACGAGCCCCCGGGTGTGGCCGGCGAGGCGCTCGACCGGCATACGCTGGGATGGGCCGAGAGCGTCAACCGCTCCGGCGCGGCCTACCTCACGCCAGCCGTGGTGGATGGGCGCTGGATGGTGCGGGTGTCCGTCGGCGCGCTCGCCACCGAGGCCGCGGACGTGGCGGCGGTGTGGCAGGTCATCCGGCAGGCAGCCGAGTCGACTACGAAAGCCTGATGCATCCCTCGACAGGCGATCGCATTTGGATTCCTTCCCCCGGAGGGAGAAGGTGCCCGTGTCGATCAAGCCGTAGGGGCAATCAGATCGAAACGCCACAATCCACGAAGTACGTCTCGATATCGGCGGCAATCGCCCTGGCCGCAGCCATGTCGACGGCAGCACCGGCCTCGTCGCCTCTGGCCCGCTTGGCAAGGCCGCGACCGAACAACGACAGCGCGTCGTCGGGCACCTCGGCCAGCGCCGTGTCGAAGTCGGCGATCGCAAGGCCGGCGTTGCCCATCTTCAGGTGCGTGATGCCGCGCACGGCCCGGGCCTGCGGATCGTCCGGCGTCAGGCGCACCGCGTCGTTGCAGTCGGCCAACGCCTTCTCCAGCTGGCCGATCGTCGTGCGCACCGCACACCGGTTCGACAGGGCGACCCCCGCCTCGGCCGGATTCAGGCGGATGGCGAGGGTGAAATCGGCGATCGCGCGGTCGAACTCGCCCTTGTTCGTCAAGGCCACGCCGCGGTTCATCAGCGCGCTGCCGCGGTCGACGGCGGACGTCCGGGCGGACTGGATGACGGCCGTGCAGCCGGCGATCTTCTGATCGTCGGTGGCGTCCTCCTCGAAGCACCACGCCTGCTGCTTCTGGGTCGCGGCCGATGCCGGCGCCACGCTCGCGGCCAGCGCCGCGGCGGCCAGGACAATGGCGTGCAATCCCACGTATCTCATCCCGATCTCCCCAATCGATGCCGCCGGGCCAAACACCTGAGTCAGCGCGTACATCCCTGACGGGTTCCCGTTTCCGGACGATTTCGCGGAATTGCCACTTTTGTATCGTTTGTTTCGTGGACCATGCCGCCCGGCTTTCTTTCCCCATAGGAAAGATTAATCGCGGAAAGGGAGCGTACGCTCACTTTCTTTTTGACACAGCGGCGGGTAGCCGTCAAGATGCATCGGTATCTGTGGTGCCACGCGATGTCGGGTGGCGCCGCCTTGGAGGCCCATCCATGCGCAGTATGCTCGGCGCCCTCGCCTTCAGCTTTGCTGCGCTGTGCGGTGCGCAGGCGGCCGTCATCACGTCCGACGGCGCCGAGTCGCCCTACAGCTACCAGGAGTACCGAGCCGCGGCCGACGGCCGCGATTTCCTCGTCGAGGTGCGCGGGGTGCCGTTCCCCGGCATGACGCAGGAGGCCTTCGACCGGACACTGATGGCGGTGCTCGAGTCGGCGCGGCCGTTCCGGCCAGCCGCGAAGTTCACGACGCAGCGCGGCAGCCCCACCATGGTGCCGGCCTACCGCCTGGTGCTGGTGTTCAACCCGGCGCGCAACCTCGCCCACGAGACGCAGTGCCGGGCGCTCGACTCAGTGCAGCCCGGGCCGGCCATGCCCAGACAGGTGCGTGTCTCGGTCGCGTTCTGCCGCAAGGGCGACCTGATGAGCAAGGCCGTGGCACGCACGGGGGCCAGTGGCATCGAGGACCGGGCTTTCCGGCAGATGTTCGTCGAGCTGTTCCCGGTGATGTTCCCGCCCTGGAACCCGTTCATCGAGGGCCCGGCCCCAGGCTGGGAGTAGCGCGATGCGCCGGCCCGCGACTCGCGGCGCGTCCACGATTTGTGATGGCGCGGCGCGAAACCGGAATCACCGGCGCGGAATATTCATTGTCGATGGCGTGTCCATGCCGTCGTTACCGCCGGTTCCGGCGAAGGAGAGACTAGGATGAAGCGCACCACGGTCGCCCTGGCATTGGCGTTGTCCGCCGCCACGGCGGCGCCCGCCTCCGCGGCGGTGATCATCTCGTCCGAGGGCGTCGAGGGGCCGTACAGTCACCTCGAGTACTCGGCCGCGGCCGACCGCAAGGACTTCCTGGTCGAGGTGCGCGGCGTGCCGTTCCCCGGCATGAGCCAGGAGGCGTTCAACGACGCCTTGATGAACGTGCTCATGTCGGCCCGGCCGTCGCAACCGGCGGCACGGTTCATCACCCGCCCGACGAGCCCTGAGTTCGACGCGTCTTATCGCCTCGTGCTGGTGTTCGGTCCGGCGCGCAACCTGGCGTACGAGACGCAATGCCGGTCGCTGGACCGGGCGCGCTTCGAGCCGATGGCGCCGGGCAAGGTCAAGGTGTCGGCCGCCTTCTGCCGCAAGGACGACCTGATGAGCCGGGCCATCGCCCGCACCGATGCGACCAGCGTCAACGATCCGGCCTTCCGCCAGATGTTCACCCAGCTGTTCCCGGTGATGTTCCCGCTGCGCAACCCGTTCATCGACGGCCAGGGCAAGGGCCGCAGGAGCCGGTGATTCCTTCCTCACGCAGTGGGGAAAGGCGGATGGGGACCCGACGTGGTCTTCGTCACATAGACGCGGCTTTCATTTCAAAGACCACATCGGGTCCCCTCTGCCCCTTCGGGGCACCTCCCCAGCGAAGCTGGGGAGGAATGAGGTGACGCGCATCATGACCGTCTGCTAACCAGCCGGCATGCCCGGCTGGTATCGTCTCGTCGATCCCTTGCTGGCGCGCATCGACGCGGAGACGGCGCACCGGCTGGCCGTCCGCGCCCTGCGCGCCGGCCTCGTGCCCGCCGATCGCGGCGCCGACGATCCGGTGCTGGCGTCGACCGTCTGGGGCCGCCCTTTTCCCAATCCGATCGGCCTCGCCGCCGGCTTCGACAAGAATGCCGAGGCGCCCGATGCCCTGTTGCGCACCGGCTTCGGCTTCGTCGAGATCGGCACGGTCACCCCACGGCCGCAGGCCGGCAATCCCCGGCCGCGGCTGTTCCGGCTGGCCGAGGACCGCGGCGTCATCAACCGCATGGGATTCCCGGGGGAAGGGCTGGAGGCGGTGCGTCGGCGACTGCAGACGCGGCCGAGGGTCGGGCTGATCGGCGTCAATGTCGGCGCCAACAAGGACAGCCCCGACCGCGCCGCCGACTACGCGACCTGTGTTGCCGCCGTGGCGCCGTGGGCCGACTACCTCGTCTGCAACGTATCTTCGCCCAACACGCCGGGCCTGCGCGATCTGCAGGGACGTGCCGAGTTGCTGCGCCTGCTGACGGCAGCGAAGGCGGCACGCGGCGCGCACAACGACGTACCGCTGCTGGTTAAGATCGCGCCCGACCTGTCGGAGGGTGACGTCGAGGACGTCGCCGGTGCAGCCCTGGAGGCCGGCATCGACGGCGTGATCGTGGGCAACACGACGATCTCGCGCCCTGCCACCCTGCGCAGCCCGCGCCGCGCCGAAACCGGCGGGCTGAGCGGCGCGCCGCTGCGCGACCTGTCGACCGAAGTCCTGAAAACAGCCGCCCGGGTCCTTCGGGGGCGATCGCCTCTCATCGGCTGCGGTGGCATCGCCAGCGGCGCCGATGCCTATGCCAGGATCCGCGCCGGCGCGACGCTGGTGCAACTCTACTCCGCCCTGGTGTTCGACGGCCCCGGCCTGGTGCGCACCATCAAGGCCGAGCTTGCCGCCCTGCTCCGGCGCGACGGGTTTTCGTCCGTGCCGCCGGCCGTGGGCGTGGACCTTTAGCCCCCTTCGGCGCGTCGGGCGCCAGCATCTTCATCATGAAATAGCGGGCATGGCCTGCCGGGTAGTCGGGCAGGCTGCCGAACACACGATAACCCTGCTTCTCGTAGAAGGGACGCGCCTGCCAGCCGAAGGTGTCGAGCCAGACGCCGTGGCATCCGAGGCTCCGGGCATGGCGCTCGGCTTCAGCGATCAGTTTCGTGCCGGTGCCGCCGCCGCGGATACGCTCCGACAGGAAGAAGTTGGCAACGAACAGCCATTGGTAATAGACGACGCCCTGAAGCCCGCCGATCAGCTTGCCGCGCGGCGAGCGCGCCTCGACCAGGAAGTGCGCATTCGGGTGGTCGCCGACCACGCGCCTGTTGAACTGGCGCAACCCGCGCCAGACCACCTGCAGGTCCCTGCGCGCCGCTTTGCGCTGGAGACGGATCGAAACGGCGGGCGGGGCAGCGGCGGTTTTCGTTTTGGGCTTGGGCATTTCAGGCATCAGGTATCAGGGATCAGGCATCAGAATGCACTGTCAATTTCTGATACCTGATCCCTGATACCTGATGCCTGACTACATCCGGAAGACGCCGAACCGGGTCGGGCCGATCGGCTGGTTGAGCGCGGCCGACATGGCCAGGGCCAGGGTGGTGCGGGTGTCCAGCGGGTCGAGGATGCCGTCGTCCCACAGGCGGGCGGTGGCGAAATAGGGCCGGCTCTGGCCGTCGAACTGGTCGCGGATTGGCTTCTTGAAGGCCTCCTCCTCCGCCGCCGGCCACGTGCCGCCCCGGGCCTCGATGTTGTCCCGGCGCACCGTGGCCAGGACGCTGGCGGCCTGCTCGCTGCCCATCAGGGCCACCTTGCCGGTGGGCCACATCCACAGGAAGCGCGGGCTGTAGGCGCGGCCGCACATGCCGTAGTTGCCGGCGCCGTAGCTGCCGCCGATCACGACGGTGAATTTGGGCACCTGCACCGTGGCCACCGCGGTCACCATCTTGGCCCCGTCCTTGGCGATGCCGCCGGCCTCGTACTTGCGGCCGACCATGAAGCCGGTGATGTTCTGCAGGAACAGCAGCGGGATGCCGCGCTGGCCGCACAGCTCGATGAAATGCGCCGCCTTCAGCGCCGACTCGCTGAACAGGATGCCGTTGTTGGCGACGATGCCCACGGGATAGCCGTGGATGTGGGCGAAGCCGGTCACCAGGGTGGTGCCGTAGAGCTGCTTGAACTCGTCCAGCTCGCTGCCGTCGACCAGCCGGGCGATGACCTCGCGCACGTCGTAGGGGATGCGCGGGTCGGTCGGGATGATGCCGTAGAGCTCCTCGGCCGGGTACCGCGGCTCGCGCGGCGCCTGGACCAGCAAGGTCGGCTGCTTGCGCCAATTGAGGTTGGCGACGATGCGCCGGGCGATGCCCAGCGCGTGGGTATCGTTCAGCGCGTAGTGGTCGGCCACCCCGGAGGTGCGGGCATGCACCTCGGCGCCGCCCAGGTCCTCGGCGCTGACCACCTCGCCGGTCGCCGCCTTCACCAGCGGCGGGCCGCCCAGGAAGATCGTGCCCTGGTGACGCACGATCACGGTCTCGTCGCTCATCGCCGGCACGTAGGCGCCGCCGGCGGTGCAGCTGCCCATCACCACCGCGATCTGCGGGATGCCGAGCGCGCTGAGGTTGGCCTGGTTGTAGAAGATGCGGCCGAAATGGTCGCGGTCGGGGAAGACATCGGGCCATTCCGGCAGGTTGGCACCGCCGGAATCGACCAGATAGACGCAGGGCAGCCGGTTCTGGATGGCGATCTCCTGCGCCCGCAGGTGCTTCTTGACCGTCATCGCGTAATAGGTGCCACCCTTCACCGTGGCATCGTTGCAGACGACGACGCACTCGACACCCGACACCCGGCCGATGCCGGTGACCACCCCGGCCGAGGGCGAGGCGTTGTCGTACATGTCGTAGGCGGCGAGCTGCGACAGCTCGAGGAACGGCGAGCCCGGGTCGAGCAGGGTGCGCACGCGCTCGCGCGGCAGCAGCTTGCCGCGCCTGACATGCCGTTCGCGCGACTCGGGGCCGCCACCCAGGCGTACCTGGTCGACCTTGGCGCGCAACTCCTCGACGCGCGCCCGCATGGCGGCAACATTGTCCTTGAAGGCGGTGGAACGGGTGTCGAGAGCGGACTGGAAGACGGACATGGCGCACTACGGCAGTTGAGACTGCCGCACCGTAACCATCCGCGATACCAAGGCAAGGGGCTTGCCGGGGTCCGCCACGCCGGCGGCGTGGGACCTGCGGTCCCCGCGCCACGGGGTGATTTGAGACGCACGGCGGTCAAACTGGACCGCGCGCCTCCCGGCGCGCTGATGGGTTTACCGCGGAAGACGGAAGGGCGAGGCAGAAGCCGCGCAGTCCAGCTGGACTGCCGTGCGTCCAAGGCTAGAGCCTATGCGCGTCACAGGGATGCCCGGCCCCAGGCCAAAGCGCCCTGGGACGCTCAGGCCGCAACGGTGGCGGAGAAGCCGCTGGAAGCTCCGTTGCGAGAGGCGGCGCCAAGATCCCCGGCAGAACAGCGCGCGGCGATGCCTGCCCGCCATTCCTCTGCCCGTCACCGGTGGCAGGTTTGCCACCGGTGACTGCGCCGGGTGGGGAAAAGGAAGTCGCTAGAGCTTCTTCTTCTTGGCGGCCTTCTTCTTGGCAGCCTTCTTCTTCGCGACCTTCTTCTTGCCGGCCGCCTTGACCACCTTCTTGGCAGCCTTCTTCACGACCTTCTTGGCAGCCTTTTTCACCGCCTTCTTCTTGGCCGCGGCCTTCTTGGGCGCAGGGGCAGCAACAACGGGAGGTGGTGGTGGCGGTGGTGCCGGCTTCTTGGCGGCAGCCCGCCTCGGACGCGGAGCAGGTGCCGGTGCGGGCGTTGCAGCGGGCGGGTCAGGCTCCGCGAGCCCGCCGACGGTCGGGGTATAGGGGTTGCTTGGATTACCGCCACTCTCGAGGACATCGATTTCAATCATTACACCCCTCCCTGCAGGAGCTGAGGTACATCACCATTGCGCCGTAAAGATCGGGCCGGCGCCCTACCCGATCCGGTCCCGGCACCCGATGCGCGCATCGAATGGACCGAGCCGATCCAACCACGCCGATGGTCTCCCTGGCCATCGGCAGGCTGACCTGAGGGTTCGCAAGCAAGGGCCGCGCCGCCGCATCGTGCGTCGACACCGACCGGGGAAACGCCGGGGCTGCTGGTCACATGTCTGCCAATAGTCGGGCGAGCCGATGCATGGACCCGATCAACAGCAACACGCTCCATCACCGAAGTCCCCGCTTCACATTCGTTCTCTCGTTTGATCGAAGAGTATAGCGCTTCGTTGGGAAGTCAACTCGCACACGCCATCAGAAGCACTCAACACACAAAATAAATCGCACGACGTTCGATGTTGCGCGCGCCGTGCGCGCTCTCACCGGATGGCGCCGCTCATGCGGCACACTTCGCTTTCAGCGCCTGCGCCACCTTCGAGGCCGGCTCGCGGCCCAGGGCGGCGCAGATGAAACGGCCGGTGTCGGCGATGGCATCGAGGTCGACGCCATGGTCGATGCCCAGGCCGTTCAGCATGTAGATCACGTCCTCGGTGCCGACATTGCCCGAGGCGCCCTTGGCGTAGGGACAACCGCCCAGCCCGGCGACGGCGGTGTCGAACACGGCGATGCCGCGTCCCATCACCGCCAGGATGTTGGCCAGCGACTGGCCGTAGGTGTCGTGGAAATGCGCCGCCAGCTTGTCGCGCGGCACCCGCTCGGCCACCGCGTCGACCATGGCGACGCACCTGGCCGGCGTGCCGACGCCGATGGTGTCGCCCAGGGAGATCTCGTAGCAGCCCATGCGGAACAGGCGGTCGGCAACCTCGGCCACCCTGGCCGGCGCCACGTCGCCGTCATAGGGGCAGGCGACCACGGTCGAGATGTAGCCGCGCACGCGGATGGCGTGCTTCTGCGCCGCTTCGATGACCGGGGCGAAGCGCTCGAAGCTCTCGTCGATCGAGCAGTTGGTGTTATTGCGGCAGAAGGCCTCGGAGGCGGCCGTGAACACCGCCACCTCGTCGCATTTCGCCTCGATGGCGTCGTTCATGCCCTGCTTGTTGGGCACCAGCACGGGGTACGACACGCCGGGCTTGCGCGCGATGCGGGCCATGACCTCGTCTGTGCTGGCCATCTGCGGCACCCATCTGGGCGACACGAAGCTGCCGGACTCGACGGCGACGTGGCCGGCGGCGGTCAGGCGGTCGATCAGCTCGACCTTGACCTCGACCGGAACCGGCCTGGCCTCGTTCTGCAGGCCGTCCCGAGGCCCGACCTCGACCAGGCGCACACGCTGGGGCAGGTTCATGGTTCTTGCACTCCATCTTCCCCGGTGGTTGCGGCCGACGATCCGGGGTAGCTTGGCGCAGGAAACCGTGCCTGTCACGCCGAGCCCATCCCGGAGCCCATCCATGACCGCCCTGTCGAACACCCGCGTCGCCTGGTTCAACGGCCAGTTCATGCCCGAGGGGCAGGTGATGATCCCGTTCCGCGACCGCAGCTGGAAGTATGGCGACGGCGCCTTCGACATGACCCGCACGTTCGACGGCAAGCCGTTCCGGCTGAAGGAGCATATCGACCGCTTCTACCGCTCGCTGCGCTACCTGCGCATCGATCCCGGCGTGTCGCCCGGGGAGATGGTCGCGGCCAGCGAGGAGATCGTGGCGCGCAACGAGCACCTGCGCACCACCCATGGCGACTGGTGGGTCGGCCAGCGGGTCAGCCGCGGCGTCGACGCGGTGGGTGACGAGGGCTGGGAGCACACCGGCCCCAACGTCGTGGTCGAGGTGCTGCCGCTGCCGCTCAAGGCCCGCGCCCGGCACTTCAGGGACGGCGCCGACGTCGTCGTGCCGCCGCTGCGCCGCACCGCGCCCGACATGCTGAGCCCGCGCGCCAAGACCCACAATTACCTGAACATGATCGTGGCCGAGCAGCCGGTGAAGGCGAACGACCCCGATGCCTGGGCGGTGCTGCTCGACGTCAACGGCAACCTCGCCGAAGGGCTGGGCAGCAACATCTTCATCGTCCGCGACGGCGCCCTGCAGACGCCGCGCGAGAAGTACGTGCTGCCCGGGGTCAGCCGGCAGATGACCATCGACCTCGCCGCCAAGCTCGGTATCGCCTGCGCCGAGCGCGACATCGACATGTTCGATGCCGCCAATGCCGACGAGGTGTTCCTGACGTCGACCAGCCTGTGCATCCTGCCGGTGCGCAGCTTCAACGGCCAGAAGGTCGGCGACGGAGCCCTGCCCGGCCCGGTCACCAGGCGCCTGACCGAGGCCTACAGCGCCGCCGTCGGCTGCGATTTCGTGAAGCAGTACCTGGACCGGCTGTAGGCGTTCGTTGGTCGATAAATCTCTGCTCCGAGAACAAAAGGCAAATGTGAAATCAGCGTGGGGCCTCGGCCGACCCCCGTCATGACCAGCTTGTCGCGGATGAAAGCCGGCGCGATGTCACGGCGGCAGGCTCGACATGGATGTCGATGTGAATTCGATGCCGGCCGCGGTGTAGAGTTTCCGCAGGCTTGCCAGACGAGCTGCGTTCCGCCTGGCCAGAAAGTCGCGCACTTTCATTGCTTCCGAGCCAGGAGCATCGCGCGCGCCCTCGCCGAGATCGGCGAACGCCCCGGCGATCCTGTCGTCGTCGAAATCCACTGACGCCAGGACCGCATGCACGATGGCCCGCGCCTCGTCTCTTGCCAGGTCAACGGCAATCCTGGCCGTCGCATGCTCGGCAGCGAGATCGCCCGCATGGGTCAGCCTGGCCATGACCGCGACGCGCGTCTTCTGCCACCCGATCACGGTCCTGAGCTTGCGCATGCTCTGCGCGCTGAGGGGGATGGCACCATCGCGAAAATCCGTGATGAAGACGCCGTCAAGCTCCATGGCCTGGGTCATCGCCTGGGAGATCACGATATGGTCGGCTTCCGTCAGGGTGACTCTCATCGGGATCGCGTTCATCATCGGACGACCAGCATCACGAAGCCGACACCAAGCAACAGCAGCAGGGCGGCGAGCACCCGGCCGGGGTAGTTGACCAGCACGGCGATAGCGCCAATGGCGGCGTACAGGCAGATCAGTCCGCCCACGAGGTAAGAGACCAGTTCGAGCACGGTCTTCACCGGCGCCGGCAATAGGCTGGCAGCGGCATGGACTTGACCGACGCGGGCTCCGCCGCGGCGTAGCGGCCGCGGCTGTAGCGCGGGCAGTCGCGCCCCAGGCCGGCGGTGATCAGCTGAGTGGCGAGGTCGCCGTCGCGGTTCTCGCAGATCCCGACCCAGCGATCGTGCGTGCGCTCGCCGGTGAGCGAGCAGACGACCTGCTGACCGCTCGTGTGCTGGATCATCCAGGTTCGCGCCGCCCGGCCACCGGGTTCCGAAAGCTCGGGCGCATGCAGGCCGTTCAGGCGGATGGGCACACCGTTCACCTCGATGGTATCGCCGTCGCGAACGTGAGTGACCCAACCCGTGAGCTGCCGGCCTTCGCGGGCATCGGCGGCGCCGAGGCCAGTCACGAGCGTCACGACGCTGAGGGCCAGAACATGGCACCGGATCATCAGTCGTTGCCCACGACCTGCAGCCGTCTTCATCGAAGGTTCCGTGTGTTTCAGGCTGGGCCGGCAGCGCAGGCGGTCCGATCGACGGCCGCGCCGTCGGCAATCAGGTTGCCGGTGACGGCACCACGCATTGCTTTGCCTTCGTCGACTGGTCGACGGCCTCGTATTCGCCCTTGAGGCGGGAGAGCTCGTCTTTCCGGTCCCTGGTGGCGGCCAGACCGAAGAGTGCTGGCCAAAGCAGGATCAGCCCGACTGTCATCATCGCCGCATCGGCATTGGCATTCTCGCGCTGCAGGCCGGATACACCCTGGACCTCGGCATGGAGGCGCTTTTGCTCGTCCCGCAGCTGGTCACAGTTCCAGCTCTGATACGTGGTCGGGCTGACGTACCGGGCGTCGATCGACGATGGCTGGCTGGCGCAGCCTGCCTGGACCAGGCACAGGCTCAGTCTGGCAATATTGGCAAGACGCATATCAATTTTCTCTCTATCGATTCTTCTCAATCAGTCAGCCATCCGCTGGTGCCGGGCTTGGCGACCGCAGCGCGGCAGCGACACACGCGATCCGGAGTCGGAGTTGGTGGCCCTCAATGATCGACAATCTGGATGTGCCGGCTGCGTGCCGCCAACGAACAGGGGTCATTGAGGGCATGAATGTCGTTCATAATGACGCGTCTGCCGCCGCCATGCGTGTGCCGGTACGGCTGCGTCTGGCGACCGAACGCCAAATCGGGAGGCCGCGGTCATGCTCAACCTGCGCGCTCTTGACCTGAACCTGCTCACGCTCTTCGAGACCGTCTACGCGACGCGAAATATCACGTCGGCCGCACAACAGCTCGGGATGACGCAATCGGCTGCCAGCCACGCTCTGGGCAGGCTGCGCGATGCCCTGAAGGATGACCTGTTTATCCGCTCCAGCGAGGGGCTGACCCCGACCGCGCCGGCGCAGGCGATGTATCCGGCGGTCCGTGATGCGCTCGACATGATCCGCGAGGCAGTGTCGGGCAAGGCGACCTTCGACCCTGCGCGATCCCGCCGGACCTTCCGCATCGCCATCCCGCACGTCATGGGCCCATTCATCGGCCTGGAGCTGGTGGCGCGCGCCACCGCCCTGGCGCCGTCCGTCGAGCTCACCTTCGACACGCGCACGCTGCCGCTCGACCTGCTGATGGAGATGGAAGAAGGGCGGATCGATGTCGCGGTCGACTGGATGCCGGCGGCGGAGGCCACCTTCGTCAACCAGCGTATTTTCGACGACCAGCTCATGCTGATCGTCCGCCGCGGTCATCCACGGATCACCACCGCACCAACGATGGCGGCGCTGGACCGCGAGCGCTTCGTCACGCTGCATTCCCGCCCCGCTTCGTCGGCAATGCCTGCCGCGGTGCGGCAGCTGCTCGCCTTCAGCAAATGGAAGAGCGCCTTCCGTGTCAGCGAATTCCTCGAGGTACCCGTGGTCGTCGCCGCCACCGACCTGCTGGGCATCATGCCGAGATCCACCGCCAGGCCACTGCGCTCGATCGACCTTGTGCGCCTGGTCCCGTTGCCCGTCGATCTTGCGCCGGTGCCG
>Ga0187894_10002920_pt1 | contig 19779 bp, 13 predicted proteins | sample GBC1701081metaG_FD_136650 | JGI IMG/M metagenome (GOLD analysis project Ga0187894, IMG submission 136650) | White microbial mat communities from a lava cave in the Kipuka Kanohina Cave System on the Island of Hawaii, USA - GBC170108-1 metaG ...
CTGGGCTATCCGATCCGGCTGCGGTCCGGGTGGACGCTGCAGGTCTACACCGACATTATCAATCTCTCGAACCGCGCGAATTTTGCCGTGCCGAACGGCGATCAATCGGCGGCGAACTTCCTGACGCTGACGGCGCTGCGGGACGGCGGCGTCCCGCGGACGGTGAAGTTCGGCGCGCGGGTGGCCTTTTAAAAAGCGTCATCCCGGACGGTTGCGCAGGGGGGATGGCGGGCGCGCGCGGCGGCGCGTCCGCCAGTATCATCGTGGCGTCGCGGCGTTCCTCACACCGCCGGCGCCCGCGGTGTCGGGCGCGCCGGTCGACGACCACGCGACCGACAGCCGCTCCTGCATCGGCGACCACGTCAGCACCCACGCGGGCCGCGCGCGGGGCTCGCCCCGCACCTTCGCGATGACCGCGTCCAGCGGTCGATCCCAGGACGCATCGACGAACACCGCGCCGGGCGGATAGCGTCTCTCGACGGTTTCGTGAATGGCCGTGATGAAGCAGTACGCGGACCGATAGTAGCGCGGCGGATCGACGAAATAGAGCGCGCCGCCGGACGCCGGCGGGACGAGGTGCGTGGTCTGGTCGAGGAACGACTCCACGACATTGCCCGCGTGCCGCCATTCCTCGCCGCGAATCTGATACTGGCGCGCGAGACGCACGCTCACGAAGCACAGCATCACCACCTCGAGTCCCCGCACCAGCAGCCGTCCGTGCGACAGCAGACGCTGCGCGCCGAGCCCGACGGCGCCGAGAAACGCCGCCAGCGGCAGGTAGGAGAACCGCCACGTCGATCCGTGAACGGTCAGGAACGGCAGGAACGCGATGGCCGTCATCACCAGGAGGCCGGCGGCGATCCCGCGGCGCGATCGATCCAGCAGGCCCGCGGCGACGAAGGACGCAACGCCGGCGGTGCTCACCGCCGCCGCGACGCCGATGAACGACACGGCGGTCAGGCACATCGTCAGGAACAGGACGTTGCCTTTGATCTGCGGCAGCAGCGCGGTCGTGCTGTGCATGGTGTACGCCGCGTCCGCCGACGGCGGCGTGATGAACGTCCAGCGCAGCGCGAAGTAGACCGCCAGCAGGCCGACGTACGGCAGCGTGAAGGCCGCCGCGTCCCAGAGGCGCCGCGGTCCGGCGCCGGTCGTCGGCCTCGTCACAGTCGGGGCGAGCGCCGCGAGAAAGACCGCGACGGGCAGGATCACCAGCGGCTCGTACGAGCAGAGCGCCCCGGCGAACAGCAGCGCGCCCACCGCGTGTTGTCGCCACGGCGGCCGGCGTTCACGCGTCACCGTCCAGGCCGTCAGTCCGAGCGCGAAGCACGTCGCCAGCACGTATGTGCGTCCGGAGATCCACATCACGTTCTCATGCGTCGACGGATGGATGGCGAAGAGGCCACCGGCGATCAGGCCCGCGATGCGTGATCTGCCGAGGCGGGAGCCAATGACCGCGAGGAGCGCGGCGTTCAGGCCGTGGAGGAAGAAGTTGGTGAGGTGGTAGTAGAACGGGCTGTTGTCGGTCCAGGCACGGGTCAGCACGTAGCTCGTGATGACGACCGGCCGGTAGCCGCTGGTGGCGTTCAAGGGGAAGCCCCAGGACGATGTGAAGATGGCAAACAGGTTCGTGGGAAGATCGCGGAACGCGAAGAATCGATCGTCCGCCACGAACGCGGCATGACGATAGGGCCACAGGAGCACGGCTGGCGCAACGCAAAGCGCCGCGAGGCCGATACACCACCACAGGTGATGTCGTGGTTGTGCCATCGGGTAGATCCTGGTCGGTTGTAGTCAGGGACGCGCAGGTACGTACTTGGTACCGGCCTATTGTAAGAAGATCCGGGCGGAAATGCACCAACGAACGAGCGAGCGGGGTGGCGCGGGACGCTGGCGCGCGTCCCGCGTGGGTGGGGATGGGCACGACAGGTGCCCGGTCGGACGCACGTTAGCGTTTCTTTTCCTCGGTCGTGTCGTCGAACGACGGCGGCACCAGGAGCTCGCCTTCCTCGAAGTAGATCTCGCGCGTGACGGTCAGGCGCGCCTTGACAGGCGTGGCGGATGCCGTGCTGCTGTCGACGAGCGTGCCGTCGATCGACTGACCTTCGCGCAGGCGTGACGCCGCGATGTTCTCGCGTCCCGTCGCCACGAACCGCAGGTTCCCGGTGAGGTCGTCGCCGGACGTGGTCCGCGCTTCCAGCTTGACCGCGGCGACGTGATCGAAATCCGGCGGTGCGGTGATCGCGTGCGCGGCGAACAGCTCGTCGCCCTTGCCGAAGACGAGGTATTCGAGGTCCTTGGACTTCGTGGCTTTCGGATCGAACTGCCGTCCGTGGACGACGCGCACGATCTGCACGCGCGCCGGGTCGAGGCCGCGGATCGTCTCGCCGCCGCGTTCCAGATGTCCGCGGAATACGTGGGCGTCGAACGTGGCGAGCGCCGCCGCGCCGCCTTCCGGGGCGAACACGCGCGACAGGACGAAGTTGTCCGGGTTCAGCGTGTAGATCCGCTCGTCCCCGTGCGCCTGTCGATCCTTGGTGTAGAGGTCCTGGATCGACTTGCCATCGCGTCCGACGAACATGGCTTCGAGGATGACCTGATACCGGTGCGGCGAGGTGAACGCCGTCTTCGCGCCGTTCACGCCGTCGAACATCGGCAGGTGGGAGAGAAATACTGACCGCTCACCGAACACCAGCATGTTATGCGTGTTCGGACGGTCTTCCGCCGCGCTCAGGCCGGCGGAGTGGAGCAGACTGAAGGCCGAGAGCGCACCGGCGCTCTCCAGCAGGAACCGTCGCCGTCCGACGGTGCGAGTGAATCGATCTGGCATGACATCCTCCCGGCGCGGCGGTCCGCGTCGACGACGAACACAGGGCGTGACTGCCTCGGATCAACGACGATCGGGCCGGGGCCGTACAGCCCGCGCCGGATGGCCACGCCGTTTTCCGCCGCAGGTGGACCGTTGCAGACCTTGCACGCGCGTCCGCCCTGCTTGCGAGCCTCGCTCAGTTTGACTCTGCTGCAGCTTTTCGAGCATCGCTTGGCCAGATTGCAGTCTTCGTGATGGTAGATCTTGCTCTTGGAGTTGAAGACGACTTCCGGATCGCTCGCCTGCACGGACGTGAGCAGCAGGACGACGCTGACCAGGAATAGGGACATGAGCCGCCGAGTGTGCATGACGCGGTCCTCCTGCGCTCCATCGCGGACGCTGTGATCCGCCGCGTAACCAATGGCCGGTCGAATACTTGCACTATAGACGGCCGTGCCGCGGCGATTTCCCAGACGCGCGTCGTGCGTGGGACAGCGCGCGATCGCTTCCAGGCTGGAAGAGGGCACCGCGGCGCACGGCGTGCGCAGGTACCAGGACGCGCGTCCAGATGCCGTCGCTGCTCCAGCCGACGCGCGGGCCGGTATACACTGGACGGAACGCTTACGCACGTTCCACCTCGTCCACCGATCCATCCGTCGCGATCGATGCATCGCGAACAGGCTGAGGCGATGGGTTCCGATCTGTTCCAGGGCTTTCTTGGGTTTGTCTCGCTGCTCTCGGCGATCGTCAGCATCGTCATGGCCGCGCATGCCGCGAGGCACGACAGGTCACTGCGTGCCTGGCTGCTCAGCTCGGCGTTCGGCGCGTCGATGTTCTGCCTCGGCGTCGTCGTTGAACGCTGGGACACGCGCGAACTGCGGGCGCAGCTTGCGACGTACGAAGAAGCGATGCGCGCGGCGCGCGAGCGCGCGAACACCGTCGCGGCCAGACGTCCAGCCGACGCAGCGAATCGCGCCGCGGCGCCCGCGGCCGAGGGGCCCGTCACGCCGGCGCAAGAAGCCTGCGCGATCAACGACACGTGGGAATGCGCCGAGAAGCTGACGCTGGGACAGATCGATCGCGACGAATTCCGCGCGAGTGATCAGGAGCGGTACTACTACGTCGACGTCACGGAGCCCAGTGCCTTTACGGTGACCGTCGATCCGGTTCCGCAAAGGAAACAGATCCAGTTGACGGTTCACGACGCCTTCCGGCGGGAGATCAACGAGCGATGGTTCATCGTCCAGACGCCTGGCAGTCTGGACACGCGCGTACGGACGGTGGGCCGGTACTACATCAAGCTGCGACTGAGCTCGTGCTGTCCGCAGACGCCGGAGCCGTACGCGATCACGCTCGCCTCGTGACCGTATCGGCGATCGCAGAGGCGTGCGTCAGCGCTTGATGGCGCTGAGATCGACCTGATAGATGTCGAAGCGGCCGTTGCCCGGCGCGCGCAGGCGCGCTTCGAGCTGGTCGTACGTCAGACGCGTGCCGAGCGGACGATCCCACGCGTCGCGGCTGCTGGTGTAGAACACGTAGCGGCCGTCCGGCGACACCTTCATCCCGAATTCCCAACCAGACGAGTTGATCGGCGTGCCGAGATTGCGCGGCGACGTCCAGCGTCCCTGCTCGTTCGAGCTGACGTAGAGATCGTAGGACCCGTGGCCGCCAGGACGGCCCGACGCGGCGAAGATCATGTAGCTCTCGTCCGGCGCGATATACGCTTCGACTTCGTTGCCCGGCGAGTTGATCGCGTCGCCGAGATTCTCCGGCGTCGTGAAGCGGCCGTTCACGACCCGCGCGCGCCAGATGTCGCTGCCGCCCTTGCCGCCCGGCCGGTCCGATCCAAAGTAGATCGTGCCGCTGTCGGTCAGCGTCGGGAACCATTCGTCACCGTCCGTGTTCAACTCCGCGACGTGCTCTGGTTCACCCCAATTGCTGCCCGCCTTCTTCATCACCCAGATATCCGGATCGGCCTTCGCCTTGCCGCCGTTCACCGGACGCCGCGAGACGAAGTACAGCCGCGACCCGTCCTTCGTGAAGAAGACGTCGGTGTCGGCGTACTGCCCGGAGAACGGCGCCGCCACCGGCCGGCTCCAGCGTCCGTTCGAGAATGTCGACATCACGAGCGTGTAGTAGCTCATGCTCGCGGTCGTCTTTGCGAAGTACACCGTCCGGCCGTCATCCGTGAACGTCGGATGCGCGTCATCGTCGCCCGTCGAGATGACGCCCGGCGCGAACACCACGGGCTCGGGCAGCGGCCGGTCCGCGGCATACGGCGCCTTCTCGTCGACGGCCTTCGTCGCGATTGGCGTATCCGCGCCAGATGTCCACGCGTCCGATGCGTCGATGCGCGGTGCGCCGGCAAGGCTGGCCGCTCCGGTCGTGCCGTCCTCCAGCAGCAGCCCTGCCAGCAGCTGTCCTGCGAGCAGCAGGCCCGTCAGCCCGCATCCCGCCGCGGACAGCGTTCTTCGTGTGGTGACGTTCATCGCATTCCTCCCGCGCTCTCGTGCGTGCGCGCGTCCGTCCCGCGTTCGGCGGCGTTCGAGCGCCACACGAGCGACAGGCGCTCGTTCTCCGGCGACCACGCGAACAACAGCGCGGGCGCGCCGTCCGTCCGCGATGCCAATTGCCGGATCACCGCGTCCGCCGGTTCCTGCCGGTGCTCGACGATGTCGAGCGCGTTGTTGGGAGGATAGCCCTGTCTGATGGTGTCGTGAAACATTGTGATGAAAATGTAGGCGGACTGGTAGTAGACGGGTGGATCCAGAAAATGCAGCTCCGTCCCCGGCGCGGGCGACGGTGCGAGCCGGACGGTCTGCTCGACGAACGATCGCGTGATCTCGCCCGCGTGCTGCCATTCCTGTCCGCGAATCTGGTATTGACGCGCCGAGCGCCCGCTGAGGAAGAGCAGGAGCAGCACGGCCAGCGCGCGCACGAGCAGACGGCGATCGGCGAGCAGCCGCGCGGCGCCGATGCCGACCGCGCCGAGGAACGCCGTCAGCGGCAGATAGAGGAAGCGCCACGTCGATCCGCCGAGCGACACGAACGGCAGGAACGCGATGATGGTCAGCGCGAGCAGGCCGAGGACGAGCGGACGACTCACGCGCGCGGCGAGGCCGGCAGCGACCAGCGCCGCGAAGCCGAGCATCGCCATGATGGCGGGCGTGCTGAAGAGCGCGACCGCGGCGAGGCCCTTGACGAGGAACCACAGGTTCGCGGCGACGTTCATCGCGAGTCCGCCGCCCTTGTTTGTCGTCGCCTGCAGGTCCGCGGCGGCCGGTGCGATGTAGGTCCATCGCAGCGCGAGATAAATCGCGAGCAGGCCGACGTAGGGCAGCGTGAACGCGATCGCGTCCCGCCAGCGGCGGCGCGGGTCGTCCGTCATCGCCAGGCGCGCGAGGAACACGCCGGCGGGCAGGACGACCGCCGGCTCGTACGAGCCGAGCACGCAGGCGAAGAGGAACAGGCCGACGGCGTGCTGGCGCCACGCCGGACGCGTCCGTGGCGCTTCCACCGGCATCCTGGCCGGGACGCTGGCAGAGGTGCTGGCCAAGATGCTGGCAGGAGCGCTGACCGTCCAGGCCACCAGGGCGAGCGCGAAGAACGACGCGAGCGCGTACGTGCGCCCGGAGATCCAGATGACGTTCTCATGCGTCGACGGGTGGATCGCGAAGAGCAGGCCCGCGATGAGGCCGGCGAGCATCGGGCCGGCGAGCACCGGGCGGGCGAGCGTTGGAGTGGTGATGCGTGCGGCGGTCAGGCGCGCGACGATCAGCGCGAGCAGCGCGGCGTTCAGGCCGTGCAGCAGGAAATTCGTGAGGTGGTAGGCGAGCGGACCGTCGGTCCAGAATGCGCGCGTGAGGGCGTAGCTCAGAATCACGACGGGCCGGTACCCGCTGGTGGCGTCCTGTGGGAAGCCCCACGACGAGGTCAGGACGGCCAGGAGGCTGGACGGCGTCGGACTCGTCGTGACGAAGAAATGGTCATCCGCCACGAAGCCGGCATGCCGGAACGGCCAGAGCAGCAGGGTGGGGAGCAAGGCGATGAGGCCGAGACTGGCGATCCAGAGGAGGCTGCCGATCCGCGGGGCCGAAGGTGTCCACAGGGACGAGCGGGGCGATCGAGACGTCATGCGTGATCCGTCATGCGTGAGCGGGGAGCGGGTCGGGCGCCGCGGGGCCTGTACATCTTACCGGTTTATGACCTGTCTACCGGGCGCTGGCGGCCGGGCGCTCGCGCCCGGGGACGCGGGCTGCGGGCGGGGGTGGCGGGGGCCGGGTACGACGTGTTCCGCCTCTCTAGCCGCGCGTGGAAGGGAGGCCGCGGAGAGACGCTGGAAACGCCTGAAATGCCAGGAAAACGGAGCGAAGGTGGCCAGCCTCGGATGGTCGGCGGCGGGTGATGCGGGGCGCCTGGGTCGCGCCGGCGGACGTGACTCTTTGCGTGGCAAAGGCGACTGTCGTAGTATGCTCTGTGGCGCTGACGCCGGTCCGGCTGGCCGTGGGGCTCAAGTCCTCGCGGATGTGGCCGATATACCCGCGGAACCGCACTCGCATTCATGTCGATGACGCCTGCCGAAGTTACGCTCGAGATCAGTCCGTGTGCGCGCGTGGACATCATCAACATCCGCGGGCTGATGTCCGCGGTTCAGCGCGAAGTCCTGAACGCCTTCCCGCGTGCGCTGTACTGCTCGTTTCACACAACCGCCGGCTACCTCGAACAGAGCTTCGCCGCGCGGCTGAATAGCGGTCCGGCTCCGTACCTGCAGGTGTTTCAGACGATCTTCCCGGAAGGGGCGGATTACGAGCACGACAAGCTGCACCTGCGTGAGGAGCTCTCCGAAGAGCAGCGCCGCGTCGAGCCGCGCAACGCGGACTCGCACCTCGCCTTCATCGGCGCGGGCCTCCGCAACTGCGTGACCTACGTCAATCGTCCCGATGAACCGGTCTATTTCGTGGATCTTGACGGCGTCAACGCCGGCCGGCCGCGCCGCCGCGTCACCACGCTCCTCGGCTTCAGCCGCGAGCAGGTCGTTGCGCGCGAGACGCTGACGGTCCCCGTCTCGGGGCATCCGATCGATTCCGTCAATCTGAAGGATCCGCGGCTCGGTCTCTACGAGCAGCTCGAAGAGCTCGTCGCCCGCTACGGCGTGACCAAAGGCCGCTTGCAGATGTCATTGGCCGCTGGCGAGCGCCACGCGGGCCTGACGATCAACGAATACGAAACGCTCCTGATGCGGCACGACCTCGCGGAAGTGCTGCGGAACCCGGTGCGCTTCATGTCGGAGAAGGGGCGGCACATGCTCGCGGCGCCACGCGCCATCCCGAGCCGCAGCCTCGAGTACGCCAAGTACGACATGGTCCGCGTCTTCAACGAGATCTTCGACACGTTCAGCCTGAGCGAGTCGCTCGTCGAAAAGCTGGTGGCGCGCATCATCGCCATGCCGGCGTCGCGCTTCCTGCGCCTGAAGCGGTCCGTCAGCCTGCTGGTCTCCGACCGGCAGCAGGCCGGCCGCGGCATGGTCGTCCAGGGCGAATATCAGAGCCCGATCCTCGTGCAATGGCACAAGGCGAGCGGGCAGACGCGTCAGGTGGACGTCACACTCACGGCGTTCTCCTGACATCCGCCGCCCGCACCGGCGCCCCACCGGTGCCCCGCATCGGCGCATGGGGGGCGCGCTGACGACCGTTCGCGCGCCAGGCATCCCGTTCTTCATCCCATCGTCTTTCGTCCGAGCCCGATCCGTCCGCGCGTTGCGCGTTCGTTCGGCCCCTGACCCGCGCGCCCGTCCCTGGTTCTTCGCGCGTTCTCCGCCACTTTCTGCGCGCTTTTCTGCGTCGCTGTTCTCCGCGTTCTTCCTTCTCCGCTTTCTTTCTCCGCGCGTCCGATTCCTCGTTCGCTTCGCGTGTGCCGATCGTTCGCCTGCATTCTCTTGCTCGTACTCCGCTCGACGTCCTCATGTCCGGCCCGCTCGGTGCCGATATTTGTCGCAAGCGAAGTCCTCTCCGATGCGCGAACCCCGCACACATTTTTGTGCTGTTCCGGGCGTGTGCGCGCGCCGGGAGGCTCGTTACTGCGTGTTTTTCCCCGTCTGGACGCATTCACGGTTGGATTGGTCGGCCTCGTACGAAATAGTTCCGCGCCTTGCGTTCGTCTGGCACGGTCGGAAACGTTCTACAAGGAAAGTCGTACTCGTCTTGTTTTGAAACCCCGAGGTCGCGGTGGTGTGAGACCGCCGCGCTACGGAAGACGCCGGACGTCAGAACGCGGGAAGGTGCGCCCGGACTCCTTGGCGCTGCAGATCCGTTGTGATACGCTCCCGGCGCATTCCGATCATTGTTGTCGTGCCACTGCGCCATTACGACTGCCGCCTGTGGCCCCCGACGGGAGGTTGACGTGCCCCTTGTGGTGTCGCGCCAGCGCCGGCTGAATTTGTGTGTAATACGCCGCGCGCTCGTGCTGATCGGTTGTCTGTCCGTTCTGATCCCCAGCGTTTCCTTCGCACAGCCGACCGACCCTGATGGGGACGGCATGCCGACGGCGTGGGAGATGTTCTTCGGTCTCAATCCCAACGATCCGGGCGACGGGACGAGCGATCCCGACGGCGACGGCGTGACGAGCGCGCAGGAGTTTCAGCGCGGCACGCATCCCTTCGGCCTGCACCAGCGATACTTCGCGGAAGGCTCCACCGGTTTTTTCCGGGAATCCCTCGGTCTCGTCAATCCCAATACGACCGAAACGGCCCACATCAATCTGAAATTCACGACCGAGACCGGCCAGGTGTTCGCGCACCAGCTCACGCTCGGTCCGCGCCAGCGCCAGACGGTCTCGGTGAACACGCTGCTCGGCAGCTTCGCCGGCGCCGTGTCCGCGCTCGTCGAATCCGACGTGTTCGTCGCGTCCGACCGCTTGATGCAGTGGGGCGCCACCGGCTACGGCAGCTCGCTGGATAGCGGCGTCGCCGCGCCGTCGACGCAGTGGTATTTCTCCGAAGGCGCGACGTCAATCTTCGATCTGTACTACCTGCTCCAGAATCCCGGCACGTCGCCGGCCACCGTCACGATCACGTTCCTGCCGGAATCCGGCCCCGCGGTCACGCGTACGTACACCGTGCCGGCACAGCGCCGCGTCACCGTCTACATCAACGGCATCAGCGGCATGCCATCGTCGCTGATGGGCGCCGCGATTTCGTCCACCGCGCCGATCGTCGCCGAGCGCGCGATGTACTTCAATGCCGGCGGCGTCATCTTCGCGGCCGGCTCCGCGGGCTCCGGCGCGCCGGCGCTCGCGCAAGACTGGTACTTCGCGGAAGGCGCCACGGGCGTCTTCTTCGACGAGTTCCTCACGATCGCCAATCCAGGCCTGACGCCGACGAACGTCACGGTGTCCTACGTCCTCTCGACCGGCGTCGTCTCGAAGACCTATTCCGTCGGCGCGCAGAAGCGCCGCACGATCTGGCTGAATCTCGAAGCGTTGTCGCCGGGCCTGTTCGGCATCGGCATGGGATCCGTAGCCGCCGTCGTCCACGGCGATCAGCCGATCGTCGCGGAACGCGCGATGTGGTGGCCGCGCCTCGGCCTCCCGTCCTGGTACGAGACGCACGCGGCGCACGGATCGACCGCGCCCGGCAGCACGTGGATCGTGCCCGAAGGCGCAGTGAACGGTGATCCCGATCAGCAGACGTACATCCTCGCCCTGAACCCGACGGCTACGCCGGGCACGGTGAACATGACGCTGATCTTCGATGACGGCACGACCGCCAATAAGTCGTTCCCCATCAACGCGCGCCAGCGCCTGACGGTCAATGTCGCCCCCGAGTTCAACATCACGAACAAGCGCTTCAGCGCGCTGATCAACAGCTCCGGCCTGCCCATCGTCGTCGACTACGCGCGCTACTGGCCGTCGTTCGGCATGACCTGGGCCGCGGGCGCGGCCACGGTCGGCGTCGCCGACGGGACCGTCCCGCTCGACACGGTGCCGCGCGTCGTCAGCACGCTGCCGGCCAACGGCGCGACGAACGTCACGCAGGACGGCAATCTCTCGGTCACCTTCAACGAACCGGTCAACGTGACGCCTACTGCGTTCGTGCTCGAATGCCCCAGCGGCACGCCGATCGCGCTGACGAACCTGACCGCGTCGCCCGCGACGTCCTTCACGCTCGATCCGGGCGTCTCGCTGCCGACCAACACCACCTGCCAACTGCGCGTGGTCGCCAGCCAGGTCTCGGACGCGGACGCGCTCGATCCGCCCGATCGTCCGTTGAGCGACACGGTGGTCTCGTTCACGACGGCCGCGTGCCCGGGCCTGGACGTCCAGCCGGAATCGCTGCCCGCGGTCACCGCGGGGACGCCGTACGGCCCCGTGAGCCTGACGCTGGCCGGCGCGACCGGCGCCGTGACGTGGGCGGTGACGAGCGGCACGCTGCCGACCGGCATCACGCTGTCGCCCGCGGGACAGTTCAGCGGGACGACGTCCAACACCGGCTCCTTCCCGATCACCGTGCAGGGGACCGACGCGAATAGCTGCTCGGCGGTGCGCAACTACACGCTCGCGGTGAACTGCCCCGGCATCACGATTTCGCCCTCGTCCGTGCCGAACGCGACGACGATGGTGGCGTACTCGCAGACGTTTACGGCGACCGGCACGACGGGCGCGCAGACGTGGTCCGTTCTGTCCGGCACGCTGCCCGCGGGGCTGACGCTGTCCGCCGCGGGTGTGCTGTCCGGCACGCCGACGCAGTCGGGCGCGTTCACGTTCCAGGTGCAGGTGCAGGACGCGAGCGGCTGCACGAGCACGATCACCGTCACGCTGACGGTCAATTGCAACGTCATCACGGTGACGCCGGGCATGCTGCCCGACGGACTCGCGGGCGCGGCCTACAGCCAGATGTTCGCGGCGGCAGGCGCCGTTGCGCCGGTGACGTTCGCGGTGACCGCGGGCACGCTGCCGGGCGGCCTGACGCTGTCTCCGGCGGGCGTGCTCTCCGGCACACCGACGACATCGGGGACGTTTACGTTCACGGTCACCGCGACCGACGCCGCCGGCTGCGCCGGTCTGGTGTCGATCACGTTGACGATTACCTGTCCGACCATCACGCTCTCGCCGGCCTCGTTGCCGGGCGGCACGACCGGGACGCCGTACAGCCAGACCGTGACGGCATCCGGCACGGTGGGCGCGGCGACGTTCGCGGTGACCGCTGGCGCGCTGCCTGTGGGCCTGACGCTGGCGTCGAACGGTCAGCTCACCGGGACGCCGACGGCGGCCGGGACCTACAACTTCACGGTGACGGCGACGGACACGGCGGGCTGCACGGGTACGCAGTCGTACACGATCGAAATCGTGTGTCCGGTGATTACGCTCGCGCCCAGCACGCTGCCGAACGCGTCGACGGGCACGGCCTACTCGCAGACGGTGAGCGGGGTCGGCGGCACAGCGCCGTATACGTTCGCCGTCACGTCGGGCTCGGTGCCGACGGGGCTGACGTTTGCGGCCAACGGTCAGTTGACGGGGACGCCGACCACGGCCGGCTCGTTCTCGTTCACGGTGACGGCGACGGACGCGAACGGCTGCACGGGCACGCAGAGCTACACGATCCAGGTGCTCTGTCCGGTGATCACGCTCTCGCCGGCCTCGCTGCCGGGCGGCACGGCCGGCACGGCCTACTCGCAGATGGTGAGCGCGGTCGGCGGCACGGCGCCGTATACGTTCGCCGTCACGTCGGGCTCGGTGCCGACGGGGCTGACGTTCGCGGCCAACGGCCAGTTGACGGGGACGCCGACCGTCGCGGGGACGTATACGTTCACGGTGACGGCGACGGACGCGAACGGCTGCACGGGCACGCAGGTGTACACGATCGAAATCGTGTGCCCGGTGATCACGCTCTCGCCGCCGACGCTGCCGGATGGCACGACCGGCATCGCCTACGCGCAGACCATCACGGCGACGGGCGCCGTGGGGGCGACGACGTTCGCGGTGGTTGGTCCGGGTTCGCTGCCGCCGGGGCTGACGTTGAGCCCGGGTGGTGCGCTCACGGGTACGCCGACCGCCGCCGGGGTGTATACGTTCACGGTCCAGGCGACCGACTCGAACGGCTGCATCGGCACGCAGGTCTACACGCTGACGATCATCTGCCCGACGATCACGGTTGGACCGTCGACGGTGCCTGACGCGACGGCGGGCTCGCCGTACAGCCAGGCGCTCAACGCGACGGGCGGCACGACGCCGCACACCTTCGCGGTGACGGGAGGCGCACTGCCGTCCGGGCTCACGCTCAGCACGGCGGGCGTCATCTCGGGCACGCCGACGACGAACGGCCCCTTCACCTTCACGGTGACGGCGACGGACGCGAACGGCTGCACGGGTACGGTGACGATCACGCTGACGGTGCTCTGTCCCGTGATCACGGTCACGCCGACGACGGTGCCTGACGCGACGGCGGGATCGCCGTACAGCACGACGTTCTTGCAGACGGGCGGCGTCGGCACGACGACGTTCAGCATCGCGAGCGGCGCGCTGCCGACCGGCGTGACGCTGGCGGCGAACGGCGTGCTGTCCGGCACGCCGACGGTCGTGGGCACGTTCACCTTCACGGTGCGCGCGACCGACTCCAACGGCTGCTTCGGTGAAGTCACAGTGACGCTGACCGTTCACTGCCAGGTCATCACCGTGACGCCGCCGGCCACGTCCGTCTTCGAGGCGGGCACGCCGTTCTCGGTCACCTTCACGCAGACGAACGCCATCGGTACCGCGACGTTCACCACGGCCAGCACGCTGCCGGCCGGTGTGACGTTGTCGACCTCGGGTGTCCTGTCCGGCACGCCAACGGTGACGGGGGCCTTCCCGATCGTCGTCACGGTGACGGACTCGAACGGCTGCACGGGCACCAGCCCGACCTACAACCTCGTGATTCGCGTCAACGCGGTCGATGACACACTGCCGGTGACCATCATCGGTAACGTCTTCAACGACAGCAGCGCGTTCTTCACCGTGACGGCCAACGACATCTCGACGAATCCGTTGACGGTGTCGAGCTTCCAGGCGGCGACGGCGAACGGCGGCACGATCTCGATGGTGACCAGCGGCGCGAACATCGGCCGGTTCACCTACAATCCGCCGCGCGGGTTCGAGGGCACGGATACGTTCCAGTACACGATCACCGACGGCGTCACCAGCGACACCGCGACGGTGAGCATCCCGGTCACGGGCGTGATCTGGTTCGTGAACAACGCCCCGGGCGCGTGCGCGTCGGACTGCAACGGCCGTCAGACGCATCCGTACACGTCGATCACCGCGTTGCACAACGACAACGGTGACGGCGGATCGCATCCGGCGGCCGGTGACACGATCTTCATCCACGAGCACACGGCGGCGCACACCGGCACGCTGACGCTGCTGGCCAACCAGAAGCTGATTGGCCAGGAAGCCGGGGCAGCCCTGCACGTCGCTGGCGGACACACGCTCCCGGCGGGCAGCACGCTGCCGGCGATGAACCTCGTGAACCCGGCGATCTCGGAAATCTCGTCGGGTGGCGCGGCCACGGTGACGTTGTCGACGAACAACCTGGTTCGCGGCATCCGCCTCCGGACCACCGCCGCGGGCACGACCGGCATCAAGGGCACGAACTTCGGCACCTTGACCGCTCAGGAAGTGCATGTCGTCGGATCCGGCATCGGCGTGGATCTGCGGACCGGCGCACTGGCGACCACGTTCCACTCGATCTCCGCGGGGTCGGCCGGCGCGCTCTTCGGGATCAATCTGGAGAACACGACCGGCAGCTTCACGGTCACGGGTGACGGCACGACGCCTGGCTCGGGCGGCACGCTGCAGACCACGACCGGCGCGGGTTCCGGCGGCGTCGTGTTGACCAATGTGACGAACGTCGCGCTGCACTTCATGAACATCCAGAACCACGCGAATGAAGGCATCCGTGGCAATGGGGTGAACGGCTTCACGCTGAACCGGGCGACGGTGTCCGGCAACGGCGATGCAGCTGGTGAAGCGGGCGTCGAGTTCGTGAACCTGGCGGGCACGGCCAACATCACGAACACGATGGTGACCGGGTCGGCGCAGGAGAACATGGCGGTCCGCAACACGGCCGGCACGCTCACCATGACGGTGACCAACAGCGACTTCACGGCGACGTCGGCGATTGGCGCGGACGGCTTCCTCGCGGACGCAGCGTCGAACGCGAACATCACGGTGTCGGTCACGGGCAGCCGGTTCTCCTCGAACCGCGACGATCACTTCCAGGCGGTCGCGGCGAACAACGGTGTGTTGAACGTGACCTTCACGGGCAACACGCTGCGAGGCGGACACGCGACCGCGCTGTCCCAGGGCGTCACGATCGCGGCGGCGACGGGCGTGCCGGGCTTCGCGGGCAGCGTGAAGTACAACATCGCGAACAACGACATCCGTGGGGCGGTGCTCAACGCCATCATGGTGAACCTCGGCACGTCGGGATCAGGGTCGACGATGGAGGGCACGATCGCGAACAACACGATCGGCGTCACGGGCACCTCGCAGTCCTGCTCGACGCAGGGCAGCGGCATCGGTATCGACGCGCACGGCAACGGCACGCACCGGGTCCTGATTGAGAACAATCAGATCTTCCAGTGCTTCGACCGCGGCATCACGGTGCTCGCCAACGACGGCGGCGGCAACCTGCAACTGACGGTGCGGAACAACACCGTCAGCCACACGGACGGCGCGACGAGCCGGGAGGCGTTCTTCCTGAACGCGGGATCCGCGGATCCGAACATCTTCGGCTTGCCCGACGCGCACAATGTGTGTCTGAACCTCGGTGGCGGTGGCGCCAACACGTTCGGTCCGGCGACGGAGCCGGGAATCGTGGGCCGCTTCCGCGTCCGGCAGCGGTTCAACACGACGGTGCGGCTGCCGGGCTATGCCGACACGGCCGGCGACACGGCGGCGGTCATCGCGTTCCTCGGATCGCAGAATGGCGGCGTCACGGGCACGGCGACGGTCAACTTCCCGGCAGGTGGTGGCGGGTTCGTGGGCGGCGCGGCGTGCACACTGCCGACGCCGTAACAAGCGGAGATTGAGGCGTTCAGGCTCGACGCCGATTTGACAGCGTGAGCTATCGAATGGGGATGGTGGCCGGCCGTCGGCCACCATCGATAGACAACAAGGAGCCATTCGGAGGTCAGTGTGGCGGAACCGTACTTGTCTGAGATCAGGTTGTTCAGTTTCAATTTCCCTCCGCGGGGTTGGGCGTTGTGCAACGGTCAACTCCTGCCCATCGCGCAGAACCAGGCGCTCTTCTCGCTGCTCGGCACGATGTACGGCGGCGACGGTCGCACGACCTTCGGCCTGCCCGACCTGCGGGGCCGGACGCCCATCCACGTGGGCGACGGGTTCATCCAGGGACAGAACGGTGGACAGGAAGCCCACACGCTGACGCAAGGCGAGATGCCGGCGCACAACCACGGCGTGATGTCATCGCCGACGAACGGCGACGTGCCGTCGCCGGCGGGCGCACTGCTGGGTGCGGCGTCGAACGTCTATCGCGGCTTCGATAATCTGACGACATTGCATCCGGCGACGATCACCAACGTCGGCGGGTCGCAGGCCCACGAGAACCGGCAGCCCTTCACCGTCATCAACCTGTGCATCGCGCTCCAGGGCATCTTCCCGTCGCGCAACTGACGCCCATCCACGGAGTGACACGACATGGCACAACCATACATTGGTGAGATCCGGATGTTCGGCGGCAGCTTCGCGCCGGCGGGGTGGGCGTTCTGCAACGGGCAGACGTTGGCAATCTCGGAGAACGACGCGCTGTTCACGCTGATCGGCACGACCTACGGCGGCGACGGACAGGAGACCTTCAACCTGCCGGACCTGCAGGGCCGCGTGCCCGTCCACATGGGCTCGCTGCCGGGCGGCGGCACCTACACCATCGGGGAAGAAGGTGGCGTGGAAAGCGTCAACCTGACGCTCCAGCAGATCCCGAACCACAATCACAGCTTCCTGGCGTCGACCGGTCCGGGAACGGCGCCCACGCCCGTCGGCAACATCGTGGGCGAGTCTGTCTCCCTCAACACGCTGATCCAGGACACGCCTGGCGCTGCGATGAACGCGGCTGCGATTACCGGCACTGGCGGCAGCCAGCCGCACGAGAACATGCAGCCGTACCTGTGCATCTCGTTCATCATTTCGTTGTTCGGGATCTTCCCGAGTCAGACGTAGGAGGCGCCGTGGCCGATCCATTTGTCGCTGAGATTCGTCTTTTTGGCTGCAACTTCGCGCCGACCGGCTGGGCGCAGTGCAACGGGCAGCTATTGCCCATCTCGCAGAACACGGCGTTGTTCTCGCTGCTCGGCACGTTCTACGGCGGCGACGGCAGGACCACGTTCGCGCTGCCGAACCTGCAGGGCAGCGCGGCGCTGAACCAGGGACAAGGCCCGGGCCTGAGCGATTACTCCCTGGGCCAGGCGTCGGGCGCCCAGAACATCACGCTGATCCAGACCGAGATGCCGGGGCACAACCACACGATGATGGCGGCGTCGGACGATGCGGATCTGAAGGCGCCGGCGCCGAACCGGGCGCTGGGCCGCTCGAACCCGGGCTTCCTGTATCAGTCGTCGACGGCCGGCATGCAGTTGATGAATATCCAGGAGCTGGCCATCACCGGCAGCAGTTTGCCGCACAACAACATGATGCCGTTCCTGACCGTGAACTTCTGCATCGCGCTGCAGGGCGTCTTCCCACCCCGCGGGTAGGAGCGTCCCGTCAGTTCCGTCTCGTCCGCTCCCGCCCGGCGCTCGCCGGGCGGGCTCTTCGCACGCCCGCCATGCCGCCAGCCGTCACCCTTCGCCCAATCGAACAGGAGGACGAGCCGTTCCTCTGCGACGTGTACGCCAGTACGCGTGCCGAGGAACTCGCCGCCGTGCCGTGGGACGACGCGCAGAAGGCCGCGTTCCTGCGCATGCAGTTCATCGCGCAGCATCGCTATTATCAGGAGCACTATTCGGAGGCGAGCTTCGACATCGTCCTCGTCGACAACGAGCCGGCGGGACGCCTGTATGTGAACCGTCAGCAGGAGGAATTGCGTGTCGTCGACATCGCGCTGCTGCCCGCGTATCGCGGCCGCGCGATCGGCAGCGGCTTGCTGCGCGCGCTGCAGGCGGAAGCTGCCGCCGCCGGCCTGCCGGTGCGGATCCACGTCGAGCGCTTCAATCCGGCGCTGAGTCTGTACGAGCGCCTGGGTTTCACGCAGATCGCCGACAAGGGCGTGTATCTGTTCCTGGAATGGCGTCCGGCCGGGACCGCGTCCGCCTGACGCGTCAACCGAAGACGGCTTCGTAGATCATCCCACCCTGCTCCGGTCCCAGCGGCACGAGGAAGAGGCTGTGACGCCCGAGCTGCGCGTGCTCGACCGCGTAGATGCGCTGCGGCAGCAGGATCTGCGCCGGTCCCTTGAACGCGATGGAGAACGGTGCGCGCGGCGCGCGCGAATCGCCGGGCGCCGGGGTCTCGCCCAGCGGCGTCACGCGCACGAGCTCGATGTCGATCGTGTCGGTGGCCGTCGCATGCAGCGTGAACATCTGTCCGAGATGGGCGAGGAACGTGTCGGCGGTGAGATGATCCAGCATGGGTATGTGTCGTGTGCACGCGTCGGCGACGCGTGCCGATCCTGGGCCAGCGAGACTCCCGCCAGCGAGACGTCCACTTTGTCGATCCTGTGTCGGCGGCGGGCCGGCTGGAGACATCGGGTAACCTCAGGCTGGGGTGCAACAGAGGTACTTGATGTCCGCGCCGGAGTCAAGCGGATCTCGCGCCCGCGTGCGGCAAGCGGTGTGATCGCAGCCTGCAAGGCCTCGCTCGCGCGGCTGCAGGCGAGGACGCGGGGTCGGCAGGCACCGACGCCCGATCGCAGGTGACGGCAGCGTCGACCGACGTCATTCCGTCACGAGGGATCCACGATCGTGAGCACGACCACACCGCTGGCGGACGCGATCGTGCCGAGGCCAAGGGGACACAGCAGGGGCGTTCCACTGCCACTGAGTGCCGTGGTGGTCACGACCTTCTCGACCAGATCGCCGTCGAAGCGCCCTGCGATGACGGTGCCGGTCTGTGTGGACGTTTGCGCAACCACCATGATGTTCGTGTAACGAATCGTGCTCGTCGGAGCGCCGGCGCCGCCAGTCCAGGTGATGACCTCATCCTGCGGGGGGGAACTGGTCAGAATATTCAGGCAACTGAGGTTTGGCACCGTCTCGGTGACGGCGCTCGCGCCGCTTGTGGGGCCGATGACACAGCTATACGCATACGTCGACGCCACGACCGTTGTTGCCCCAGTGCTCGTGAGAGCAGGGGTGAACGTCGAGTTGAAGCTGCCGAGCAGGCACTCGGCATCGACGCCGACGGCGGCTGCTTCTTCACGCCGTCCAGAGTCACGAATGCCGCACCGAGAAGGACGACGACGGCAACGCGTGCGCGGCCGCCGCGTGAGAATCCGATCATGGGACACCTCCGTGAGAAACGCAGGAACGTCGCGATCGATGCGTCGAGGCAACTGTACGCGATGGCTGTCGATTCCAGACGAGGCGAACGAGGTGTTCTATTTCACGAGGCTCTGACGAAGAGAGGTGGACGGTCTGCGGACATAGAATGGCGCGTCGCCGAATCGTCGCATGGCAGAACAGGCCGCTGTTCGATCTGCCGAGTGTCATCCACGCTCCAGGCGAGCGACAGGCGACGCGTGACGTCGGGGATCGGCTGGATTCGGATGGTCCTGTTCCTGAACACAGCCGGACTTACATCGTGCACTGACATACATGAACGCGGGTGGACGGGCGTCCACCCGCGTCTGTCATCAGCCGGCCCGCTAGAACTGTTGGCCGGAGGGCCAACTGAGCGTCGCGGGCTGAGGCGCTGGCCGGAAGCCCGCTAGAACTGTTGGCCGGAGGGCCAACTGAGCGTCGCGGGCTGAGGCGCTGGCCGGA
>Ga0187894_10002921_pt1 | contig 19778 bp, 10 predicted proteins | sample GBC1701081metaG_FD_136650 | JGI IMG/M metagenome (GOLD analysis project Ga0187894, IMG submission 136650) | White microbial mat communities from a lava cave in the Kipuka Kanohina Cave System on the Island of Hawaii, USA - GBC170108-1 metaG ...
CCACTCTCGTTCGACTCACGCACTGCATCGAGGACCAGTTGCACACGATAACCGTCCTCGAAACTGGCCGCGTCCTCGACCATCTTCTTGCCGCTGCGCATCGCTTCGACGATACGGCACGCGAAAGCGGTGAAGCCGCGCGACCAACTGCTCTCGCGCATGCCCTGGGCCATGTGGTCCTGATCGACCTGCACCGGGCGCCACGTGCCTGAACCGGCCGGCGAGAGCCACAACTCCCCCGTCTCCTCAACCATCAGCGCGCCCTTCGTGCCGTAGATCTCGAGACGATTCTCATACTTCCCGGATTCAACCACCGAAAGCGCCGCGGCTCCAGTAGCGCCTTTCGTGTGTGGACCATCGGCGAAATGAAACAGCAGTTTCGCTTCGTCGTCGGTGGTCACTGCGCGCATGCCGCCGGAAGCTTTATCAGGCCGTTCCTTTATGTGGGTGGTGAGCATGCCGAGCGCGCGGCTGACTTCCGTGCTCAACATCCAGCGAAACGAATCGATCACATGCGAACCGATCGCGCCGAGCGTGCCGCCGCCCATGGTTGCATCGGACCACCAGTCCCAACCACGATCGGCCAGGCCGCGATAGTCGGAACGAAACACGTAGTTGCAGTGACGAACCATTCCAACGGCTCCGGTTTGCAACATTCCACGCATCGCGCGGCGGCTGTTCAGAAACCGCAACTCGTGATCGATCAACGCGAGCACGTTTGCGGCGCGCGCTTTTTCGACCATCTGCGCGGCCTCGGCCGCGTTGAGCGCCATCGGTTTTTCACAGAGCACCGCTTTGCGCTGCGCGAGCGCCGCGAGGGTGATTTCCAAGTGGGTGGAAGGCGGTGTAACGATGCTGACCAGATCGACGTCGTTGCGTTCAACCAGCTCCTGCCAGTCGGACGCAATGTAGTCGATTGCAAATTCTCTGGCGACTTCGGCGGCGCGCTCGCGATGGCGGCTCGCAATCGCGACCACTTTCGCGCCCATGCAATCTCGAAAACCCGGAATCTGCGTTGTCCGCGCAAACCCTGCCCCGACAATGCCAATGCCTACAGGTGTGGTCTTCATTGGCGTACTTCTTACCACAGATCACATCAATTGGTGGAGTCTTAGTTTTCGCGGCCGGCGAGTTTAGCAATCATGGTGACGAGTTGACCGGCCGCGATTGGTTTGGCGATGTGCATCTGGTAACCCGCGGCGAGCGCTTGTTTGCGATCTTCGTCGCGAGCGTAGGCCGTCAGGGCTGCCGCTGGTGTGCTGCCACCTTCGTCGTGCGTGAGCGATCTGACGCGGCCGATGAAAGTGTATCCATCTTCGTCGGGCATCCCGATGTCGCTCAGGATGACGTGCGGGCGCCACTCAAGCAACGTGTTGAGGGCCTCGCGCGCAGACGTGCACGTTTTGACTTCCGCGCCGGTGCGCTCGACAACCGTGCTGATGATCTCGCGCGTTTCTTTCTCGTCGTCAACAAGCAAAACACGCAAGCCCTCGAGCGAATGGAATTCAGCGCCATTAACGTCACTGCTGTGCATCACTGTAATCGGCTGAGCGCGATCGGTTAGCAATGGAAACGAAGCGGAAAAAGTCGCGCCTTTGCCCACGCCTTTACTGTCAGCGGAAACCGTACCGCCGTGAAGTTCAACCAGATGACGAACGATCGCCAGTCCCAAACCAAGACCGCCAAAACTTCGCGTAGTTGAGCTGTCAGCCTGACGAAAACGATCGAAGACGCGCGGCAGAAACTCCGGATCGATGCCCTGGCCGGTGTCGCTCACCGTGACTTTCACGTTTGCTCCATCACGCTCGACACGCACGTCGATCCCTCCGCCGTGAGGCGTGAACTTCACTGCGTTTGATAACAAGTTCCAAATGATCTGCTGTAAACGCGCAGAATCAGCGGAGATCGCGCCCACGGCAGGCTGCGTCCAGTAGTCCAACGTAATTTCCTTTGCGTCCGCCGCCGGTTTCACGACGGCGATCGCCGCACGGGTGACGGAACACACGTCGAGCGGGCGAACGTCGAGCTTCAATTTGCCGGAAACGATGCGCGAAACGTCGAGCAGGTCGTCGATGAGTTGAGCCTGAACGCGAGCGTTGCGATCGATCGCGTCGAGCCCTTGCGCCAGCACTTTCTCGTCACGTCTGGACTCGCGCAACACGCTCGACCAGCCGAGCAGTGAAGTTAACGGTGTGCGTAACTCATGTGAGAGCGTGGCGAGAAATTCGTCCTTGATTCGATTCGCAGCTTCCGCTTCGGCACGCGCGCGTTCCGCGCGCAACAACAGTTGTTCGCGAGCTTCCTCCGAGCGTTGCAACTCGCTGATGTAGCGCGAAAGCTCCTCCACGTGCAGGCGGGCGGCCTCTGTCTGCGCGACTGAGGCTTCGATGTTCTTCAAATACGTTTGATACGTGAAGCAGATGATCAGGATGATCGGAACGGTGGCGACGACGGCGTAAAAGTTATACGTCCTCATCAAGATGGCAATAATGCCGGCGGCTGATGCTCCTGCGAAGTAAGTGACCGAAGTCCAGAGATAGTAAGTGCGCCAGGTGTTCCAGACTGATTCCTTGATCTTCGACGACTTCTCGATCGCGATCAAAGTGGTATTCGCGATGTATTGAACCAGCGCCATCGTGCAGATGGCGCCAAAGAACTTCGGAGAGAAGCCTTTTTCGATGATCTGTCCGGGCGGGACGCCGACGACCCAGTACAAGAATGCAACGGTAAAGAACGTAGACGTAGCCAGGATCGCCGAGTTGAACAGGATCGTGCGCGGGCGTTTGCTGATGATCAGAGTGGCCGCCACACCTTCAAGCGCCGAAACGAGAATGGCCGCGGCGCCGCCGTAGAGCAACATTGTCAGGAAGACGAATGTGTCAGCCACAGTGATGCGGCCGCTCACCTTGGGAATTTTGATCGCGACGAGCGAACTCGCCATCACACTCAGACAGAGAAAGATGAAGCCTGCATCCAGTGTCCGGAATGGTAATGCATACAGCGAGGCCAGTACGATCACTGCTCCCGCGGTCACCAGCGACCACATGTACACATGCCCAAAGCTATCTCGATGAACATCAACTCGTGCCGCGCTCATTGTGTGACCTCGAGAGAATTGGTCGGTGTGTGGAAACATTCCCGGAGCGCGCGGGACAAGTCAACGCGCTCGCAGGAACGAACTAATAATCAACGCAATCAGAACCGTCGTCCGATGATGCCGCCATCTTCGAACTGTTGTCGCCTTTCAGCATTGCTGATTGTGCGCTTGCTACCAGATCACCGGTGATCACTCCGTCCCCGGTAATCACTCCGTCGCCCGTAATCACGCCATCGCTGACGTAAGTACCGGTTGACAGGAGATTTTGAAACAGCAGGCTGACGGCCATGAATGAAGCGCCGTCGCCCGTGATTACGCCGTAACTCGTCAGTATATGATCACCCGTGTTCACGCCGTTCGAAAAAAACGACGGATCGAGTAGCAATATGCCATCGCCGGTAATCACACCGCTGCCAAGCAGGTTGCCGGGCGCGTAGACGAGTTGGTAACGCGTGATTAGATCTTCGCCGATGGCGTAAGTGTGATTGAGCACTATGCCACGCGACCACGAAAAAGTTTTGTGCGCGATTGTACTTTCGGGCGCCGGCGGAGTCTCAGCCGTTAACAACGGCGCGCCGACAGTTGCCGAACTGAGATCGCTGCGAACCAACTTCGCCAGTTGCACTGCGCCGGCGATGTTTAGTTGTCCAGCGCCCTGCTCGAGCATGTTGTAGCCAGCCAAAGGTTGCGCGCTGTACATCAACAACGCCTTGACGAGATTTGGCGTCAGAGTTGGGTTCGCCTGAAGCATCAACGCCGCCGCGCCGGCCGCGACCGGCGTCGCCATCGAAGTGCCGCTCAGGTACATCATTTTGCGTTGCGGCAAACCGCTGACGCCCGCATCCAGCGACGGTGTTTGCGTCACCAGGTAATTGTCGACGGCTTCTGCTTCAACCAACTTGTTGCCGGGAGCGACGATGTCGGGCTTGATGATGTTGTCGTATTGATTCACGCCATCGTCGTCAGTAATAAAACTTCGCGTGGGCCCCCGCGAGCTGAACGAAGCGATGCCATCGTCATCGCGCGCGTTGGTGCCAAATGTGTTCGTGGCGCCGACAGTTATGGCCGACGGTTCGTTGCCGGGCGAATGAATGTGACCGTAGACCTTGTTTCCGTCGCCGTCTTTGCCGTTGTTTCCCGCAGCCGCAAAAACAGCAACGCCCGCATCGACGAGCCGGCGCACCGCGCGACAGATCGGATCGTTGCGATACGAATCGACGGCCGGCATACCGAGACTCATGTTCACGACGCGAATGTTGTAAGCGGCGTGATTGGTCGCTACCCAGTCGAGCGCGCTCAGCACTGTGCCCGTAGTGCCTAGCCCCTGAGAATTGAGGACGCGCAGGTTGATCAGGTTTGCGTTTGGCGCGATGCCGACGTATTCCGCGTTTGAGATACGGCCGTTCCCGGCTGCGAGCGATGCGACGTGCGTTCCGTGCCCGTAGGGATCGTCAGTACGTCCTTCGCCGGTGAAATCTTCGCTGTAAACCACGCGCACGCCGTTTGAGCGACTGAGAAACGAGTGATGCTCCGTGTCGATTCCCGAATCGAGAATGGCGATGCCGATGCCGGTGCCGTCGAGCCTGGTGCCCATCGGGTTAGGAGTCGCTCTGACTTGATCTGCGCCAGTGGTCGCGGAGAGATGGCCCATCGGCTGGACGTCGCGATTCAAAGAAACGTAAGCGACGTCTGAACGTGAAGCGAGATCGACGGCTGCTTGCGCCGGCAGCGTAATGATGCGTGAACGAAAACTCGTAAGCTTGCGAATGTTGCTGCCGGTGAATTCCAGCGTCGAGTCGAGCGCGAACTCGGGCTGGTCAGACGATTGAATGATGACGCGGATCAGATCGGCGCCTTTGCCGGCGCTGACTTGCTCGAGAATGTCGTTGGAGATCTTGCGGTCGAGCCGGACGTCGCTAACGGTTGGAATGTTCTGTTGAACGTTGGTAAGAGTTTGCGCGTGGGTCCTTCTCTCCGAGATGAACAACGCAAGAATAAGGAGTGAGGCCAAGCCACTCCACAGCATCGGGAAAAGAAAACGCTTCATTGAGTACTCCGTAAAACCGTGCTGGGGGTCGGGGCTGCGACGTTTACGACGGGGTGAAGAAAAATCGCGGCGTTTTCTTTGCACCGTCCGGGCGTATTGTCGGGGGGAAAAGGAGTCTAGCAAAGGATAAACAACGTTTCAACGCGCTAAATGTGGAGGTTTTGTGTCGAAAAACCGGGCTTTTGGGGCATTATTGGGACGTTGCCGACTCAGTGTTCTCTGTGCCTTGTGGTGTAAATGCCTAGCAAAACAAACACAAAGCCACGGAGACACAGAGGTTGCCCACGCAGAGGCGCACTTTCGGGCAAAGCCGGTTAATGCTAAAAGAGACTCAAGGCCCGCGGTTGAAAGGAGCCCTTCCATGTCGAAATTTGTAAGCTTTGTTGTCGCGTCGATCATGATTGCGACGCTTTCTTCCCGGGTGTTTGCACAGGATCCCTCACCCACGGAAATCGCTAAAGCGGAGCAGGCTTTTGAGAACGGCAACAGGATGATGGAGCAACGCAAACATGCGGAAGCGTTGACCCATTACAAGCAGGCTCTCGCGATTCTGCCAAAGAATCGGGCGCTTCTCTTCAATGGCGGCATGGCTGCTTTTGGCAGCAAAGACTTCAACACGGCTCTCGATCTGTGGAAACAACTGAAAGAGGTTGAGCCGTCAGACTGGCACGTGCGCGCCAAACTCATACAGACTTACCAGGCGCTGGGAAAGACTGCGGAGCGAGACGCCGAACGCGCCGAGTTGTTTGCGATGTGGAAGAAAGGTGAGCCAGCCGATCTCAAGGAGCAGTTTGAGTATTGCCGTGACCAGTTTGAAGTAAATGGGAAGAAAGTAATGGCTTTCGAACATTTCGAACTGAAAGGAAATCGAGCGCTCCGATATGTTTTTAGCATTCTCGACGCAATGGAGCGGGGAGAGGACTGGCGGATTTCATTGGGTTCATATGACGTCACAAACTCCATCTGGCGCGAGACGCAAAAACCCAAACCTAAAGAAGGCGAACGGTTGTTTCACCTTGATGGTTACTTCAAAAACGGCGGACACGCGACCTATGGCATGTACTTCCCTGAGCCAACCTACGATGAGACTCGTGCGTTAGTGGTGAAGATACTTGAAGGCAAAGACAAACCTATGTCGAGTGCGATGCCGGCAGCACCGCCGAAGCCAGAACCAACACCGAAGCCCTAGACTTACGCCGGTATTCTCACCGTTTGTTCCGGGACATGCACACAGGCGGAGGGTGTTTGCGCACGAGCATGGGGGTTCGGCTGTGGCGTCAACTAGACATTGACACTCGTCAAGGCACGGTAATAGACTGCCGCTCGCTTTCAACGTAGCCTCGTTCTTACTTTTAGCTCGTTCTTAACTAGCCGTTCGCTCGCTCTCTTCTTCATCCTCTTAGGAGAAGTCGCATGCCTCAATGGAGTCTCTTGTTTTGGGTTGGCCTGTTTCTCGTTGGCTTTATCGGCAGCGTTCTTGGCGTGCTGATCAGCAATTTCGTTCCCGGCGGCCGGGCCAGAGAACGCTTCACGTGGTATCCGAAATCCGGTGGCGCCGTTGGCACCTTCGTGAGTATGGTGCCGGCAGTTCTCTTCCTGCGTAATGCGAGCGCTTTCATCTCGCTTCCGGTAACTTTTCTGACCGGACTCATTGTCTCCTACTTGTTCTCCCGCTTACCGCGCATCAATCAGTTTTTGGAAAAACCGCCGGCGCCATCGCCTGATCCTCCAGCCGAGATAAAACCGAATTCGATGTGCTTCCGAAAGGACTGGAACGTCAGGCCGCGATACGAAACGGAAGAGAACGGGTTGTTTGTCGGACGCAATGAGTTTCTGGAACGTTTGAACAGTCACTTCATTTCGCGGAGTGGCGGGACGATATTGATCAGCGGTGTACGCGGTGTCGGTAAGACGGCGCTGGTCGATCGCGCGCTCGTCAGCTCCCGGCGAAAGATGCAAAACCGTTACTGGAAAGACACGTGGAAATATCTTGAACGAGCGCGTCCCTGGCACCTCATCGATCTCAAAGCACGCAGAACCATGCTCGAGCTCGAAGGGCACACATCACCCGAAAACGCAGATTACCTTACGTTGAAGCGGGCCGCCGAACGTTACGCGAATTCCGCACCTCGCTGGTGGCAGAAGTTCGATCCGGTCGATCGCCGCATCCGGCGAATGCACGAAGCCTCTCGCTGGCAACTCTTCGTTTTGAAGTTCAGCGCGTCTGATATTTCCGGCGCGTTGCCTGAACCGGAACAAGTAGTAACCGGCAAGCCGCGCATCAATCCGGAAAAGCTGTTGCGTTCAATTATTCGCAAGCTCTTTGTGACTTTCGATCCTTCTCGCTCTGAACCGGAAGCGCGCGTGCTGAAATGGAGTTTGCGCGACAAGGCCAAGCGGCAACTGTTCTTCGATACGCTCAATGCGGCCTACAAGAAATCGATCAGCAAGTCGTACAAGGAGATCATCTCAAACACTATTAGCGACCTGCTTAAGCAAACTCAGACTTCCACCCTGGAAGGAAAGATGAGCGGGGAAAAGGTAGCCATCGTCCTATTGTGCGTGGCCGCGTGCATCTTCTTCTCTTTGCTGGGTTGGAGCCGGGCGTGGAAACCTCTGGAATATCTACAGACACTCGGCATTCCGGCAGCCATCGGCGGCTACATCCTGTTGTCGTGGGGGTTCAAGCGCACTCGTGAGAAAACGTTAGATCAATCGCACCAATCCTCATTCTCCTACGAGTACGACTACTCGTTGCATCAGATGCGGCAGGATCTCGAATCGCTGGTGCGCACGCTGAGCCCCGGCCGCGACGAATCGTCAGAGTCACACGATCCTTTCCGCTGTTTCCGCCGCACCATCATCGTTTTCGACGAGTTGGACAAACTGGAGCAGGCCGATCAGCAGTTAGACGACATCATCACACACTTCAAAAACTTCTTTACGCTTTCGGAAGCTGTGTTTGTCTTCCTTACGGACCACGAGTTTTACGAACACTTGACGCGCGAGACGGTGAAGGCGCAATTGGCGCGGCACTATCCACCGCAACATACCTTCTTCACGGAAAAGATCTATTTACGAAAGCCGGAATTTGCGCGTTTTCGCGAAGCGTTCTTCAGGTTTACCGAGAATGCGTGGCTCGAACAGCACACACGATCGCTTCCGGCCGATGCGATGTTGATCGACGACCTGTTGAAACGAGACGAGAAGAACGTTGCGCTCGTCGAGCAGTTGCCCCTCGAAACCCTGACGCAGTTGTACGTTCAGCGACGTCAATACAAGGACGAGCAAACCAAAGCGATCGAACGCGAGTTTGGACGCCAGCAAGGTATGTCAAACGCGATGGCGGTGGCCCAGATCTGGGCCAGTGAAGCTGCGAGAGTTAGCGGCGCCGGCACTTTTCAGGAGCTCAGGCAGACGTTTCATAAAGCTGAGGGTTGGAAAGACGCCGCGGCAGTTTCGTTTCTTTATCACCGGCGCGAAGACTTCGGCGCGACCGATCAGAAGACCATTAACAAGAGTTTCAAACGGCTGGAGACCAGTTTTCTATCTCGTTACGAAGGCGTTGATAGCGCACCTTTTACCTTGAGCGATCTGGCCCGCGCCCTCTGTTTTCAAACGCGTAATCACTACTTCGATCTCTATAACGCCGTGTACGACTACGTTTCTTCATACGAAGACGGCGCGCCCGTTTTAGTGCTTGATGAAGGCCGCTATGCGCACGAGCCTAAGCTCTGGTCGCGTTATCAGCAGCTTCTCGAGATCGCATTCGACAGCGCTCGGGAGAATCATCCTTCACGCGAATACTTCAACGCGTTGTTAATGGAGTCGTTGTATCGCGCCTTCGACAAGCGCCGCACCGGTGAAAATGTAAAGATTGGCGAAATACTCTTCCCGCCGCGCGACGAACTCGCGGTCGTGGCGAAAACACTATTGGAACCAGCTAAATCCGAAAACCTCGCGGTCGCGCCTGTTGTTGAAGGCGAAGGGGAAACTTTCCAACAGGCGTTGATTCATTTAGTGAAGCTTGCTTCAGACAAGCTCACCGCTCCGCAGACAGCGCTAGAGCAGAACGGGGCCAAGGTCCAGCTACAACCCTACACCGATCGCGACGCGGAAAAGATCAACCACGCGATCATCAGGTTGCTGCGGCTCGCGTTGGCCCATAGCGCAATTCGCGGTGTAACAACGGATTTCGAAGCTCATTTGAAAGACAACAAAGCAAAGCCGTTGTCGCTCGCCGATCTCGAGTTTGTGTGGAACGACAATTCTTATTCGAATATTAGAAGCGTTGTGCGAGAAGAGCACGAACAGGACTTGATCAACTTCTGGCGGGAATATGGGAGTGAGCTGGATGCTTTTGACGTTGAGTTGACGGGACTCTGGACGCCGATGCCGGTCGCCGGCGATAGCCTGAGGATACGCACAGCGATCGGCGAGTTGAGAACAAAAGCGGAGGTAGTTGGTATCGGTCAGGGAACGATCAGCGGGCCTGATGCAGGCGCACTGAAAGCCAATGTTGGTACGCGAGACAGCCGGGAGACCTTTTGGCCAAGAGCGATTCTGGATCGTATTCGTGCTGAAGATGATGTTGATGTGATGGAGGTATTTGATAAACCGGCTTCCGATTCAGTCGTGGCGCAAGCGATGATTCCACGTAAGAGCGAAATCGAGCCCAAGATCGGTGTGCCGGTACGCGGCATTATTCGTCCACGCAATACGGATTACGCTATCTATTTGATCGTTGGTCCAGTTCCCGCTAGTGACGTCGATCTAGCAGCGGTGAAATCATTATTACCCGAAAAGACATCGCTACTTTGGTACGTGACAGGAAGGGAGGCGCCGGAATTTAGCACGCCGCTTCCAGAGGGAATACAAATCTACGCCTCGCCTTTGACGGGCGCGCCGCAACCGCGTCAGGGAGCGGCGAAGTTGATCCAGGATTACATTGCGAGCGCGTCAAAGCACCGGCTCGAAACGGTCGTCACTCACCTGCAAGCCGCACAATACAAAGACGCGCAACTCGCGCAACGTGCCGGTGCGGAAGTGCTCGGTCCAATCGTTTCCGGTAGCGATGTGCTTGAAGCTCTAAGTCACTCCAGTCTTAGTCCAGCCGCACAGTTGTTGAGGGAAAAACGAGAGCGGCTTGGTGCGGTGGGGCTGACAGACTGGACGGACCTGAGTACCAATTGGTCTACAGAGAAGGCTAACCAACGCCTCGCATCGGAGATTGTCGAGAAAGGGCATCTGGCGCCGGCATTTGCGAACGTCATCGAACAGTCTGTGTCTGAGTTGTTCAGCGAACCAGCCAAGGTCACAGCGGACACGTGGGTAAAAACGTTTCTCTCAGCGACTGAGGAGCCGAACGCGATCTGGCTGATGTTGGTGAAATCGCTAATCAAACAGTTGATGGGGAAAAAGATGGATGAGGCGAAGATCACCAATCAGTCTTTGCGCTCGGCAATCAACGAACACTTTGTTCCGTGGTTGGCAAACAGCATTCAGTCGGTGTTGCAGAGTATCAATGTCGACACCGTGAGTGTTTTCTCATTTCTGGATGCAACTCAGGAGTTGGAGAGACAACGCCGCAGTTTGCGAGCGAGCCCGCTGCCTTCGACAGTACCGGGAACACCCGCGGCCGGTGGCGGATCAGCTTCACCTCGGAAGCGCCGCCCGTCGTGAGGTTGAGCTGGGGTCACTCAGCGAGGGAACAACCCTACGTCATCGGGCCACGACTATGCTTCGCTCCGCGGCCCACTGAATAATATTCCGCCGTTCGATAGCGGCGGCCATTAAGTCAGGAAAGACGTCCGGAGAGCAGGCGAAGCACGGAACACCAAAGGCGGCCAGTTTGCTGGCAAGGCGCTGATTGAAACCGGGCGCGCCTTTGTCGTCGAGCGCGAGCAGCGTGATCAGTTGAACTCCGGCAGTCACCAGCGCGGCTGCGCGTTTCAACATCTCTTCTTCTTTTCTACCTTCGAATAGATCAGTGATCAGAACGAGAATCGTATCCGATGGGTCGCGTACAAGACTCTGCGCGTACCCGAGTGCACGATTGATGTCGGTGCCACCGCCCAATTGTGTTCCGAACAGCACCTCGACAGGATCTTCGAGCAGTTCCGTTAGATCGACTACCGACGTATCGAATACCACCAATGAAGTCTTAACCGAACGAATCGAGGCCAGCACTGCCGCCATGATGCTTGAATAAACCACTGAGCCCGCCATCGAACCACTCTGGTCCACGCACAAAACAATATCGCGCAAAACTGACGTACGACGTCCAAAGCCCAGCCGCGTTTCGGGAATTATGGTTTTGTAGTCTGGCTGATAGTGCTTGAGGTTGGCTCGAATAGTGCGCTCCCAATTGATCTCGTTGTGACGCGGGCGACGATTCCTTACGGAACGATTCAAGCTGCCGGTGACGGCTTGGCGCAGCGGGTTCGCCAGTTTCCGCTCGAGTTCGTCTACGACCTTTCGCACCACCATGCGAGCTGTCTCTTTGGTCTTGTTTGGCATCACGCGGCTGAGCGATAGCAACGTGGCCACCAAATGCACATCAGGCTCGACGGCCTCCAGCATTTCAGGTTGGAGCAGCATCTGCTTGAGCCGAGTCGTTCGAGCGCGTCCTGCTGCATGATGCGCACAACTGCATTCGGAAAGTAACTGCGGATGTCGCCCGGCCAGCGATCAATCCATGAAGATCTAACTGGTCCAGGAGTTGGCCCGGAGCAGCAAAGTCTAAAATCAGTGCGGACGCACGCCGTCCTTTGGCCCGAAAGCCAGGTGCGACGCACGCGTAGCGCTTCTTCACCGGTAATGCGTTGTCCCAGCACGAGCCATTCATCAGCGACGAGGTTTTCCGCTGGTAGTTCGTCTTCCTTATAGCTCCAACCGATTGCGCTGCGAACGTCTGCCTGGGTTGCTGGAGACAATGTTTCAATGCGTTCGAAAGCCTTTAGCAGTAAGAACAGTGAACTCAACTGCGCCAACAACCGTTCGGTCCAACCGTCGCCGGAGTGCGTCACTCGCGCTAAGTCGCGAACTCTGCGCGCAAGTCCCGGAGCTTGTGCATCGATCAAGCGAGCGGCCATCTGTTCCCAGTAATCAATGGACCGTGTTTGTGCCGAAGCCAGACCGTGGCGCAACAGATCGCGCAGCCAGAGTTCCAACTCCTTTAAGCCGGCCGCTACTTTGGCCTCGCGGTCGAGCGACCGCTTCGCTTTTTGTGAGGCTCGTCGAGCAAGGGTCTCCTCGTCTGGCGGCTCAGCGGCTTTCTGTGCAGCCTCGCTTTTGCGCTGGGCTTGCTGATCGCGTTTGGCGAGCCACTCAGCAGCCCAGGCGGGAGCCGTTGTTACTGTGTTGCCGGTAGCAGGCTGATTCGCGACCAGCAGGAATAGGCCGAGTGCGTGCTTGCAGGGAAACTTTCGGCTGGGTGTAGAACGCTGGGCAAGAAACGAGCCTGAGGCACGATTAAATTGTTGTGATCTGGATAGGTAGATTCACATACTGGCGGGTCGCTTCTTTGTCGGCCTTTGCTCTGTTGGTTTTCGGTGTAGTGATTCTGCTCCTGATTGATCGGTCACGACCTCAACGTTTACTAAAAACTTAAAGAAGCCGGTCTGTTGCACGCCGAGCAGGAAATGAACGTTGATTGACTCGCTGGGCGCGAGCGGCGTAGCCAGCGTAACCGTATCGGACGAGAGCGAAGAGTTGAAACCGCCGCCGTTGTTCTGAGTAGGCGGCTGTTCCAGAGTCGTCCCCAACACGGTCACGGTGCAAGGTGCTACGCCAGCGCAGGTATCCGCGTCATTAATGCCGTTCACAGTCAAGTTCGTTGAGGTGCGCGGTCGAAGATCCGCTATTCCCGAAGGCGCGGGGAAAGTCGAGATGTCGACGACGCGGAAACGCAGACGCGTAACGGGGAACCCCGTGCCGTTAAAGGCCCGCCTGCGTATGTCGAGCGTACCGAAGGTCGAGTTGTTGGCCGGGTCTGAGGTGAGGTCACGCGCGCGGTTTGGTAACGACGAACCAGCCACGGTCCTGTCTAGATTTAGGACCATCACGGTAGCATTCTGCTGTACGGGACTCGACAAGTTCTCCGGCCCCGGAGCGCCGAGACGCTGCCCGGCCCCTGCTGACGTGCCGTTGGTGTCGACGAAGTAGAAGTCAACCGCATTGTTGTCCGTGTCCTTCGGCAGCCCGCTGGTCGGGCACGTGCCGAAAGTCGTTATCGACCCGCCCTTCCCGCAGGTGTCACGAACAAAGGCGTAATCAATACTAAAAGGAGTGAGCGCCGGGTATCCCGTTCCTTCTCTATAGAGAACATTGGCCTCAGCAGTCGAGCCAGCGGCATCAAGCCGCGTCGCCATCGAGAGGTTTGCGGTGTTTGACGTGCGGAAGAGCGCGATTCCTGCGTTGTCAGGGATGTCAATTGCGTAAGTCGCATCGCCTGTCGCGGTTGTAGCGTTCGCACCGTCGTTGCCAGACGGATAAGAAGAGAGGCTGTAAGCGGTGGAATTGACGCCGAGGAAATGTCCACGCGCGGGAATGACTGTGCCGTTCGGGATAACAAAGCGAATGACGCCGTCTGAGGCGGCGAGAGCCCAGCCAGAAGAGCCATCGGTGGTGGCGACTGCGATCGGGGTGTCCGTATTGTTGTAGAGCTCAATGAATTCGTCGTTGGCTCCACCCGGTCCGCGCAGGCGAAACTCGCTGATGAGAACGTCTCCTGGGAAGGGGCCAACCACGACGGTAAGTGCTGCCGCGGAGTTGTTCGACGGCTCCGGGTCTGGTGTATCAGATGTGCCGGTTGCGGTGTTGGTAATGGTCGTACCACGCTGCGTGTTTTGGTCAACCTGTACGACGAACGTGGCGGTCGCCGTGGCGTCGACAGCGAGCGTGCCCACGTTGACTGTTAGGGTGGTGCCGTCGAACGACACCGATCCGGTGTTTGTCACGGCGCTCACGAAAGAGGTGTGTGCAGGGAGTTCATCGGTGAGAACGACATTGACCGCGTCGTCGGGTCCGGCATTAAAGACGCTGATGCTGTATGTTATCTGGCCGCCGAGCGCGACGGTCTCATCCCCGGACTTGAATACAGCGATGTCAGCCGATGTTGCGGTTTGTGCAGGTGCGCTTAGCGGAAACGCGAGCACGCCGGCAAAGACGACTGTTACAAGCAAGAGGCGACCAAAACAAATGAGCGGGTGCCGAGAGACGACAGAGGAAGAGTTCATCTTCTGAGTCCTTTCGATTGATGTTGCTGCTCTCTCGGGGCGAATCTCGAACAGCGTAGAGCCATTGCGAGTGTACCATTCCTTATTCTTGCCGCAACGAAAATGCTAAGGTGGGCTGCACGAAGAGGGTCGGGGATGTCGGCTGCACTCGTTATTCAGGCAGTGTGCCCCCGCAGGGATTCGAACCCCGAACCAACAGATTATGAGTCTGCTGCTCTAACCGTTGAGCTACAGGGGCACAGTATGAGGGGGACTATAGCTATTCGGCCTTGCTCTCGCAAATGTGCTGAGGTTTGAGATCAAGACATCCACAGATTACACCGACATTCTGCGGAATCTGTGGATGGTTCGATGCAATTGCAGGATTTACAAGACAGTCACTTCAGAATGGCGGCTTGCGCACTAAGGTTGAGCTGATGCCAGCGCTGGAATGTGTTGATGGTCTCGCTCGGCAACACGCGCACGTACGCTGTTTTGAAATAGAGCCTCTCGGGCGAGGGCCAATGAAGCGCAACGATCGGATTAAATGAAGGTGGCACCGTCGGAGTTGAAGACGAAGCCGGCGTGGGTGAGGTGGCAGGTTTCGCGTTTGCATTCGCGGCGGCTTTCGTGCCGCTCTTCTCTTCGTAGATAACGGAGGCCGCAATCAGTTGATCGCCGAGCGGGACGCGCCCCTGCGTCGGCGTGTTACCAGCCGCGTCGTAGATCGCGATGTCAGTGTCAAAAGCAGTCGCCACCTTCGAAGCGTCGGGACACCACACCGGCAGCGCTTCCGTTAGTCCATCGTCAAGCAAACGCTCGCTGCCGTCGGGCATGATCAGGCGTGGTCTGCCGGCCGGTAATTTGTATTGCTGCTCGCGTGCATTCCACTCGTCTTCCTTGCATGCCAGGGCCACGATCGCGTGGCTGTCGGGCGCCCACACAAAATAGAAATAGATCAGTCCCTCGCGCGACGTGAGCGGCCTGAGATCGTAGCCGTCGCGATTGCAGATGTAGATCTGTTCCGTGTAGAAGCTCGCCACCGGCGGAAACAAGGGCGCGATTGAAGGCGCCGGCATGGGCGACCCCAGCGGCGAGGGGATCGGTTCCGGTTCAGGTTGACTTGGCGGCGTGGGCGTCGGGCTCGGCGACACGCGCTTGCGCGCGACGAAGTTGATGAAACGTCCGTCGGGTGACCACGTAACAGTTTCCGGAAACAAGCAGGAGATGTCGGGTGGTATCAGGTTGCGGAGAAAATCGCCATCTGAGTTATAAAGATCGATACGAAACGACGAAGACGGTTCGTTTTCGGTGCCGTAAATCGCGAGCACTCGTTTGCCGTCCGGCGAGGCAATCGTTCGCAACAGCGCATCATCTTTACGCTTGGCGGCGAAATGATTGGCGACATTGACACCCGGATCATTCATCTGCTCCTGGTTGAGTTCGCTCGGCGTCGCCACGTCGGGCGTCAGACGATAGGCAAGATTGCGCGCGGGCACGTCGCGCAGCACACGCGGCCGCACGTCCTGCCTCTCGATCACAGATTTGCAGCCGGCGGCGAAAACTAGCGTAAGAAGAATTGGAAGAATCGAAGGGGCCGTAGTTAGTCGACTCACTTTCGCCCTCTACAATTTACGCCCTGGAGTTCGTTCCTCACGATCATTAATCAACTCCCGCACGAGAACCGGATTCAACGCCAGCAACGCGCGAATCGTTTCGCGCGGCGAAAGATGATCTTCATCGCCTTCGTCTACTTCAACACAGTTGTGTTGAACGGAGCGCGCCAAACGCCGCGCGATCGATTCGTAACCCGGCGTGCTCGCGACATACGCACGTGCGGCCATCGCGCCGACCAGGTCGCACGTAATTTCCTCGCTGCGCTGGCCGTGAATGTCGAGTCCGGTCAAATCCGAAGCCTTGTTTCCCACTGCCGCGACCAACGGCCGCAAACTGTCGTTGTCGCCGTCCGCGATATGCATCAGTTCGTGAGCCAGCACGCTGATCATTCCTTCGTCGGAACGAAGTCCGGCAAGAAAGATCGTGCCGAAAGTAATCACGTGCGGTCTGCTCAAGAAGACTGAAGCGTTGTCACGCGACTCCATGTCCGGCCGCACTCTTTTCACTGAGTCCACGCGCATGATTGCTTGCCGCAGCCGCGATCGGAACCGTGGCGACTTGTTCAAACCATATTCAACGGTGAGTTGGCGCAGTGAATTGATCGCCAATTTTTTCGCCTCAGGCAACAATCGCTGGGCGCGTTCGGCGCCGGCTTTCGCTTCGGGACTTTGGACCGGCAACGAAGGGCGCGCCTGCATGTCGTCGATCGCGATACTGCTTTGCGGATCGAGCTTGGCTTGTGTGCAGACGATACCGATCGCGTTTTCGACGAGCGCTTTGTCTTCGGGCGTCATGGACGAGCGCACGCGACTTGAATGAGATCCCGACCTTTGGCCCACAACGACGGAGGCCAGCAGCAAAGAAACAAGAATAAAACGGAAAAAAGAAGGGATCTTAAAACTCATCTTCCTAGCGGTTCCGCCAAAAGGGTTTACGTTTTTCCATGAACGCTTTGATGCCTTCGTTTGCATCCGCGGTCTTCATTAGTTCGTGGAGATAAATATTTTCCTGCTCAGTCAACGCGGCATCGAGCGTGCGGCCGCGGCCCAGGTCCATCGACTGCCGTGCGAATTGCAGCGACGTGCCAGACAGTTCGCGCAATTTTGCCAGCACCTCGAGCAACTTTCCGTCCAGATGTGCCGGCGGCACCACGTGGTTGCACAACCCGAGCCGGTTCGCTTCCGTCGCGTCGATTATCTCGCCCGTCAGTATCAATTCGCGTGCACGCTTCTCGCCGATAACGAGCGGCAAAAGAACCGCGGCTACGGGAGGAAACACGCCGAGCTTGATTTCCGGTTGACCAAAACGCGAGCGATCCGAAGCGATAACGATGTCGCATGCAGCGACGAGTTCGCAACCGCCGCCGAGTGCCGCGCCATCGACCACCGCGATTGTTGGCTTAGCAATCTGTTCGAGGTGCCGAAAAATCGCGTGGAACGAGTCGAGCATCTGGTAGATCGTCTCCTCGACGTGTTCTTCAATGGCAACTCCGGCGCTAAACGCGCGGCAAGACTTGTCCGCGTCAAAAACGATCGCCACCACTTCACGCCGCGCCGACTCGCTCAACGCCGCCGAAACCTCGCGCATCATCGCGATGTGCAAAACGTTCAGCGGCGGACGTGCGAGCGTGATTCGCGCCACGCGATCTTCGATTCTGAAATTGACGTCCGTCATGCTCGTGGTGGTCCCAACCACGCTCGATAGATCTGCTTCTGCGCTTCGGTTTGCGTTGGCAACGCTGTGATGCGGTACGTTCCTTCCGTGCGCCCGCCCAGTTTGATCAGCAACGTGCTCAAATCGTCAAAACGAAAAATGGTCAGGTTTATCAGGTCGCCCGGTTTCTTTTCCGCGAGACGGGCGTTGAAGAAATCTCGTGTCGCGCGCATGTTGTCGAGTGCGAGGATCTGATCGCCCGCATTCAGTCCTTGTTCGTAAGCAGGTGAACCGGCATACACGCGCCGCACGATTAGCCGGTCTTCCTCTTGTGCAAGGTCCGCTCCAAAAAAGACTCGTTCCACCGGCTTGCCTGCTTCGGTCATCGTGGCGCCGGTGTCGAGTCGCAGACCCGCGGCGGCAAGCGCTGAGTTGTAATCCAGTTCTTCGGTGTTGCGAACGTACTTCGTAAAAAACTCTTCCAAACTCGAACCGGCCATCAACTCGGTCGTCTTCTGAAAATCCGCGGGCGCGTAGTTGCGATCCTTCTTGAAAAACTCCGTGTAAAGATACCGCATCACGTCGTCGAGCGACTTCGTACCGTTGCTACGTTTACGAATTTCCAGATCGAGCAGCAGTCCGAGAATCGCGCCCTTGTCGTAATACGACACCTGCGAGTTTACCGAATTCTCGTCCGGGCGGTAGAACTTTATCCACGAATCGAAGCTCGATTCTTCAACACTTTGTTCCATGCGTCCGGGTGTGTTTTGCAAGTTCTGGATCGCACGTGCCGTCGCCGAAAGAAAGTCGGTTTCAGAGATCAATCCGGCGCGGCGCAGCGCGACGTCGGAGTAGTAGTCGGTGATCCCTTCAGCGACCCACAGAAGTTTCGTGTAGTTCTCCTGCGTGTAGTCGAATGGTCCAAGCACGTCGGGGCGGATTCGTTTGACGTTCCAGAGGTGAAAGAATTCGTGTGAAACCAGCGAGAGAAAACCGCGGTAATCGGGTTCAAACCGATCGGAGGTGTTCGGCGCGGCGGAAGTCGAGCGATCGCCGCTCCTGATCCGGAAACCGAAACGCGGGTAACCGAGCGCGGTCGAATTAAGGTGTTCGAGCCCGCCGCCGACGTTGTTGCGCAAGTGCAGAATGAACGTGTAGTCGCGATAGGGGACCTCGCCGCCCATCAGGTCAACTTGAGTCTCGACGATCTTTTGCACGTCGCGGCGCATGCGTTCCGGATCGTAATTGCCTTCGCCGTCGATGACGATGCGGTGCGGAACGCCTTTCACATTAAACAAGAGCGACTTGAAGTTGCTGGCTTCGAACGGCGAGTCGTAGAGCACGTCGAAGTTCTCGGCGCGAAACGTGTTGCGCTGGCCGGCCACGCCGGGAAGTCCCGTTGCGACTTTCCAGACGTCCGGCGCCACGACCCGAACCGTCGCAGGGCTTTTCAGAAACCCGTCGAGATACATCAACAGATTCGCGTTGTTCCAGAATGCGTGATTGGAGTTCAACTCGCTGGTCCGCACTGAGAGCTCGTTGGCATAGACTTGATACCGCGCGTGCCACTCGCGCGCGCCGCCGGTCGTGATGCGCCAAGTGTTCTTGTTGATCTTTTCCCACTTGAACGGCTGGCCGCCGGCGTCGGTCGCCGCGAAGTCCTGCACCTGCCGTTCAAACTCGCGAATGAGATATGATCCCGGAGTCCAAACCGGCATTACCAATTGTTCCGTCGCAGGCACAGTCGCCGCCGGTCCACGCTTGATCGCAATGTCGACTTCGAACATGTGCGTGTGTGGCCGCGGCATCCCGATGGTGAACGAGATCTCAGGTCCGCCTGGTGATATCGTCTGCGCCGCAGCAACATTTGTGAAAAGAAGAAACAGGAAAATCAACAACGCGCCGCTGAGAAGTGGGCCCTTGTGCATGTCGGGAATGTTACTAGATTTCGCAAAACTTTTGCGACTTCTGGCTAGTCAAATGAGCCATCAACTAAGGGGGCGGTTATGAAAGTTGTTACGTGCGCATTGCCAAGCTCAACGTCGACGACAATCCGCAAACAGCTTCCCGCTACCAGGTCGCCAGCATACCCACGATGTTGATCTTCAAGAACGGCGCGGTAATCGATCGCATCGTCGGCGCGCAA
>Ga0187894_10002922_pt1 | contig 19778 bp, 11 predicted proteins | sample GBC1701081metaG_FD_136650 | JGI IMG/M metagenome (GOLD analysis project Ga0187894, IMG submission 136650) | White microbial mat communities from a lava cave in the Kipuka Kanohina Cave System on the Island of Hawaii, USA - GBC170108-1 metaG ...
AGACCGAGAACCAGCGGAAGATCGTCCAAACGGTAGGTGGTAAGTTTAGGCGCTTGATTCATGCGCCTAAACTTACCCCGAATAATTCAAAATGTCCTGGTTTCATTCCCAGGAAATCAAAGTAATAAAGCTCGGGGATCTTGTATTTCCACGGGCCGTTCTTCTCAAAGTGCTGTTTGACATCCCAGATTAACCAACGCAGCAGCTGTCGCGTATGGTTTCGCGTGCATTTATCGTGAACGTCACCGAAGGCTCGCTCAATTGGGTTCGCCTTTGGGCAATAGCTCGGCAACCACAAGAAGCAAAAGCGCGGATGCTGTTCCAACCATCGGTCGACAGCCTTCGCCTTGTGAATCCTGTAATTGTCCAAGACCAGGAAGATGCGCTTGATCTTCGGCCCGCAGATCTTTTCCAGCGTCTGAAGCAACTCTCGAAAGAGCGCATTGTCCTTCTTCTTTCCGATGACGTAATGAATCCGGCCCGTCCGGTAGTCGAGCGCAGCGGCCAGATAAGCACGTGGGTAAAAATTTTGCGGGATTATGAATTGGAGCGTCTGCGCGGGCCAGTGGTCGCGCGCATCCTTTATCCCTCAAAACTTTTGCCCAGATGCTTACTGCTTTTGATTCTTGCCCGGCGTCGGGATCTCGATTTGTGTGCCCTGGATCATCCACTGATAGCCGACCTTCGCCAAGAGGTGAAGGTCGAGTTCATCACACCAGAAGAAGACGTCGGAGGGCCGTAATTGCTCGATCACGGCGCGAATCTTCGCCAAGCGGCGCGCCCGCTGCGGATCGTCGTCTTTGGCCTTGAGTTTAGCTCTTTTCCAGACGTAGCCGGCCGCACGCAACTCGCACTGGATCGTCTCCCGCGAGACCTGGAAGCCGGTCCGAGCGGCGAAGGTGAGCGCGAGCGCCGCGCAACTCCATCGCGTGCGACACCAGCCGAAGGCTCGCGGCGGTTGCTTGATGATCCATAAGAGTTTCCGTTGGAACGGACTCGGCGGCTCTGTTGGCTCACTCTCAAGGGGCGGCTCTTGGGGCCACCATTGATCTTGATGCTTCCCGCTTTGCCAGTCCTCGATCGCCCGGTAGACACTCGAGCGGGAGCAGAGCAGGAAATCAGTAATCTCGGTCGGGTTCTTTCCGCGGACGTAGAGCAAGAGGAGGTGAAGCGCCAGGAAATATCCATAACGACAGCGGCGCAATTCCTGTAACATCCATGCTTGTTGATCGCTTGAGATTTCAAGTATCTTTGTTTCGGCATAGGCAGTTGCTTTCGAGTATTCAACTTGTTTGGTTGCAAATTGATATACCAAAAAGTTACTGCCTGTCCCAATAGTTACCTGTTCCGATTTAGAAACTGTTGTCGGCATGCGGGACCGTAACGGTCCGGCCAAATCGTTGCGGTAAACCCTTTCGGTATAGCGATCGCGGATGTGGCGTTCGCTTCGCTCGTGTTCGATATCGCCGCTGAGTGCGGCGCCGGCATTTATCTGCCTTTCTGAGATATGGACGAGGACAACAGGCCCGTTCGCCTTGCGATTCTCTGCTCTGACGACGCCCATCACGATTACATGGTGGTGATGATGCAGGCCCATTTCGACGTGGTCGCGATCATCCGCGAGCCCGCCCGGCATCAGCGCGAACGGTGCCGCCGCGAGCGCCGCTGGAAAGACTATTTTTATTCGGTATACCACCAGTTGCGGCGGCAGGCGCTCGGGCTGCACGCTTGGCGGCGCGCCTATTTTCACGATGTGCCGCACGTTCCTGCCGAACGTCTCTGCCCGCAGTACACAACCAGCAACATCAATGATCCCGAACCGTGCCGTTTGGTCGGCGAAGCTCACCCCGATCTGACAATTGTCATGGGCACATCGATCCTAAAGCGCGACATGCTCGCCGCCACCGGACCAAACACGATCAACATACACGGCGGGTTCCTCCCCCACTACCGCGGCAATCATTGTTTCTTTTTTGCGCTCTATCAAAGGGACTTCGACAAGATCGGTTCCACCATTCACTTTATAGATCGCGGCATCGACACCGGCGATATCATCGAGATCGTTGTGCCCCCGATAGAGGCCACCGACAACGCGGAAAAGCTCTATTGCAAGGCCGAGCGGTTAGCTATACACCGCTTGGTAGCGATCATCCAAAACTTCGGGCCTACCGGCAATTTCCCGCGCCAGCGGCAGCCGTTCCGTGGCAAGTTGTACTGCACCAGGGACCGCAATCCCTGGCACGAACTACATCATTGGATTCGTTGCATTACCGGCGCACACTCGCGGGCATTCGAAAAGTGGGCGAGCGGTTCGGGCGGACGCGATTTCGACGTCCGCAACGGCGGTAGCGCATGAATGCAAACCGAGTGTGGGAATGAAAAGCTTGAATTTCAAGTCCGTTGAGTACGCCACGATCGTGGCCGAGTTCAACAACTCGGAGCACGGAAAGACCCGTCATTGGCGGCGGTGGTGTGTGCCTTCGGTGAGTCGTCGTGCATTAGAGAAATATCCATACCGGCAGCGCCGCAGTTCTTGCAACATCCACGATTGTTGATCGCTTGAGATTTCAAGTATCTTTGTTTCGGGCATAGGCAGTTGCTTTCGAGTATTCAACTTGTGTGGTTACAAATTGATATAGTGCTGGTCAACTTTGTCGAGGTCTGGGAGCGGAACAAAGAAGGCAAGGTTATTTATCACAACTCCTAGGTGACTGATTTCGAGATGACGCGAGACAATGCGGCGACGATCATCGGGATCGGCCGCTCGCGTTGGAAGATCGAGAACGAGCAGTTCAACGTACACAAGAATCACGGTTATGAATTGGAACATAACTACGGGCACGGCCAACAAACGCTCTCGATGGTCTTTTATATGCTCAACCTGCTGGCGTTCCTCTCGCACAAGGTCTTGGAGTTTGGCGACCGGCTCTATCAACAGTGCCGGGAAGGAGAATCGCGACACGATTTGTGGACGCTGCTGCGGAGCGCGTTTTATTACGTGGCGATCGAGAGTTGGGAAGGGCTACTGCTCTATCATTTGAGCGATGAAGACCGCAGCCCATAAGGTGGGCAACGCTCAGGCCGGGGCGAGACACATCAGCGGTCAGGCAAGCAACAATTGTGAGTCAAATTCCAGGAGCTACGCTGACGAGGACGAAGCAAGCCAAGCAACAGCGCTGAGACCCTACTCAAGGGCGAGAAGGAGAGCGCGCCCGCAGACTGACCTACACTGGGTAACGCCGGCTCAGTTGAACTCTCTTGTATGGCGTGACCGGGAATTGCTGGCGTGCTATTGACCGGCTTGGAACAACCGGATAGGCTATCGGGTGATTGTACGGAGGACTACGAAGGGTGAATGATGAGCTGTTCGACGATCTGTTCATGGTGATTTCCAATTCACTGTCTTATCAAAACGGCGCTGGATCACCCCGCAACTTTATCGCGAATTAGTCGCTAGCGTTTGAAGTGTGTGGCTTCGGAAACTGGGTATTCATGTGCAAGGTGCCCACTGTTGATACTTGATCGGTGTCTTCACCACGCTGGGAACGCGTTTGGTGTTCTTGGCAGAAGCTGGGGGAACAATGTATAACGGATTGCGCCGTATCGGGGTTCTGGCGCTCGACACATTCCTACAGGACGTGCGCTACGCGGGACGAATGTGGAGGAAGAGCCCCGCGTTTACATTGTTTGCCGTATGCGGGCTAGCGCTCGCGATCGGCGCTAACACCGCCGTTTTCACGATCGTGAACGCAGTGCTGTTCCGCAATCTGCCATTCCATGGCAGCGACCGGATCGCCTACGTTTCCAGCCTCGAAACGCCGCCCCGCGATGAGAAGCTCGAGCTGCTTTCGTACCCAGAGTATCGTGATTTCAAAGAGCACATGAGGTCGTTCAAAGATCTCGCCGCCTTTCACTACCTGGCTGTCAATTTGAGCGATGACGCCAACTTTCCAGAGCGCTACTTTGCTGTACGAATGACGGCGAACACGTTGTCCGTCATTGGCCATAAACCGCTGCTTGGGCGCGATCTGGAACCTGCAGATATGCAGCCTGGAGCGCCGCCAGTCGTGCTCCTGACTTACCGTGTCTGGGAAAGCCGTTACAACAAAGATGAGTCAGTGATCGGGAAGATCGTGCGCCTTGACGAAGCGGCCGCCACGGTCATTGGCGTGACCGCTCCTGGCATAACGCTGCCCGGTTATAACGCCCTCTGGCTTCCGTTTATCATACCGCAGGCCCAGTCGTCGAGGGCAAACCGTAACCTCCACGTATTTGGCCGCCTCGCCGATGGACTCGGTATTCGTCAAGCGAGCGCCGAAGCCGGCGCTGTCGCACACCAACTAGCGGTCGAATATCCCGCCAGCAACAAGAACATCGGCGCGGAGGTTCTGGATGTCAACGAACACCTCTTTGCTGCTCGCATCCACCAAGTCCTGCAAGCTTTATGGGGAGGCGTAGCCTTTGTGCTTCTGATCGCATGTGCGAATGTAGCCAACCTGCTCCTTGGGCGGGCGGTGATCCGATCCCGCGAAATGTCGATCCGCGCGGCCCTGGGCGCGGGGAGATTGCGGGTCATACGGCAACTGCTCACGGAAAGCGTTCTGTTGTCAGTTGTGGCGGGAGTGCTGGGAGCCTTTCTCGCCTATTGGGGCGTGAGGACATTTAGTGCGGCTCTCGAAGCCATGGAGCTTGGAAAGCCTGGCTGGGTCGTATTTTCGGTGGATAGAAATGTGCTTCTGTACATGGCGGCGATCTCGATCGGAACAGGGATCGTCTTCGGCCTTGCGCCCGCATTACGGATGTCCAGGACCGACCTGAGTAGCGCTTTGAGAGAAGGTGGCCAGGGCGCAGGCACCGGTGTCCGGCGGCGGTTATTATCGGGTATCTTAGTCGGAGCCGAGGTAGCTCTTTCCGTAGTTCTGTTGATGGGCGCGGGACTGATGATTCGAAGCATGGTGAACGCCGGGAAATTGAAGCTAGGCGTGAACACCGCCAACGTGCTGACCATGCAGTTCGATTTGCCGCGTTCGAAATACCCGCGGCCCCAGCAACAGGTATCGTTTTTTCAGGAGTTGAGCGCGCGCCTCGAGGCACTGCCCGGCGTCGAGACGGCGACGATCATGTCCGAGTTGCCTGGCAACGGGGCTTTTCGGGAAAGAACGAATCCTTTTCAGATTGAAGGATCGCCAATAGAAGATAAGAGCAGGCGGCCGCGGGCAGCGGTTTTGACTATCGGCCCCGGATATTTCCGCTGCATGCAAGCGCGGCTCTTACAAGGACGGGAGTTCACGGAACTCGACGGAGAGCCTGGCCACGAGGCGGCAATCATCAATCAGAGTTTCGCCGCCAAGCACTGGCCTGGCGAGAATCCGCTCGGAGAACGCATTAGCGCGGATGTTCATGGAACCGGTGCCTGGTCGACGATCGTTGGCGTTGCGGCCGATATCGTTCAGAACGACTACAGCGAGGGACTTCCTCGAGTATATCTGCCTTACCGGCAGAAGCCGACTAGTTCCATGTTCGTCGCCGCGCGGACGCGGGTCGTTCCGGCGAGCCTCACCCCCGCCTTTCGGCAAAGCGTGCGGGACTTGGATGCGAACCTTCCCGTATTCGCTCTGCGTTCTCTCGCCGATCATGTCTTGTTGGGCCATGCCGCCACACGCTTGTTCGGCTCGGCGTTTACTGTCTTAGCGATTATTGCCCTGGCGCTCGCATCCACGGGTCTGTATGCTGTGATTTCTCAGTCCGTAAACCAGCGTACCCGCGAGATGGCCATACGAGCCGCGATGGGCGCGAGCGGATCTCGCCTGTGGTGGCTCATGTTCTCTCAGGGTATGCGGCAGTTCACGATAGGACTCGTGATCGGGTTGGCTCTGTCGTTTGCCGTAGCCGGTGTGCTCAGTTCGCTACTGGTAGGCGTCTCTTCCAGCGATCCGGTTATCTACTTGCTCGTAGTTTCAGTGCTGATAGTTGTGGCTGCGCTCGCCTGCGGCTTGCCTGCGCGTCGCGCCGCGCGGTCCGACCCTGCCGCGCTGCTACGATTCGAGTAACCGTCCGCGTATAAAAGAGATTTCGATAAACGCTGCCCGGCCGCTGAGCGACCGCGGGAGTCCCACGTGTCCCGATAAGGATGTTATCGCTGTCGACGCCCTCGCTTGTTTTGTTCCATAAACAGGAGAGACCCCACCACCTGAGGCGGATTCTTCTCATCGGCCTTGCGTTGTTGGCGCTCGTGTATGCTGGCATGGTCGGCTATTATATGTGCGCCGAACCGTCATTCGTGTTCCGTCCCAGAAGGTTCAGCCAGGTTAACGCCTCGGTCCTCCCAAACTCGACACAACCAGTAACGTTCGCCAGCGAGAATGGCGTTACGTTATCCGGGGGGATCATGAAACCCCAGCCGGACACGGCGCATAAGTTCGCACCACTCCTAGCAGCAAGTAGAAGGCAGCCTCGTCAACGCAAGCAATCATGCGGTTTTCGCGGCGTGCCTTTGTGGGTACAGCCCTCGTTCTTGAGTTCCAGTGCCCGAAAGCGCCGCATCTCTTTTCAATCAGGTGTGCGGATTAGCTTGGTGGCCATACCCGCACTTTACCATATTGCGGGAGGTTAACTTATCGGTAGTGTCCCCCAATTTATGTGATGAGTAAGCTGGTTTTACAGCGGTTTTCAGTTGAGTGAGAAGATATAACCACAATGCTTGAACCAACCAAGAATGTCCTGGGCAGTAATTTTCTCAAGCGCTTTCGCCAGAGCCTTGTAAAGTTTCCTCTTCGTGCGAGCCTTGGGCGACCGCAGTATCTCCTTGATCTTTGAAATGCATTCGCTCAATCGGATTGAAGTCCGGCGAGTAAGCAGGGGTATGTAGAACCGTAATTACTCACGGGTTTTCGGGCTTTTCTGGCTACGCTGAAACTCCAATATTCATGCGGGTCTCAGCTTCGTACGAGAGGCCAGGTACAATAAGGGGCTTTGTTGCACGAATCAGAATGAAGAAGCGCGGATGCTGTGACGTGGTATGCTTTTTTTGCAATGAAAACAATTTGCCGCTGCGCCACCAGCCGGGAAGGTTTTCACTTTTCGTCTCGGCCAGTGCGCGCAAGGCCCTCAAGAACCAGAAGGCTGTCGCGACCATCTCAACCCAGACCTGAACGCGCCCTTCAGCTTCAGTGCTGTTCAGTCCTGTCCCATATGAAAAGTTACGCATAAGTTAACGTGAGTTCGATGTAAAAGTTGAAGCAAAGTAAGGAGATAAGCTCTGTCGTAGAGTCTCGGAACTCCTTTTTGGGTAAGAAACGCGATAAATTCGCGCCAGAAGTACCGACCACAAAAAGGAGAACCGAGATGGACATTGTACGACTCTTTGTTGACTGCGACGAATTCTGCCAGGGAACTTTGCCGGAGTTGAACGCCCAACAGCCCCGATTGAGCGATGGCAAGAAGCATCGCCAGCGCGAAAGCGGACTGACGATGAGCGAAGTGATGACCATCGTCATTCTGTTTCAGTCTTCCGGCTTTCGCAACTTGAAGACTTACTACACGCAGCACGTCTGCAAGCATCTGCGGGGAGAATTCCCGGACCTGGTCAGCTACGGGCGGTTGGTCGAACTGCAAAGCGAGATCGTCTTGCCGCTGGCCGCTTTCCTGCACACCCGCTTCGGGCCTTGCACAGGCGTCTCCTTCATTGACTCGACCCCGATCAAGGTTTGCCACAACTTGCGGATCAAGTCGAACAAGGTCTTCCGAGAACTGGCCAAACGGGGCAAGACCAGCACGGGCTGGTTCTACGGCTTCAAAGTCCACTTGGTGATCAACGACTGCGGAGAGTTGCTCGCCGTGATGATCACGCCCGGCAATGTAGATGACCGCAAACCCGCGCCACGCCTTGTCCGACGACTTTGGGGCAAGCTGTTCGGCGACCGTGGGTACATTTCAAAAGAGCTCTTCGAGTCGCTTTGGGAGCAAGGCGTGCAACTGATCACCAAGATCAAGAAAAATATGAAGAACAAGTTGATGCCGATGCTCGACAAACTGCTCTTGCGCAAGCGCGCCTTGAGCGAGACGGTCAATGATCAACTCAAGAACATTTGTCAGACCGAGCATACGCGCCACCGCAGCGTGGCGAACTTCGTGGTCAACTTGCTGGCCGCCTTGGTCGCCTACACCTATCAGGAGAAGAAACCTTCTCTCAACCTTCATCCTGACGACCTAGCGGCTTTGCCAGCGACCGTTTTTTAAGCTCTCTTACATCGAACTCACGTTGTGTTAAACGCTGAAGCGCTCCTCGTAGATCGCCTTTGCCTCGCGCGGCGTGGGCAGCTCAGCATCGGGCGAGATGGGCACGAAGATCAGCCAGAGCGGACGCTTGTAACGCGGTTTGCCGTCGACCTTGTACTCGATTACGCGGTAGAGCGCGAGCCGTTGCCCAGGCCATTTCCGTATCCGCACGTCATCCCAACGGCTGATCTCGGTGCGTCCGCCACCTTCGAGTTCCCACTCCTGATTGGCGCCGATCTTTGGCAGTGTCCGCGCGTCATTGAGCTTGACCTTTCGTCCGCGCACTGGCGGTCGTCCAAAACCTGGGTAAGGCAGCGGCAAGAAGAAAACGCGATTGCTAGCCACGCGTCCCAGCACCGGAATGCCCAAGCTGTGAACCGGATTGAGAAACGGCTCGACGGTATATTGCGCATCCACGGCCAGAACTTGCTTCTCAGACCAACCGTGTCGCTTGACGAACTCCTCCAGTTGCCCAACACCATAGGTGATCGGACCAGATTTCGGCCCGATCCAGCTGATCTCCAAGGGAAGCGTCCAACTCCCCTCACCGACGCGATCAGAAAGCAGCGACAAGCCATGCCCGGTATGCATCCCCGAAGCGCCGTGGACATAACCCAACTCGACGGTCCGAGTCTTGAGTCGCGGATAATCGCTCGCATCCAAAATCCGGACGCGCCATTTGCCTGTCGCCGGGTTGACCGAAATCTTCTCTTGCGATGCGAGCCAATCCAGACGCTCCTTGCGCAGTTGCTGCAGCCAGTCATCGTCCGAGATCGTCTCGGCCAATTCCTGGCTTGCGCGATCAATCCCAGTGTAAAGGCTGCTCTACTGGTAGCCCCACAAGGAACTGAGCGTCAGTTCGACCGGAGAGGCCGGACGTGGCCCAACCTCCAGGGCATCAACCAAATTGAACAAGACCCCGCTCGCTGGCCCAAGGCCCTGCGCGACGTGGTCACGAAAATCTTCTATACTCGCCTTCGAGGCGCTGTTGTTTTTCATAATGCGTCTAGCCTAACGCTAGATGCGCGCCTCGTGAGGAGGCTTAGCCTCCTCATTTTTTGACTAAACTCGTGTATTCAAAAGATCGTCGAACGAAACTAACATCCTTCGGCTCCTTGGATTGGGATTGACTACTTAAGCACGTGGGCAAAAGTTTTGAGGGATAAAGAATGCGCGCGACCACTGGCTCGCGCAGACGCCCCAAATCATAACCCCGCAAAACTTTTGCCCACATGCTTAGCCACTATATTTTGTGACGTTTTACGGCAATTCCCAAAGAGCCTTTTCATTTGGACTTACCGAAATGGGCTATCAATCTCAACCCTCTACATTAATCGACCTACTGCGCTGGAGAGCATTATCTCAACCTACTCGACTGGCCTATAGCTTTTTAACGGATGGGGAAGCTGAAAAAGTCGACCTAACGTATGAAGAGTTAGATTTCAAGGCTCGGACGATAGGCGCCCTGCTGCAGTCTTTAGAAACGACCGGCAGTCGTATATTACTTCTTTATCCCCCAGGTCTTGAATACATCACTGGTTTTTTCGGTTGCCTCTATGCGGGGATGATTGCTGTCCCTGCATATCCGCCCCGCATTAATCGTCCTGTGCTTCGATTACAGAACATTATCGAAGATGCGCAGGCAACAGTGGCATTGACTACTGGAGCCGTATTATCGAAGATAAAGCCGCTGCTCACACAAGACACTAGGTTGTATACTCTACGATGGATTAACACTGAGGACATCGATAGCAATTTAGCATCGACGTGGCAGGAGCCAGCGGTTAACAACAGGGCAGTGGCCTTCCTTCAGTATACCTCGGGATCAACAACTACTCCGAAAGGGGTAATGGTGAGTCACGAAAATGTGTTGCAGAACGAGCGAATGATACAACATACATTTCAACAAACGGAGGAATCAATCATCGTCAGTTGGTTGCCACTGTACCATGACATGGGTTTAATTGGTACTGTTCTACAACCCTTATACATAGGCGCTCCCGCAATCCTCTTTTCACCAGCGGCGTTTTTGCAACATCCATTTCGATGGCTCGAAGCCATTACACGTTATAAAGCGACTACTAGTGGGGGACCTAATTTTGCATATGAGCTGTGCGTTAAGAAGGTTACTTCCCAACAGCGGGCAAATTTAGATTTGAGCTCCTGGACCGTAGCTTTTAATGGCTCCGAACCCATCTGCGCAGAGACTTTAGAAAACTTCGCTGCATCGTTTGAGCCTCATGGGTTTCGTAGGGGCGCTTTCTACCCATGTTATGGACTTGCTGAAGCGACCTTATTTGTCTCCGGAAGGTTAAAGGATACTCCGCCCGCTATTGCGACTGTACAGGCGAGAGCGTTGGAACAAAACCGGGTGGTTGAGACTTCGGCAAGTGAAGAGCCAGCGAAGTCATTTGTCAGCTGTGGTAAACCCATATTTGAGGAAAAGATAATTATCGTCCACCCAGAGCAATTATCCGGATGCCCCTCTGACGAGATCGGAGAGATATGGGTAGCAGGTCCCAACGTAGCCAAAGGCTATTGGAACAGGGATAAAGAGACGGCCTACACTTACAAGGCTAGCATGGTAGAGAGAGGAGAAGAGCATTTCTTACGCACAGGAGATCTCGGGTTTCTCCGAAATGGGGAATTATTTGTAACGGGTCGCCTCAAAGACTTAGTTATTATCCGGGGACTTAATTACTATCCTGAGGATATCGAGAGAGCGGTCCAACATTGCCACACTGCCCTGAGATGGGGAGCCGGAGCCGCTTTCACGGTTGCGCGAGAGGGGGGAGAGCAGTTTGTAGTTATCCAAGAACTAGAGCGCAGTTATCAGCCGGATGTTGAAACTTTGGCAGATATTATTCGCCAGGAAGTCGCAGACCAATACGAGATACATATTGACACTGTGGTATTTATTCGATACGGCAGCATTCCTAAAACTTCTAGCGGTAAAATTCAACGTCACGCCTGCAAGGCAGCCTTCCTAGCAGGATCCCTGGATGTAGTAGGAGAAAGCATTTTGGAACCGGCTTCCATTCCTTCATCGGAAGATACTCTTACCAAGGAGTTGTTTCTCAACATGGATCCCGCAGATCGCCAGATTGAGCTGAGATCTTATCTGCGGTTTCGAATCGCCCAGATCTTGGGATTAGACCCATCCAGGGTGAATCTTCACCATTCTTTATCGAGGCTAGGCCTGGATTCAATTATGGCCGCTTCGCTGAGCGCTAGCTTGGCAGAAAAAATGCAGATAGAACTTTCCCCGGTCGATTTGATGCGGGGGCTCAGCGTCGTTGAATTAGAGGGTAAAATTCTCGCTTTGTGGGCAGCGGAGTGTGTGTGTGACTTGGGGAACGCGGAAAAGACAAGTTACGGAGTTGGGAATGCTCGACACATCCCTTTGTTGAAGCCATATCCTAGGGACGGACATCCGCCATTGTCATTCGCTCAGCAACGGCTTTGGTTCCTCGATCAGTTCCAGCCGGGCAGCGCATTTTATACCATACCGATCGCTCTCCAACTTTCGGGCCGACTCGAGTTGAGTGCGCTTGAGCATAGCCTCAGTAATGTCGTGCGCCGCCATGAAACTCTTCGGACGACATTCCCCATCGTGGATGGTCAACCAGTGCAGTTCATAACTGAAACCGTGAGCTTGGAAATGTCGATAGTAAATCTCCAGAAAGCCTCGAAGGAGAGACGAGAGGTTGAAGTTCGGCGAATCGCTGCTAGTCAGGCCCAGAAATCTTTCGATCTCTCCGTAGGCCCGCTCCTGCGCGTTAGTTTGCTTACGCTCAGCAATGAGATGCACATATTACTTCTGACATTGCATCATATTATTAGTGATGGATGGTCAGCTGATGTGTTCGTGCAAGAGTTGGTAGCAGCTTATGAAGGCTTCTCCCATGGGAGATCGCTATCGCTTACTGATCTGCCTATCCAGTACGCAGATTTTTCTCAATGGCAAAGGCAGTGGTTGCAAGGTGAAATACTGGACGCTGAGCTTTCGTACTGGAAGAAGCAGCTTGCCGGCAGCCCTCCCTTATTGGATCTACCGATTGATCGTCCGCGGCGAGCCATCCAGTCTTTCCGCGGCGCGCGTTACCATTTTACGCTATCGAGTGAGCTGTCCGCCTCGCTCAAGGTCCTCGGGCGACAGGAAGAGGCGACTCTCTTTATGGTTTTGCTAGCTGCTCTTCAGATTCTGTTATACCGATATTCGAGGCAGAGCGATATCAGTATAGGTACTGCTGTCCACAGTCGTAATTGGACCGAAATTCAGAGGCTGATCGGTTTTTTTGCCAATATCCTAGTCTTGCGGACTGAGCTATCAGGCAATCCGAGTTTTCGGAATCTGCTCAGGCACGTTCGGGAAGTAGCGTTGGGGGCTTATGATCACCAGCACCTTCCCTTCGAGAAGCTGGTCGAAATGCTACAGCTCGAACGTGGGCTGAGTTTCACTCCGCTCTTTCAAGTAATGTTCATTTTGCATAATGAGTTGAATGTTGCTATCGGGGAGAGAGAGGTGTCAGGTCTCTCTTTCAGCCGACTGCCAGAGCTTGAAGAGACCGGAACATCAAAGCGCGACCTATCTTTTTCCATCGTGGACGATCCACGTGGTTTGATTGGGGCCTTGGAGTACGACAGCGAACTTTTTGATCCCAGTAGCATCGCACAGATAGTGGAATGCTTTCGCACCTTACTTGGTAGTATTGTCAGTGATCCTGATCGCGCCATTTCGACTTTTCCGTTGCTTTCCGGTGCGGAGCGCCACCAGCTACTGGTGGCGTGGAACTCTCAGAAAAGCGCTCATCCGTTAAATAACACAATTCTTCAGCTATTAGAGAAGCAAGTCGAACAAGCTCCTGACGCGATTGCATTGGTTTATAAAGAGGAGCATCTCACATATCAGTCTCTTAATAGTCGGGCTAATCAGTTAGCGCGACATTTACAGAAATTAGGTGTCCATCTCGATATGCTGGTAGGTATCTGTCTGGATCGATCCTTGGAAATGGTGATTGGAATTCTGGGAGTCTTCAAAGCTGGCGGCGCCTATGTGCCGTTAGACGTGGCTTATCCGAAGGACCATCTGACCTTTATTCTCAGAGATGCAAGGGTAAAGGTGTTGATAAGTCAAGAACAGTTTATTGCCGAGCAGCTTCAGACCGATGCATACCTGGTAAGTCTTAGTGCAGACTGGCCTTCGATTACGCAGCAGAGTGATGCTAATCTTGATAACAATGTAGGCTGTCCAGAAAATTTAGCCTACGTAGTCTATACATCCGGATCTACTGGGAAGCCGAAGGGGGTGATGATCTCTCATGGCGGTTTGTGCCAATATATCCAGTCTCTTCAGCCCCCTCTTGATATCACCCCAGATGACTTATATCTCCATACTGCTTCAATTGCATTCTCCTCTTCTGTCCGACAATTTATGGCGCCACTTTCTCAAGGCGCCACTGTAGTTATCGCATCTTCCGAGGAGATAATGGATCCGTTGGCGCTATTTCAGATGATCAATCGGCGGAACGTAACTGTCATTGATCTTGTCCCATCATATTGGCGGAATTGCGTTCATCTACTGTCTCGTTTAGAAGCTGAGTCACAGAGATCTCTTCTGAATAATAAACTACGCCTAGTACTATCCGCGAGCGAGCCGCTCTCCATTGATATAGCAACGACATGGAAGGCCGGTTTCAAACACAACGCACACTTAATTAACATGCTGGGTCAAACGGAGACGGCAGGTATTGTTGCTATGTATCCAATTCCCGCTAGTATGAAAAGTGGGCTAGAGATAGTTCCGGTCGGGCGACCGATCTCCAATACCTCGATATACCTATTGGACTCACACCTCGAACCGGCACCCGTCGGAGTGCCTGGAGACATATACGTAAGTAGTAACTGCTTAGCCAGGTGTTATCTCAACCAACCTGAATTAACTGCTGAGAGGTTTATCCCTGCCCCCTTTTCCCCGGAGATGGGGATCAGGATGTATAAAACCGGGGACCTGGCCCGCTTTCAACCAGACGGGACCATTGAGTTTCTAGGTCGTATCGACCATCAAATTAAGATTCGCGGCTTCCGTGTTGACCCCGGAGAGATCGAGACCGCATTGAGAGAGCATCCTCTAGTTCAAGAGGTCATAGTAATAGCGCAGAAAGATGCTCTTGGCGAAAGAAAGCTTGTTTCCTACTTGGTTGTAAACCAAGCTTCGCCTCTTTCTGTAGGTGATCTGCGCGGGTTTTTGAAGGAGAAGCTCCCTAATTATATGATACCCTCTACATTCATAAGCTTAGACTGTCTCCCTCGATTGCCAAATGGGAAGGTAGATCGCAGAGCGCTTCCTGAGTTTAATCTACAACAAGCTGGACTATCACCTGCCTGTGATGGACCGCTTACGTTGGTTGAGAGGATGATATTAGAGATTTGGCGCGAAGTATTAAAGGTGGAGCGTATAGGCATTCACGATAATTTCTTCGATCTAGGGGGCCACTCCCTTCTTGCTACCCAAGTGACATCCCGTGTACGTGATGTTTTCAAGGTTGAACTACCTTTGCGCAAACTTTTTGAGGATTCTACTGTTTCTGGCCTCGCTCGCGCGATTGGGCAGATCGATAATACGCCTCACCAGGCTATAATAAATACAATATCGCCTAGACCAGGTGTACGTAAGAGCATCGATCACTTAATAGCTGATCTCGAGTCTCTCTCCGAGAATGAAGTGCTATCTCAACTCAACCTTGCAGACCAAAGCAAGTATTCAAAATAGCGCTTTGAGGAAGTAAGTTATGAACGATCTGCTACGACGGATAGCTGAACTATCGCCCGAGAGACGGAAGCTCCTACTCAAGGCGGTATGGAAAGGTAGCGGAGATCTCAACGCTTTTCCGTTATCGTTCGCCCAACAACGACTGTGGTTTCTCGATCAGTTAATGCCTGGAAGCCCTGTTTATAACGGCGCCGGCGCTATTCGTTTTGAAGGTCTCCTCCAAGAGGTTGAGCTGAAGCGAAGCCTTAAAGAAATCATCAGACGTCATGAAATCCTTCGGGCTACGTTTATCAACATTGATGGACAGCCACTCCAGATTATTGGTCCGATATCGGACTTGGAACTGTCAGTAATAGATCTCACTGAACTTCATCCAGATAAGCGTGATCAAGAAGCTAAACGGATAGCCAATGAAGAGGCCCGTCGTTCCTTCGACCTAGCCTGTGGCCCTCTCTTAAGAGCTTCTCTACTGCGTCTCAGCGAGGAAGATCACATCCTGCTCTTGGCCATGCATCATATCATTTCTGATGGTTGGTCTCATGAAGTATTCTTGCGAGAGTTAGGAATACTGTACAGAGCATTCTCTGCTGGGGAACCCTCGCCACTGCCGGAACTCCCCATTCAATATGTTGATTTCGCTGTCTGGCAGCGAGAACATCTGTTGAGGAGAGTCTTGGAAAACCAACTATCTTATTGGATGCAGCAGTTGAGTGGTGTCATTCCGCGTCTGGAGCTACCTGCCGATTATCGGCGGCCGACACAACAGAGCTTTCGCGGCGCCACTCAATATTACCAGTTGCCGAGCAATCTTGCAGGGGCGTTGAAGGATTTGAGTCGACATGAGGATGTTACTCTATTCATGACACTGCTTGCCGCTTTCAAGGCGCTTCTCTATCGATATACGGGGCAGGTAGATATTGTTATAGGAACCCCTATCGCTAATCGTAACTGGGTCGAGACAGAAGGTCTAATAGGTCTCTTCGCTAACACTCTGGTGCTCAGAACCGACCTTTCTTGTAATCCTACTTTTAGAGATTTATTAGGACGGGTGAGGGAGGTTACTTTGGGGGCATACAATCACCAGGACCTCCCTTTCGAGAAACTTGTAGAAGAAAAACATCCGGATCGGTATCTAAGCCATACACCGTTAATACATGTAATGTTTGTCTTTCAGAATGTCCCTGCCCACGCCTTGAAGCTTTCTAAATTGAAATTGACCCCATTAAGGTTCAACACCGAGACGGCAAAGTTCGACTTAACTATTAGCTTAACGGATGGGCTGGAAGGCCTGACTGGTTCGTTTGAGTACAGCACCGATGTCTTCGAGGCCGACAGGATTAGACGAATGTGGTGGCATTTGGAAAGGTTATTGGAGAGCCTAGTTATTGATCCAGGGCTCCGACTTTCAGATTTGTCCCTATTGACCAGGATGGAGCGAGAGCAAATCTTGTTGGAATGGAACCAAACAGCGGCGGATTACTTAAGGGACCGATGCATCCATCAACTATTTGAGTCGCAGGCGGAACGCACCCCAGAGGCGGTGGCAGTGATCTACAGTGAGCAACAGCTCACCTACCACGAATTGAATTGCCGAGCGAATCAATTGGGGAACTACTTGAAAAGGCTTGGAGTGGGGCCTGAAGCGCTGGTTGGTATATGGCTAAATAGATCGATTGAGATGATCTTAGTACTGTTGGGGGTGTTGAAGGCTGGGGGAGCCTATTTGCCGCTAGATCCGGAATACCCGCTGGAAAGACTGTCGTTCATGCTAGAGAGTACAAGAGTGAGAGTAGTGTTGACACAGAAGGAGTTAGAGGATCGTCTACCAGCTTATTGGGGACAGGCGGTCTGTATAGATATAGATGAGGAGTGGGAGAGAATCGGTGAGGAGAGTGAGAGGGAACCAGGGAGTAAGGTTGAAGCCGCGAACCTCGCCTACATCATCTACACTTCCGGCTCAACCGGAACACCCAAAGGGGCGATGAACGAGCACCAGGGCGTAATCAACCGCCTGGTCGGGATGCAGCAAGACTACGGACTCGGAGCGCGCGATGCAGTGCTGCAGAAGACCCCGTTCAGCTTTGATGTCTCGGTATGGGAGTTCTTCTGGCCCTTGCTCTTTGGAGCCCGGCTGGTAGTGGCGCCGCCCGGCGGCCATAAGGATCCGATTTATCTCGCCCGGACCATCCGACAACAGAACATCACCACCATGCATTTTGTGCCTTCGATGCTGCAGGCATTCCTGGAACATGACGAGGCCTCCGAGTGTCAGAATCTGGTACGGGTGCTGTGCGGTGGAGAAGCCCTACCGGCTTTGCTGGCGCGGCGTTTCTATGAGCGGTTGCCGGATACGGATCTGTACAATCTTTACGGACCCGCTGAAGCTGCGATTGACGTAACCGGCTGGAACTGCCGGCAGGGCGCAATCGGCGCCGGTGTCCCCATCGGCCGACCGCTCGCCAACACGCGCATCTACATTCTCGACGCCCATCACCAACCGATGCCGATCGGAGTTACAGGGGAACTGCACATCGGAGGGGCACAGGTTGGGCGAGGTTATCTCGATCGCCCGGAGTTGACAGCGGAGAGGTTCCTGCCCGATCCCTTCGGACGAGAGCTTGGGGCCCGGATCTACAGGACGGGAGACCTTGGCCGTTGGATGCCGGAGGGCCAGATCGAGTTCCTCGGTCGCAACGACTTCCAGGTCAAGATCCGCGGCTTCCGCATCGAGCCGGGCGAGATCGAGGCGAGGTTGGTGGAGCGCCCCGAGGTGCGCGAGGCGGTGGTGGTGGCGCGCGAGGAGGGCGAAGCCGGCAGGCGGCTGGTGGCCTACTACACGGGCGAGGAGATCGGGGCCGAAGCACTGCGCGCCCACCTCTCGTCGGCGTTGCCCGAGTACATGGTCCCGGCGGCCTACGTCCGCCTCGAATCCCTGCCGCTGACGCCGAACGGGAAACTGGACCGGAGGGCGCTGCCGGCGCCCGGGGAGGGGGCCTACGCCGGCCGGGGCTACGAGCCCCCGGAGGGCGAGACCGAGGCCGAACTGGCGCGGGTCTGGGCCGAGGTGCTTATGGTTGAGAGAGTGGGGCGCCACGACAACTTTTTCGAACTCGGCGGCCACTCCCTGCTGGCGGTTCAATTCCTCTCCCGGTTGCGTCAGTCTCTGGGCGTAGAGGTACTGCTGGCCGACATCCTCGCCCACCCGGTCCTGGCCGACTTCGCGCGGGCGGTCGAAGGCTCGGCGCGGGCCGAACTGCCGCCTATCACGCCGGCGGATCGCGGCCGCCATCTCGAACTCTCGTTCGCGCAGCAGCGGCTGTGGTTCCTTTCCCAGTTTGAGGGGGCGAGCCGGGCCTATCACATCGCCGGGGTCCTGAGACTGAGGGGAGATCTTGATCGGCGGGCGCTGCGACGGGCGCTCGATCGGATCATCGCGCGCCACGAAGCCCTTCGCACGACCTTCTCCCAAATCGACGGCTGGCCGGTCCAGGTCATCGGGTCCGAGGAGGGCAGTTTTCACTTGCGGGAGCACGATCTGTGTCAGGAGGCCGACGCGGCCGGCGCGCTCGACCGGCTGGCCGAGCGCGAAGCCGGAGAGCCCTTCGACATGGAACGGGGTCCGCTGATCCGCGGGCGGCTGGCGCGACTGGCGGAGGACGATCACGCGCTGCTGGTAACGATGCATCACATCGTCTCGGACGGGTGGTCGATGGGGGTCCTGGTCAACGAGCTGAGCGTGCTCTACCGGGCCTATCGATCAGGCGAAGCCGATGGGCTGCCGGAGTTGCCGGTCCAGTACGCGGACTACGCGGCCTGGCAGCGGCGGTGGCTGAGCGGGGAGGTCTTGGAGCGGCAGGCCGAGTACTGGAAGAGGGCCCTGGCCGGGGTGCCCGCGCTGCTGGAATTGCCCGCCGACCGCGCGCGGCTGGCGCGGCAGGACTACGCGGGCGGGAGCGTCCGGGTCGAGATCGGGGAGGGGCTGACGGGCGGGCTGAAGGCGCTCAGCCTGCGCCGCGGGACGACGCTCTATATGACGTTGCTGGCGGGGTGGGCGGCGCTGTTGGCGAGGCTCTCCGGACAAGATGAAGTGGTGATCGGGACGCCTGTGGCCAACCGGATGCGGATGGAGATCGAGCCGTTGATCGGCTTGTTCGTCAACACCCTGGCGTTGCGGATCGATCTGACGGGATTGCCGAGTGTGGGAGAGTTGCTGGGGTGGGTCAAGGCACGGACGCTGGAGGCGCAGGAGCATCAGGAGATCCCCTTCGAGCAGGTGGTGGAGATCGTGCAGCCGCCGCGGAGTCTGTCGCACGAGCCAATCTTTCAGACAATGTTCGCCTGGCAGAACGCGCCCGGAGGCAGGCTCGATCTGCCGGGACTGAGGATTGCTCCGATGGAGGCGCCGAGTGTCACGGCGAAATTCGATCTGTCGCTCTCGCTACAAGATGCCGGGCAAGGGATCGTGGGAGGACTGGAATATGCGACGGCGCTATTTGATAGGGTGACGGTGGAGCGTTGGCTCGGATACTGGTATAGGCTATTGGAGGGGATGGCGGCAGATGAGGCGCAGTGGATCGATCAGTTGTCGTTGCTCGGGGAGGCGGAACGGCGGCAGTTGTTGGAGGAGTGGAACGAGACGGAGGCGGACTATCCGCGGGAGAAGTGTGTCCACGAGTTGTTCGAGGAACAGGTCGAGAGGAGTCCGGAGGCGGTTGCGTTGACCTGTGAA
>Ga0187894_10002923_pt1 | contig 19778 bp, 15 predicted proteins | sample GBC1701081metaG_FD_136650 | JGI IMG/M metagenome (GOLD analysis project Ga0187894, IMG submission 136650) | White microbial mat communities from a lava cave in the Kipuka Kanohina Cave System on the Island of Hawaii, USA - GBC170108-1 metaG ...
ACCTCCCAAAGGCTATTCAAAGGCTGAAAAACACGAGAATGCGCGCGGATTATATGCGCCGGACAAGGAAAATCCCATGCTCAAAGCTGTGCGATGAAATTTTGCCAGGAGAATCTTTTGAAGGAATTTGCCAGATCAACCGAAGGATCAATAGCGGCAAGAAAATAGCGTGGTGAGAAAATATTGCGGGAAGTCTTTTGGCGTAAGTCGTGAGCCAATAACAAAGAGGCCGATTGCTCACTGGGTACAATCGGCCTCTTCGCGCCAAAGAACAGTTGAGCGGTAGCAGCGGGGTTAAGGTTGTTACCGGCATCGGACCGCCACCTCCCTAACTCAACACCAGCAGATCTTGCTGGCACCTATGAAAAACACTCAATCGGGCGTTTCTTCCAGAATTTTTCCGGCCTTCCCCGAAAAAATTTCGCCCTGTGCGGCCGGATCAGTACCGCGCTGACCTTGAGCCGGTAAAACATACCGGCGTAAAATGGTTATGCGGTTCACCTTATCTGGAGAAAATTCATATGGACATACACGAGTCTCCTGGCCCGGAGTCTGTTGAACAACTGGCCAAACGGGTTTTCACCGAACTCCATCAGACCATCATCTCCCACGAAACCGGATCGGTTGGAGGAGAAGTCGAGTCCGTCCATGACATGCGCGTCTCTATTCGCCGTCTCAGAGTCGCGCTGAGCAATTTCACGGTCTGCATGACCAAAGAAGACCGAAAGAGGTTACAGTTAAGGTTGGAAAATCTGGCCGATGCGCTGGGCGGCGTGCGCGACATGGATGTGATGATCGCCGCGATGAAAGCTGCGCTCTCCGCCCGTTCCGATCAAGAGAAGCTTGTGATCTCCAGGTTTATCAGACGGCTACGGGCCAGGCGCAGATCGCGATTGCAGGTGTTGAAAAATTACCTGCGCGGCGAAGAGTACGCCGGATTCAAACGCGAGCTCCCGTCCGAGTGGATCAAGACCGAACCTGCGGAACCGTATTCCGCTCCTGTGGACATTCACCCCGAAACGCGCGAAATGATCGAGGAGGAGCATGGCCAAGCCGCTTAAAATCAGGAAGATTTCTCACGATAGCCAGCCGGAGAAGGCCGCAAAGCGAATTCTGCGGACACGAATCAAGGAGTTCTATTCACATTGGCCCAATCCTGACCATGCGCCGACTATCGAACAACTCCACAACCTGCGAATTTCGGGAAAGCGTTTGCGTTACAGCGCCGAAAGCCTGCGCGAGCTTTATCCCGACAGACTGGCGCTGCTGATCGAACTGCTCAAACGCAGTCAGGACCTGCTTGGCGAGATTCAGGATTGCGTGACTCAGCGCGGCATGATCGAAGAGTATCTGGCCCGGATGCGCCGCCGGACACCGCGGAACGATCAGATCGGCGCCCTGGAAAAGATCATATCGGAATACGAGCAGCGCCAATCAATGCTGTTTACGCAGTTCCACGAAACCTGGCGCGGGATGACGATGGATGAGTTTCGGGAGAGCTTAAAGGCGATGGCCTCGCGCGCCAAAAACCAAAGCAGGCGCAATCAACACAAAATGACCAAAATGGCGAAACGCATGAACCTGTTTTACCCATGATCGCCGCCGCGAAATCATTCTCTGTTGATCAAACTGGCGACGAAACCCGCGCCGAAGCCGTTGTCAATGTTGACGACGGCGACGTTCGAGGCGCAGGAGTTGAGCATTCCGAGCAGCGCGGCGACGCCGTTGAAACTGGCGCCGTAACCGACGCTGGTCGGCACGGCAATGACTGGCGCGCTGACCAACCCGCCAACCACTGAAGGCAACGCCCCTTCCATTCCCGCCACACACACAATTACCCGCGCGGATTGCAGCGACTCGCGCCGGCTCAGAACGCGGTGAATGCCGGCCACCCCGACGTCGAAAATCCTCTCAACCTGGTTACCCATTATTTCGGCGGTGACGGCGGCCTCGTCGGCCACGGGAATGTCGGACGTGCCGGCTGTGACTACCGCGATCACACCGCGCCCACGCGCTGTTCTGTCGCGCCGCACCGAGATCGAGCCACAAGACTGATGATACTCCGCGTCTCCGGCAATCGTCCTGATCTGCTCGAATGTTTCACGATTGACGCGAGTGATGAGCAGATTCGATGAACGTTCGAGCAGCGACGAAGCGATGCCAATAATCTGTTCAGGCGTCTTCCCCGGCCCGAAGATGACTTCAGGAAAGCCTAGGCGGATCGAGCGATGATGATCAACCTGCGCGTAACCCAGATCTTCATACGGCAGATGGCGCAGCCGTTCCAGCGCCTGATCCAGATCCACACGACCTTCCTTGAATCCCAGCAGCAACTCTTTCAATCGTTCTTGGTCCATAAAAAACTGAGGGCTTTATAGCGTCTGGCGCGTTGCTTGACAAGCTTTCGCGGCGGCCAATATAGTCTCCTATCAATTCAAACGCATTGTCATCGCGGTAGCGCACAGGCAGATGAAATCCATCACCATAGGTATCACCGGAGCGAGCGGTTCAGTATACGCTCAGCGGTTGCTGGCGCGCCTCAATGCGAGTCCTGAAATGGCCCGCATTGACCTCGTCATCTCGCAAGCCGGCGTCCGTGTTGTGAGCGAGGAATTGGGGCTGAATGTCGCCGGAACCGACCGCCGGGTCATCCGCGAATTGTTGGGCGAAGATTCTGAAAAGGTCATTGTTCATTCGGCGAACGACATCGGCGCTTCGATCGCTAGCGGCTCTTATCTGAGCGATGCGATGGTGATTGTTCCGTGCAGCATGGGCGCTCTTGGAGCCATAGCCCAGGGCATTTCAAGAGACCTTGTCCACAGGGCCGCCGACGTGACGCTCAAAGAGAGCCGCCTTCTCATACTTGTGCCACGTGAAACGCCACTTAATGTAATACATTTGGAAAATATGCTTAAACTGGCGCGTTTAGGCGTCAGGATATTACCAGCAATGCCTAGTTTTTATCACCACCCTGAAACGATTGACGACCTGATCGAGCATTTCATTCATCGCCTGCTGGATCACCTGGGCGTTTCACATGAGCAACGGACCCGGTGGGAAGGAAGTAAGAAGACGGGGGGACGGGGGGACGGGGGGACACGGACTCCTTAACGCGCTCAAAAGCAATGACGTGAAGTAAGAAGACGGGGGGACGGGGGGACGGGGGGAACAGAATAAGACTTCGCCCTGTCGCCCCGTCGCCCTGTCGCCCCATCTCATCGAGTTATGTTTCGCAGTCTGAAAATCACACTCGAGATGATCAAGATCGAGCACACGCTCTTCGCACTGCCGTTCGCATTTTTGGGCGCGGCGCTCGCGGCGAGAGGTCTGCCGGCGTGGAATCAAATCTTGTGGATTGTCGTGGCGATGATTGGAGCGCGTTCGGCGGCGATGGCTTTCAACCGGCTGGTTGACCGTGAGTTCGACGCGGCGAATCCGAGGACAAAGATGCGGGCGATTCCCGCCGGGCAGCTTCACGCTCGGTTCGTCACCGTCTTCACCATCGCCTCCGCCGCGCTATTTTTCCTCGCGGCCTTTATGCTCAACCGGCTGACACTGATCCTTTCACCGGTGGCGTTGGCCTCGGTTTTGTTCTATTCCTACACGAAGCGGTTCACCTCGTTGTCGCACCTGGCGCTCGGATGGTGCTTGTCCATCGCGCCAACGGGAGCGTGGATCGCAGTGCGCGGCAGTGTTGATTCGCCCGCGCCGTTGTTGCTCAGCCTGGCCGTGATGTTGTGGACCGCCGGGTTTGACATCATCTACGCCTGCCAGGATCGTGATTTCGATGAACAAGCCGGGCTGCGCTCGATCCCACAAAAATTCGGCATTGCGCGGGCGCTGTGGATTTCGCGGGGGCTTCACGCGACGATGTTCGCGGCTTTGGTCTGGATGTACTTTCTCGCGGACTTGCGCTGGTTAGGGTTGGCGGGCATCATCGCAACGGCTGCGTTGCTGATCTATCAACACAGGCTTGTACGCCCCGATGACCTGTCGCGTTTGAACGCTGCGTTCTTCACGACCAACGCCTATGTCAGTGTGATCCTGTTTGTAACTATTACGGCGGACATCTTTTTGATCAAATGAAAATCGTGCTGAGAACAATCTGTCTGCTTTGCCTGATCTTCACAGTCTCGGCGCCGAAGACCGCCTTCGCTCAGACAGATCAGAACCGGAAGGTTCAGACCGTCGAGGTCCACACGCATCAATACGCCCCGCTGCGCGAAGTCGAGATGGAGATCAAAGATTTCACCTTCCCGGCGCCCGACGGCGGAAAGATCAATCTGCGTGAGGCTGCGCGAGATAAAAAACTCGCGCTCGTGCATTATTTCGCCGCGTGGTGTCACAACTCCAACTACGACGTAGTGACGTTGACGGAGCTTTACAACAAATACCGCGATCAGGGATTGCTGGTCATCGGCGTTTGCGAATATTCGAGCCGTAAGGAACTGCGCGAGTTCATCGAAAAGCGCAAACCGAGCTATCCGATCTGCCTTGAAAACGATGGCAAGAAGAAAGACCGCACCGGCACGACCCATTACGCCTATCGCAAACAGGTTGACGATCAGCGGAATTGGGGGACACCCCTCAATATTTTGATAGTCGACAGCGACATTCAAAAAGAGGGCGAAGTCGTCGCCAGGCGGGTTCGCATCGCCCCAGGCGAAGTGGTCAAGACGGAGCTTGAGGAGATCATCCGCCGCCATTTACAGTTGGACTGATGACTATGCCACAGGATTTCGAAATCAAGCCGGCGACCGTCGGCGACATATCGTTGATTCTGAGCTTTATCAAAAAGCTCGCCGTCTACGAAAAGCTGACGCACGAGGTGACGGCCACCGAAGACGTCTTGCGAGAAACGCTCTTCGGCGTGCGCCGCTACGCCGAAGTCGTCATCGGCTACCATCATGGCGAGCCGTCCGGCTTCGCGCTCTTCTTTCACAGCTACTCGACCTTTCTGGGCAAGCCAGGCATCTACCTGGAGGACCTGTTCGTTGACGAGCAACATCGCGGCAAAGGTTTCGGCAAGGCCCTGCTTGTTTACCTGGCCAGGTTGGCGAAGGAACGGAATTGCGGACGCCTGGAGTGGGCGGTGCTCGATTGGAACGAACCGTCCATCAATTTTTATAAGTCGCTCGGAGCCAGACTCATGGATGAGTGGATGGTCTTCCGCCTGACCGGCGAGTCGCTGGACAAGCTGGCTGACGAACGAATTGATTGAAGAGTCGCCCACATCGTAGTGGGCGACTTTGGAGAAACAATGAAAATCAACCATGAAGAAACGAAGAAACAAAGAAAATCTTCGAGCTCTTCGTTTCCTTCGTTTCTTCGTGGTTGATTTTCCGCGGGGGAAATCATGATGAACCACTTTTTGCTCGACCGCGCGCTTACCCCAATCGCCGATAAAGTTATTGCGAATGAGCGGTTGAGTTTTGAAGACGGTATGAAGCTTTACCACAGCAATGACATGCACGGCGTGGGCCGTTTAGCCGACATAGTTCGCCGCCGCAAACACGGGCTGAAGACCTATTTCAACGTCAATCGTCACCTGAACCCAACCAATTACTGCTACGCCGATTGCAAATTCTGCAGCTTTTTCGTCAAGCACAACCAGGAGGGCGGTTACACGCACAACATCGAAGAGTGCTTGAAGATCGCGCGCGACGCCTGCCAGCAGGGCGCAACCGAATTGCACATCGTCGGTGGATTGAACACACGCCTGCCGTTCTCCTACTTCACCGACATGCTTTCGGCCATCAAGCGGGAGTTCCCGCAGCTTCACCTGAAAGCCTTCACGATGGTCGAGCTGGATTTCTTCGCCAAGTTTTACAAGATGACCGACGAAGAGATGATCGAGAAACTCCGAGCGGCGGGAATGGATTCCTGCCCGGGCGGCGGAGCTGAAGTTTTCGCCGAAGAGACCCGCGAAAAGATCTGCACGCACAAGACCGATGGCGACCGATGGCTCGAAATGTCCGGCAAAGTCCACAAAGCCGGACTGAAGACCAACGCGACGATGCTTTACGGCCACATCGAATCCATTGAAGACCGTGTCGATCATTTCGCGCGCTTGCGCGAACAGCAAGACAAGTCAGGCGGGTTTCAATGCTTCATTCCACTGGCGTTCCATCCGCCGGGCACACAACTCGCGCATCTGCCCGGCCCATCGGGCATTGATAGTTTGAAGACGATGGCCGTCTCGCGCCTGATGCTCGACAACATTGATCACATCAAAGCCTACTGGGTGATGCTCGGTAAAAAGCTCGCCCAAACCGCGCTCCATTTCGGCGCGAACGACTTGGACGGCACGATTACGGGCGGCGGCGAATTGATGGAGTCCTATCTGGTCGAAGCGAAGAACGATAACGAAGCGTCGAAGGAAGAGATCATCAAACTCATCACCGAAGCCGGCTTTGAAGCCGTCGAACGCGACACGCTCTATCACTTGCTGCACGAGTACGCGGCGGCATAAACCATAAGAGATATTTTCAAACCAGGGCCAAACTACAAGCAAATTATCAACCAATGGTGCGATCAATATTTTCGAGGGCGGGCTATAGGGAAGGTTGAAAGGTTTAACAGTTGGAACCTTAAAGTTGACCAGCGGCGGCGCCTGGCGTAGATTTTCCACCGTCACATCGGTGGAAATCGGAGTTTGTTGAAAAGTTTCTCTCAGCCATCCCCCTTTCGGAGAACTCAGATGCGCGTTTTTAGCCCGCGCGCCCAGCAAGGAGGTCCCAAATGCTCCCTACCATTGCGCGTATTTTCATCAGCTCGACGTGGCTCGATCTGCAACCCGAGCGCCAGGCCATAGAGGATGCTATCAACCGCATGAGTTCGGGCAAGTTCATCAGCATGGAGTATTTCGGCAGCCGCCCGGAAGGAGCCGAACAGATCTCTCTTGTCGAAGTGGACAACGCAGACATCTTCATCGGGATCATTGGCGGACGTTACGGGTCGGGTATCACCGAAGCCGAATATCAACGCGCGCGCCAGCGCGGTCTGCCCTGCTTTATATACTTCAAGGACGAAAAGGCCATTTCGGCGGAGGGCCGTGATAAAGAACCGGAGAGGTCCGCGCGACTCGCAGCCTTCAAAGAAAGCCTGAGCAAACACCACATCATCACGTTCCCCTTCACCATGCCCGGCGATCTGGCTATTTGCGTCAGAGACGATCTCTACCGATGGTTCGATCAGCGACGCGCGGCGAAGTTCGCCGCCGTCGCCGTCGGGAATATCGTCACGACGCGCGATGATCAGCGTCCGGTGCGCTTGCAGGTCGGCGCGGCGGAAGGCGTCCTGGTTTACGACGGCGCGCTGGCGCAACCGCGTCCGCGCCCAACGCCGGTGCGGCCGAGCGTGCGGCCATTTCTCGAGTTGCTCGACCGCACGGCCGAGTCTGACGCGGCGGTGAAAGCTTTGCAGGAATCGTCGCCGGTGGAATTTTACGGGCAGGCAGGCATCGGCAAAACGGCGCTGCTGCGCCACCTGGCCTATCACACGGCCAACGGCGATTTCCCTGACGGCGTAATCTACCTAGAGCAGGTGGGTCAGCGCCCCGTCGCTGACCTGCTGCAATTTCTCTTCGATTCGTTCTACGAGCGCGCGCCCGGCTACAAGCCGCGCGAAGCTGAATTGCTCAATCTGCTGCGCGGCAAGCGCGCGCTGGCGCTGCTGGATGACGTCGAACTGCCGCGCGCGGAGATCGAGCGCGTGCTGAACGCCGCGCCGGAATGCGCGTTTCTGCTCTCGTCCGAAGAGCGGAACCTCTTCGGGGAAGGGCGCGCGCTGCAATTGCCAGGTCTGCCAGAGCCAGAAGCCGCGCAGTTGCTGGAACGTGAATTGGGCCGGCCGCTCGCGCCGGAAGAGCAGTCCGCCGCGCAAACCATCTGTGCGATGCTCGCAGGCCATCCTTTGCACATCGCGCAAACAGCGGCCCTCCTCCGGGAGTGTAATCTGTCGCTTGGCGAGTTCGCCACACAGATGCAGGCGACGCAGGCGCGGGGGAAAAGCCCTGCTGAGTTGCTCAACCGGCAGATGGCCGCCGCCCTCTCCAACGACGAGAAACGAGCGATGGCGGCGTTGGCCGCGTTGGATGGCGCGCCAGCGCTCGCCAAAAACCTGGCGGCGATCTCCGGGGTATCCAATGTCGAAGCGACACTGGATAAACTGGCGCAGCGCAAGCTCGTCGAGACGCGCGCCGCCGGTTATCGTCTGACCGGCTCGCTGCAAACAATCCTGTCGAAAGACTGGGATTTGACCGAGTGGCGCGCACGCGCGCTTGCCTACTTCACAACCTGGGCTGAAGCGCAGCGACGCGACCATCCGCGTATCGAGGAGTCTTCCGCGGCGCTCCTGGCCATTTTCAATTGGGCCTTACGGAATGGCCGCTGGGATGAGGCGAAGCGGCTGGGCAAGGCTTTGGAGGGCGCGCTGATCCTGAGCGGGCGCTGGGAGGCCTGGGGACAGGTATTACAACAGACGGGACAGGCCGCCGCCGCGATTGGCGATGAAGAGACGGCTGCCTGGGTCTTACATCAACAAGGCACGCGCGCCCTCTGTCTGGGCGCCGACGATGCGGCGCGGCGTTCCCTGACCGAAGCGTTGGAGCGCCGCGCCGCAATGGGCGATCACGCAGCGGCCTCGGCCACGCGTCACAATTTGGATTGGCTATTTCCGCCCGTTCCCTTTACGGCGCCAGGATCCGCCGTGGCGCCAGCGCCGTCTGGCCGACCGATTCCTGGCTGGCTCAAAATCATCGGCGCGGCTTTGCTGGCGGGGCTGGGCGGGTGGCTCTTCTGGCCTGAAGCAAAGCCGCAATTCTCGCCTGCGCAGTTATCGTTTCCGAGTCAGCCTCTCAATCAACCGAGCGCGCAGCAGACAGTGACATTAACCAATCCGGGACCGAAAGAGCTGACGATTGACGAGTTACGGATCGAAGGCGCAGCGGCGGGCGATTTCGCCATTGCGGGCGATGATTGTCGTGGCAAGCGTCTGGCTCGTGGCGAAAAGTGTAGCGTCAGCCTCATCTTCACGCCGCGCGCGGCAGACGCGCGCGAAGCCATTTTGAAACTCATCGGCCGGCCAAGCGAGCTATTGCCGGAGCTGATGATGAGCGGAGTAGCCGTCGCCATACCTCCGCCATCGCCAACTGTTTCACCAGCGCCAACTGTTTCACCTACGGGCGCGAGCATGCCCACTCCGCCGCCGGCTCCTCGATTGGAGGCCAGCCGGGGCGAGATGCCTTTCGGTACGCGACAGGTGAGAACGAGCAGCGGCGATTCGCTGACTCTGACCAACCGGGGCGCGGCCGACTTGATGATCAGCGGCGTGACAATCAACGGCCCGCACCGCGGCGATTTTTCCGCCGCGAACGGCTGCGCGCAAAGGACGATTCGGCCGGGCGACGCCTGCGCAATCAACGTCACGTTCACGCCGAGCGCCGAAGGCGAGCGTAGCGCAACGCTCATTATCAGCAGCAACGACGCCGGCAGCCCGTTGAGCGTTTCCTTGACGGGAAGCGGGGTTCTGCCGCCGCCCGATCCGCCGGAGATCCAACCTAACTCGCTCAATTTTGGGCGGGTCGAGTTAGGCCGAAGCGCCGCTCAATCCGCCACGCTCACCAATGTCAGCGAGGCGCCGTTACGAATCGGCGACGCGTCCCTGACCGGCGATCAACTCGGCGAATTCAAGCTCGAACAGAACGGTTGTCAGGCGAAGGTTCTGCCGCGCGGCGGCCAATGCGCGATCCGCGTCGCTTTCACCCCGCAAACCAGCGGCAGTCGCGGCGCGACGCTGGTCATCGCCGACAACACTCCCGCCCGGCGCCAGAGCGTGCCGCTCAGCGGAGCCGGATTCAAACCGTCGCTGCCGCGCGCTGACGCGAGGCCGTCCCAGTTAGGATTCAACGATCAGGAAATCGGCGGCAAGGAGGAGGAAAAATCCGTCACGGTCATCAGCGTGGGCGATGCGCCGCTGCGGATCTTCAATGTCAGGTTGGAGGGCTCGCCGGTCTTCCGCGCCGTCCCTGAAGACTGCCGGAATAAGAGCTTTGCCCCAAAGCAGAGTTGTACCGTCAGGGTCTTGTTTGCGCCCAAGGCCGCGGGCAGCCACCGCGCCACGATGCTGATTGAAAGCGACGCGGCGGACAGCCCGCACCGGGTGGAGATCAGTGGACGAGTGAACGCGCCAGTCCGCCGCCCGAAGCTCTCGGTCTCGCCCACGAGTCACGATTTCGGGAGCGTCGCGGCGGGCGATAAAAGCAAAGCGCTTACCCTCAGACTGCGGAATGCCGACGCCGCCGCGCTGCGGGTCGGCGAGATTACTATCGTGGGCGACAATCCCGCCGACTTCAAGTTGGACTGGGGCTGCGCCAATTCCGACATTCAGCCGGGTAAGGAGTGCCGGCTCAAGATCACCTTCGCGCCGGAGGCTTCCACAGGGCGCGCCGATCAGGATCGGGTTTCCGCTGCCACCCTGTTCATCGGCCACAACGCCGACGGCGACCGAGCTGAGGTACAGTTGAGCGGAGTTGCCGCGCGCCGCCGGCCCTAGGCAAGATTCAATCCACATAATCAGATGAGCGGCGCCACTCCTTCGCTCCGCGCGAGTTTGTGTTGTATGCTTAACCCGTTATGATCAAACGCGAAATCAAAGTTGCGCACAGTCCCGATTCCGACGACGCATTTATGTTTTACGGCCTCGCCACCGACAAACTCGACACCGGCCATTTGCGTTTTACTCACGTTCTCAAAGACATCCAAACGCTCAACCAAGCGGCGATGACGACACGCGAATACGACGTGACGGCTGTTTCGTTTCACGCCTACGCCTACATTGCCGATCATTACGCGCTGCTGCCGCACGGCGCGAGCATCGGCGACGGTTATGGTCCTATAGTAGTCGCGCGCAAAGCTTTCCCAGCCAGCGAAATCAAAAACAAGCGCATCGCGATTCCGGGCACGCTGACCAGCGCGTACCTGGCGCTCAGATTGCACACGCCGGAATTCGATTACGGCGTCGTTCCATTCAATCAGATCATTGACGAGGTCGTGGGAGGCAATTACGACGCCGGGCTGTTGATTCACGAAGGTCAGTTGACATATCACGAGCAGGGCTTGAGCAAAATCGTCGACCTCGGAGCCTGGTGGAAGAAAGAGACCGGGTTGCCGCTGCCGATGGGCGGCAACGCAATCAAGCGCGACCTCGGCCCGGAGCTTCAGCGCGAAGTCTCGAGCTGGCTGCGCCGCAGCATACAGTTTTCGATGGAGAACCGGCAGGACGCATTGAGCTACGCAATGCAGTTTGCGCGCGACATGCCGGTCGAGACGGCTGATCGTTTCGTCGCGATGTGGGTCAACAACAGCACGCTCGGTTACACCGACAGAGACCGGCAGGCGGTCCAGTTGATGCTGGATGAAGGGTTCCGCAAAGGCGTGATTCCATCGCAGGCGCAGGTTGAGTTTGTGGAGTAGAAGGCGGCTCAGCGCCGAATCTGCATTCCCTTCACAGCGCGATCGAGCAGTCCATTTGAAATCTCATCCCATTGAGCCGCGGCGCGGCCCCCAGCCGCAAGATCAGCGGCGGTCAATCCCATCCCGCTCAAATCTTCCATGTAGATGATCATCAACTCGTTGCGCTTCGCCTCATCAACCAGGTGAACGAGGCGTTGAGAGAGGACATCGTCGCTCGCCATACGGTAGCCCTTGCCCTCCAGGAAGGCGCGGGCGCGACTGCCGTCAGAATCAGGCCGACCCGGATTACCCTTTACGTTCCGGGCGTAAGCGTCCGCAATGAATTCGAGCCCGCCGATGTTGGTCCTCTTGCTGACCTTGTAGCGGTAGGAGTGAGTGTTGCTCGGCAGATAGCCCTCGAACTGCACCCAATACATTCGCTTGATGCGCCCTTCCTTGTCCGCATCAATAAAGAAATGCTGTTCGGCGCGGGCGACTTCGTAAAGAATGAAATCGTGACCGCCAACGTATTTGAAACCTTTGTCGAATTCGATTTTGACGACGGGCGTTTCGGTGGAGGTTAAGATCTGACCTTTAACCGTGCGGGACTGCTGTGGCGTGTCCGCTTTCTGCGCTGGCTTAGAAGCGACGGATTGCGCGATTGCGGGCGTGAACGAAATGCCTAGACAGACGGTTACTACAAAAAGCCGGAAAACTCTCTTCATGTTTTGATCTCCTTTGTGTTGGGTTTGCACAGGAGATACGAATAGAGATGAGTTTACGTTTCACCACTCGCCGAAGAGCCGCCCGAATAAGGCGCCAGGGTCCTCGGGCAGGCGGTCATAGAGTTCTACTTTTTCACCAACCAGATCGCGCAACTTGTAAATGGCTTCTGCAAACGCGGCGCTGCGAATAACCTTCGTCTCGACCAGAAAGCGGTAAAAATCACGCGCGCTGGCGGCCAGTTGCCTGGCATGAGAGGCGGAGGAGTTCATAACCTTTCGAGGGTACCAGTCAAAAAAGAATTCATCGAGATCATCCAACGCCGCCTCCTCCAGCGTCACGACCTGATAGTTCCCCAAGAAATCGCCGAGCAACGCCGCATCGCCGGCTTTCCTGTGGGCCGAATCCTCGCCGCCTCTCTTCTCTTTTTCAGCTTCAAAGAATTGGCCGATCAACTTGTCGTTGTGCTTGGAGATTTTCTCTCGATCGCGAGACTTGCGAGTCTTGGCAACCACATTCTCCGGCCCGCCCTCATCGAAATCCTCCGTCAAATCGTCCGTCGCAGCCGTATACGCCTCATCAAGTCTTTCGAGGAAATCGTCAATCTCCTGTTCGATGCCCGTTCGGCGTTTTTTCAACTTTCTCTCCGTCGCCTCATCCACGCCGACCATGTCGAACATCATCCGGTAATCAATCGAGGCGATCTCAATGCCGCCGAACATTTGAATCAGGCGTAACTCGTCATCCTTTTCGACTATCTCCAGCCAATGGCTGGAAGGGTATTCTTTCAACCAAGGGATATTGCCGTACGCCCGAAAGATGACCTCGCGCGCATATTCCCGCTTGTTACGTTTTATCTCCTTACGGATAAACTGACTCATCTCCTGATCGCGCTCTTCGATCAGCGCCTCCCGGATTTTCGAGGCAGGCTCGTGCTCGAAGATGTAAATCTTCTCTCCGGGCTTCATCGTGACGATCAGCGAGTCGCCTTCCCGGACCTGCTTTTTCTCAAAGAAGCCGCTGAAATCATGCATCTCGATCTCCTTCGGGAGCTTCTCCTTCAGCATCTCTCTGGCTTGATTGAGCAGCGCTTCCTCATCCAATTCCTCGTCCGACTCCTCTTCCAGCTCTGACTCGTCGTCGTCGTCTGAAGGGCCGAATATCGGAAGCGCCAGCGCCGTAAGAGGATCCTTCAGCGCGCTTTCTCCAAGCGAAACGATCATGGATTTGAGTTGCTCATCGGTGAGGCTTGCAACGTCGAACACTTTGGTCACGACCGGAATCAGGTCGCCATCGCTGCTGATGAAGATGCTTTCGATGGGAACCATCATCTGGTCGAATGGATGGAACCAGGATCCGTCCAAGTTTCCAAACGATATCTCCCTGTCGGACACTTTGATCCGAAACTTGGCGCGGTCGAGGATATAATCGGCGCGCGCATACCTCGCGTTGCCCAGCGCTACGATCTCCTTGCGCCATCGGAGGTCGTTCATGATGGAGGACGCCGGGTTTTTGGCTTTTGAATCGTAGCGTTTGAGCACCGCGTCAACGATCTCCTTTCGAGTCATAACGCCAGTCATCTTGGCGATCACCTTGTCTATGGCTGGCTTCAATGTAGCCGGTTGTCTCATAAATCCTCCTCGCACGTCACGCAAGCCACATGCCTGCGCTCAAGGCTATAAGATTATTCCATAAAGCGATTGGCGGAATGCCCGCATAGCCGCTCTCCTGCCCGTCGTTGCACTCAATTGCAATCCACCGTCCCTCCATCGTTTGCGCCACATCTACGACGAGAAATGGCACACTGATGCGCGTTACAACTTCACGCGCGAGGCGCATAGCTTCCTCTTCCTCGGCCCGCGTCCACTTGTATGAGGAGAAACCGGCCCAATACGGCCCCGAACCTACACACTCGTCGCGGCGCCAAAAAGTCCGAAATTCAAAGGACGGCGGGACATTATCCCCCGTCGCCCCATCAACCGGTCGCAAGTGGACATACTCGCGGCAGACGAAAGGCTGCCAATGAAGGATCGGATTGCGGCGATACAGCTCCGCGACACGATCAAACTCTTCTGCGGAACGAACGATCGAGAGTTCCGCCTTGTGGCGGCTCGTTTGACGGCTACCTTTCACGAATACGGGCCAACCAAAAAGCTCTTCAACAACATCTCGCGCCGGCGGCTCCGTAAACCACACGCTCCGAGGTGTGAGATCTTGAATTCTCGGATACCACTCCGTCAACTCGCTGGCCAAACTGTATTGCTCCGGTGAATGAATCAATCGCACGCCGGTTGTTTGAAGTTCGCCGTAAAGCCGGCTGTAGTTTGTCGTGACGCCGAAGCGGCCTATTGCTGAGATGGTATCGGCCCGCCGCCACGGACGCCGGCAAGCAAAGAACCGGTCAAAAGGAAAGTCGTAGATCGAAAGTCCAGTCTCTGCGCAAGCAATCCAAACGGTGTCTTCCAGTAAAAACAAGTCGAGGCTGGCTGCATTCATCTCTGACAATGCTCGTCCTTCTTCTCAGCACAGTTGATCGCAGACATAGGCAACCTCACTTGAACGGATTCTCTTCTCCCGCAGCCGGTATTCCCATCGCAACGCCATCAGCGTTGCTGTTCCTACAAACACTGTCCTTGCGAAAGCTGATGGCTGCCATATAGCACAAAGGCTGTGCCGCTGAAATCTACGGTCGGTCACACGAATCTCAGTGGGCCCAAAAAAACCACGCACCAAATGCTATGGCCAGAAGCACGAGAAGCCAAACTATCCACACTCCCGAGTTGCTTTTACGTACAAAAGTGCTAAGGCCGCAGTTAGGACACTCAGGGTCTGCGAGGTACCAATCCGAGAACACCAATCTACAATTCAGACATTTGAACTTTGCTTTCTTCATCTCTTCATCTTCCATTGCGTCGTTTGAAATCGCGCGCCGACACGTTTCCATATTCGGTTCCAGCCCACTACTTCTGAATCCGAGCAGCTTTGCTTTCTCGTAAGCTTTTAAAGCCTCGCTATAGCGCATTGACTTAGCCAAGCATATCCCCAATTGGTACCACACCTCTGCATACTCCGAGTCAATATTTAAAGCTTGGCGACAAAGATCCGCGCATTCTTCGTAATGCTTCTGTTTCGAGAGAATCCAGGCTTTATTCCTGAAAACATCTGGCAGGAGGGCAGGATCAGAGTTCCCCGCCTTGTCCAGCAATTCGAGCGCTTCCTCGAAATGGCCCATCCTGGCAACCTCGATGCCTTTCTGCAGAAGCCCGGCGGCTTCCTGATTTGGCATTGTTTCCCAGCGACGGAGCGCTGCTCTCTCTTTCTCCTGCATACGATCAAATTGGAGCAGATGCCGGAGATCAGGATGAATCTTTTGAATTTCGCCCACAACAGCCTCGCGCATCTCGACATTCCAGCCAAGTCGTATCAGACCATTTGAGGACACCATCACATCCTGTGGAAGGCACCCCTGCCGCACCAGTTGGTCCATCTCCTCTTCAGACATTTTTCGGTCGTCCCAGGGGCAACCCAGATTATGCAGGGTTGTGCGGGCACGTCCGAGCGAAGGCATGAGGCAAAGCGCGTGGGCGAGATGGCGCGCGGCGTTGCTCGTTTTTTCAGGAAGGACAAAGTTGCCACATTCAAAGGCCATCATGATATCGCCTTGCACTTCTATCGGCAGGCCAAGCACCGAAATTGCCTTTCCGATCCGATAGAAAACCAGCCAAGCGGAAAGCTCAGGAGGCAGGTCCAGCATGATTTCGAGGAGGGGTTTGAGTGCGAGCGGAGTGCGGATATTGGTTCTCTTACGACCGATAAGCGTACCATCAATCTGTTCCAGTCTGGCCTGGCGGAAGGCTTTGACAAGAATGTCGTCTGCGGGGCTGTAGAGTTGCTCGCATTTGAGTTGTGCCTTCTGAATCAGCTCTTTCCTTAGTTGCGAGTAGAGCAAGCGATTTCTGACGAATTGAAACATAATCTTATCCCCTTTCCTCTTTTCTACTGAGTGGAATCTACTCCTTGAACAACCCTACGCACAATATCCACGCCACCTCCTTTATAGCTGATGGCGATCAAATCTCCATCGGACTGAATCGCCGCAGAAACAAGCCCCTCTGGCAAGGGGAACAACCATCTGTCCTGCAGTTCGGGCGATGTGACATCCACAACATGGCACATCGAGGTTTCCGGTTGCGAGATCAATCCCCACTTCCCGTCATTAGTGACGGCGTGAATTCTAACTGTTCCCGAAAACCCCCTTCTTCCACGACGGTTGAGATTGTCGATCCCCCACAAATCCACGATAGCACCACCGCCGGGAAGATCGGCACTACGGATGAACCCGGCGTTTCCAGTGAAAGCAAAGCTGGTGCTATCGCGGGGAGCTTCAGCGTCAAAGGGGGCCCACAATGTAGCCTGAGTCGGCGTATTCTGCTGCACCTCGGCAACCATAAGGCATTCGGGAGGCAGGTCGCGGCATCGTAGGTTAATTCCGACTATCCGCGCCACTCCGTCATCGTTGATCCGCATTGCGCCAGGGATCATTGGCAGCCTTTGCGAGGCGCCCTTCCCACGCTCTACCAGTTGGAATTCAACTGTCTCCCGATAAAATAGGCACACTTGAGAGCCGTCTCGCCCAACACTAGCCAGAGCATCCCCTTGAATTCGCGTTCCAACCCTGCCGGAGATTATGTGAGAAGTTTTCAGGTCATATAATTTCCAGCTTGAGTTGAAATCAACAACAAGAACAAATCGCCCATCCACAGTAGTAGCCACTAGAATTGCGTTTGGCTGTTTCGCAAGTAATCGAGGTTGCCTTTGACTCAATTTCTCTAATTCAAGAGGTAATAGAGCAATCTCTCCTCCTTTCCTGGCCATAAGCAACTCGTTGGAGTCTCGAAGATAGCTCAAGAACCAGGTACTTCCTCGATATTGCGTGCCTGCTGACACAAGATGTTTAGTTTCAAAAACGCGACACGTACGATCTTGGTCCGACGCCGCTAATAGAAACTGCCCATCTCCAGATGTTTCGAGCGTCCCAAGAGCCCCTTCGACGGAAAATGGGGATCCCAGGAGTCCTCCATCAGATGAATTCCACACGTGGCAATTACCAGCGGCGTCACCAGAAATCACCTGCGAATCGTTGAGAAAGGCGATGGATATGGGGGTTACCTGATGAGCAGAAAACACCGATGCTTTTTTCCCCAGAATGATGTTTATGGCCTGACGCAACCTGACCGACGAACCGGGTTTCAGATTTGACGGCCAGATGCGGCAAAACCCGTCCTTACTAGTTGTGGCTACCAGATCGCCCGTTTTGGATAGGCAAAGACCAATCACGGCATCTTGATGAGAAGGAATCGCCTTCATCAGATTCCCCTCTGTGGTTTTCCAAAAGGTACAAAATCCGTCACCTTGAGCAGCCACCAAGATCAAACCATCGGGCGAAAAAAACACTCTGCGCACGATGGTCTTCTGGACTTGCCTGGTCCAATCGGGCGCGCTACCAGCGATACTCCAAACGCCAACCACTCCGCCATAGTCACGAGTCCCGCCGAAACCCAACAGTGTGCTGTCTGGTGAGAACCGCAAAGAAAGCACCTGGCAACCACAATACTGAAAGTCCTTCACCATGATTTGCCCCTCCACATCCCAGAGAGAGCATTGGTCATAGCCATTCTCACGGCGCTCGGCACAGGCGAGCAACTTCCCATCTGGAGACAGTGCGCATGACCTGTATTTGTTGTCAGGATTAAGGGGGAGTTTAAATACTTCACGGCCGGTTTGAACATCATAGAGACGAACCAGGCCATCGCAGATCGCGAATATTTCTCCTGAACCTGAAATAGAAGCAGCGCATATTGGATTCTCAGAACGAATTGACACGCGGGCGGAGACGCCAGTCTGTTCCCTCCATACTAATTTAAGCCACGGTCGCGTTTCCATGCCTGTGTTCCAGAGATCTGCTGCTTCCCGGCTTGGAGCGGTCTTGGTCGCCTGATTCGCCGCTTGTTGAAACGTCAGTTCGGGATAAACCTGTAGGATGTGGCTCTGGCCCTGCACAAAACGACTAAACTCAATCACTCGCCCCCTGCCAGACCAACCTACCGGACTGCTTGTCGCCGTAAGCCCCGCTTGGTAATCACCAACCAGTTGATAGGTCATCCCTGCTGTACACTTGGCCTCTATAAACTCCATATTGCAGAGCGTTGCTTCCATCTTCTTCCACAACTCACCACAGGTCTGCTGGTATGGCAGTTCCGACACCTTACGAAGGTTCGGCGCTGTATGTCTTTCAATCCACGACGGCTGGTCTCCGAAGTATCGCGCCAACCCACGATGGTGGCCCAGTTTCTTATCACCAGCCAGGTATTTCTCCGATACCAGCTTGCCGAGTTGTCTGTGGTAGAAGGCCAGCAAGTTGGTTCCGTCTACTCTGCGTTCGGTCAGGTAGGCTTCCAAGTCGAAGTACAACCGCGACCAGACCGCCACAGGCAGTTTCGGTTCCATCCCTGCGCCCTCTGGTAGATCATGATGCGCGTGCGCTTTGAAATGGTCGAAATATTTCTTATCAGTAGACAGGACGCCGAGCAGTTCGTCTTCCGATAAACCGTTCTTCGCCGCTGCCAAATAGCCTAGACTGCGCGAAACCAGCATCTGGCCGTGATCTGCCGATAGCCGCCGAAACAGTTCACGCACTATGCCGGGAATGTCTGTTCCCAACTGCGTCGGGCGGCTGTAAGACTTCCACCGCCGCGCCTCCTCAAACGCCAGCTTGAGATAAAGCGGCAGCCTGTTTGCTTCAAACTTGCCGCGCACCTCCGCCCGCTGATCATCCTTAAGCTTCCGCCCCGCCTCTGCTAACCACTTTCCCAACAGTTCTTCCCCTTCCTTCTCCGACATCGGCTCCAGTCTCACGAGATTCTTCGCTGGAAGTTTTCTCTCCAACTGTGCCAGGCATTCGCCAGGCAGGGTGGAGACGATCAGGCGAACGTGCGCGGGCAAGTCTCTGGGCAGCCAGATGAGATTGCGCGCATGCTCGAAGTCGGAGAGTTGATCGAGCGCGTCTATGAAAACAATCAACGGCTTGTCGGCTTTGGCCAGTTCCAGTCGCGTTGGCAGGTCCTCGACTAGTTTCTGATACTCTGCTGGCACGCTGGCCTCGTCCGCGCTATAGCGGCGTGAAATCTCTCGGCACAGGCTCTCCAGCAACGCCCGGCCATCGGATGAGTTTGGCGTGGAGCCAATGAAACGGACGATGACCACTGAATTCGGATGGGATTGCTGGGCTTCTTCGGATGCTTGAGCTATCAGCGCAGTCTTTCCTGAACCGGCTTCCCCGAACAATGCCAGCGGACGCCGATCATCGCGGTTCAGATATTCGGCTATGGCGTTTCGATATTTGTTTCGCCCGACAAAAAAGCTCTCGCCTTCTTCTTTGGGACTGCTTTTGAATCTGATGCGCTCTTTGCCGAAGGCCTCGTGATTCTCGATTTCCTTCTCCAGCGGATCACTCTCTTCGAGCGCAGCGATTTCTTCCAGGATGACTCTGGCCAGCGCGAGGTAAACATCCGCGCATAATTCGGGAAGATGATCCAGGCTGAT
>Ga0187894_10002925_pt1 | contig 19762 bp, 15 predicted proteins | sample GBC1701081metaG_FD_136650 | JGI IMG/M metagenome (GOLD analysis project Ga0187894, IMG submission 136650) | White microbial mat communities from a lava cave in the Kipuka Kanohina Cave System on the Island of Hawaii, USA - GBC170108-1 metaG ...
CGCCGCCTGATGTGCGGAAAGGCTCTGCCTTTGCGTTTGGCAACCCAAGCTGCACGAGGCTACGCCTCACTTTCGCGTTCGAGGCGCAGCCTCTCACTATCTTGATGAAATCTGACGGAAAGGAAGCCTTTCCGCACATCAGCGGGCATAGCCCCAAGACTATTTTTTGCGGCATTCATTTTTCAAAGACCATAAGCCGATACTCAAAACTTCTCCGATAATCGTCCAGAATATCTTCAATAAGCGGCTGACACGAACCACAGCCGCCGCCCGCGCTGCAAGCCTCTGTTACTTCAAAAACAGACTGCAAGGATTTTTCTTTTATTACATTTTCAATCATCTTTTCCGACACACCGAAGCAGGTACAAATCAGAGCCTCCTCACCATGCCATTCTTCCAACACAGCATTGTGATAATCGTTTAATGCGGCTTCGAGAGCATCACGACAAAGTGAAAAACAATGCCCTCTTTCCTGCGGGATGTGCTGAAAATGTTCGTTGAAAAAATCTTCTAACAATTCGGGATGTGAACAAAATCTTGCTACGTCTTCGCGCTTCATTCCCTTGATTGCTTCCGTAAATAATGAAGCTGCTGCAATCAAAAAACCGCAACCCGATGCCTTGAATTTTGCTTCCTTAATTAAGTGAGAACTGTCATCAATCTTTAATGTCAACCTTAAAACCGAACCACAAGTAAATGACCCCACAGTTCCAGCCGCGCTTGCGTTTAGGGTTTCTCCGACATTCAAAGGCGCAAGAAAAAGTTCGTTGATGTTTTCAGGATAAAAACTCATAAAACCAGCCACAGATTAACCGGGCGAGGATTATTTTCTTAAATCAAATTTGCACAATGCCCCGTTAATTTGTGTCTTAAACTACTTTTGCGCCAATGCCGCACGCAATTCGTCTATTGTCGCGTCGTAAAGATTGCCACCCGAAAATTTAGGATCCTGCGTGACTTCCATTGCGGCAAAATAAGGCGGAGTGAAAGCTTTCATCTCTTCGTCTGTTTCAAACTCCGTTTCGGCAAGAATCAATCCCCAGAGCGGACCAATAAAAACATCTATGCCGTATTTGCGACCTTCGTATTCAAACGGATAACGATTTTTGCGAATCTCGTTTGCCTCGAAAATGGAAAGGACTTCGTACTCTATCGCGTTTAAGTAGGTGTTCGTTATCACACAACGCGAAAGGTCTTTCTCATCAAGCAGGTATTTCTGCGTCAACTTAACTACAAATTCTTTTGTTTTAGGATAACGGATTTTGCGAAGCCTCAGCCGCGTATTCGTAATATAATTATCCCAAATTTGAAAATGCTCGCTCGCGCCAGTCAGCGGTTCGGGAAGCCCGCGCAGTAAAAACTTTCGCTCGCGTTCGATGCGTGCATATTTGGTTTTAAGATTTGTTACAGTGTTTTCAATTGTCGGAATTGCCGCGCCCATCTTTTGCTTCTCAACTTACAAATAAATGATTGGTAAAAAATAAAGCACGAGAAGAATCAAAAAACAAATCCTTCCCGTGCCTGTTTGAAGTAGATCGTTCCGATTAAGGAGCTAATCTGGCAGACGGTGTCGGAACATCTCCGGTTTGTCCGAACTGCTCTATGCGAACGGAATTGCTGTAACTCTGGAAGATATACCAAGTCCCGTTTCGCCAAACAGCAATGTCTGCTCTGCCGTCAATGTCGTAATCACCCGGCACAAGAACATCCGTTGCCAAACCAAATGGTTGGAAACGAACCGAATTGTCGTTACTGTTTAAGATGTACCAGGTTGTATTACTTGAACGGAACACAGCCAAATCCGTCTTTCCGTCACCATCATAATCAGCCGGAACAGGGGTATCAGTTGAAACACCGAACGGAACAACACGATACTGGTTGTTTGAACTTTGCCAGATGTGCCAACTGTTATCGCTTGGACGAAACACGGCTGGGTCAAGTCTTCCGTCACCGTCAAAATCACCTCGTACCGGTTTATCGCCATTTGTGCCGAATGGTGTGTATGTAATGTTGCCGCCCGGGTTGTTCAGCGTTCCTCGATAGTAGAAGAAACTCTGTTGTCCTGCTACTGCCCCGTTTCTGTAAACTGCAACATCCGCTCTTCCGTCACCGTCCCAATCGCCTGTGACATTTGTCTGGTCGCCCGTAACGCCGAACAGTTCAAACTGACTCGAACCGTTTGAACTTCTCAGGATATAAAACGCCGCTTGTTGTGCGGGTGCCGGACGCCAGACCGAAGCATCTGTCGCTCCGTCGCCGTCGTAATCATCAGGCGTAGCTTTGTCTCCGACTGAACCCAAATGCGGACCCGATAGTGACCCGTTCAAACTTGACCGGAAATACCAGTCGCCGGTTGACGGACGCCAGACTGAAAGGTCTGTTCTTCCGTCACCGTCAAAATCACCGGGTCTAAAGCGCGAAGCTAAATCGAAATATGCTACGGGCATATCATGGTCGGATATACGTTCGGGACGATTAGGATTGCCATAATAAGTTAACGGGAAGTCGCCATTGTTTCTTGCGTAATAATGGCGTGTCAAAGTGCGTAGCATCTTCTGATTAACAATAATATGGTCAAGGGCTTGCGCGTTACCGTCAAACGTAAACGAATAGTGTTGTTCGGCAGGTAACAAATCAATAAGGTCAATTAAATCCGGATTGACCAAATCGCCCGAAGCCGTAAGAACCTGGTTTGCAGGCGTCGGTGTTCCCTTAATTGTTCCTATACTATCAACCAAACCGTCATTGAATTGAAATGCGTTGTAGTCACCAACGGAAACAATCCGTTCGTTCGGGTCAGCGACCTGTCGGGCTTGAATAAGATTCGCCAGGTATTCGGCTTGTGCTTTACGTTTGGCGCGAACACGAACGCCCTCTGTCGGGTCTTCATTATTACTCAAAGAGCGAAGGTGATTAACAATAACCGTAAACGGTAAAGCCACACCCGTTATTGGATGTTGAATCGTTGCGCGAAGAAGAAGCGGCGGACGGTCATTCAAAGTTTCAGGTAAACCTGAAACCGGGTTTATAAATGTTTCCGTCTTTCCAAATTGAGTGACATCAACAACCGTAATGCGCGGAGTCTTAACCAGAAAACCAACATCAATGCCGCCAACATCATTTCCTTCAACCAGGAAAGCCTGATAGTTAGGATTTGGTTGACCTGCTGTAACTGCGTCGCTGTTAACTTTTGCCGCTACAGCCTGAAGCACCGTCAGGTTTTCCATTTCAACAACGCCAATGACATCGGGCATCCGCATCACGTTTCGGATTGCAAGCGAAGCTTTATTCAAGCGATTGTTGTAAGCCGTCAATGTCAATATAGGGTCACCGATATTCGGGTCGTCAACATTGTCAAAGAATCGTTGCATATTAAAACTCGCAACCGTCAATTCTCTGTTTGTTGCCTGCGGAACAGATATAGCAGATATGTTGCCGGAAACAGTCGGGGGTGCCGCCAAATCAGGCAAAATCGTGTAGGCACGGAAAGCATAATCAAGCGGACCAACAAGATTTGATACAGTTGCTCCTGCTGTAACTTCTAACGCAGTTGTGCCTGTTTGTGCGTCGCTGTCAACACGAAGCTTTTCCGAGTTTCCGTCAAAGCGCGGAATGTTATTCGGGGTTGGTGTCGGTGTTGGAACAGGATTCGGAATCTCAATTCCCGGCTCACGGAACGGTCGCGGAACACCTGCAACCACTCCATAGAAAACACCATTATTTGTGGCTGTCGCACTTGATTCGGTAATACTGCCTTGTGACGGCGAGACAACTGTTAATGAATTGATACGAACACGCATCCCTTCATACTTTTCGAGTTGTTCCAAGGCCCCGCCCGGCACGGTGTCAGCCGGAGTAAGGGTAATTGGATTCGGAAGCGGGTTGCCCGTTGAAAGTTGTGTCACGGTTAACCCTGTATTGCTGAATTCCGTAAGCGGAGGACTGACGGGGTCTGTAGCCGGAATAAATTCAACCACAGTTCCCGTCACTGCAACCGTATTGCCTATAGCGGCGGCGACTGGCGGCGTACTTGATGTAAAGACAAAAACTCCCTCTGACGTTGATGGATTCGAGTCTGCCTCTACATCCGGTGTCTGAATAAAAAATCCGTTGCTTCTCAAACCTGTAACAATACCTGTCGTCGTAACTATTTGGCTTGCAAACGGCGAAGTGTTTCCACTGCCTTGAATCTGATTGATTGGTATCGCGGTAAAATCGTCATTCGATATTGTCCCTAGCCCTTGACCATCACCAAGAGTCGCTCCTGTAACATTTGTGACGTTAACGAAAAATGTTTCATTCGGCTCTGCGTTTGTATCGCCGTTTATAACCACGTTGTATTGCTTTGAGGATTGCCCTTGCGCGATTGTTTCGCCCGTTAAATTCAAGGCGACGTAATCATTATCCGCCGTCGTAGCTGTTCCGTTCGCAGTTGCAATGTTGTAAGTAACACCGCCCGCACCCGCCGGTGATGAGAGAGAAACCGTAAATGTAGCATTTGTTGTTCCGCTATTGCCTTCTGTTACGGTTACATCGTTTATAGAAAGCGAAGGCTGACCGCCTCCGCCGCCCGCAGTGATGTTGATGTCATCAACCCCTACCCATTCGTCATTACCTACCGCATTCGTCGTCATTACGCGAACCTGAACCAGCGGCTGATTATCGCAGGCGGCAGGCAAAGCGGCACTGACAGGTGTGACCAAAGTGGCAGTGCTTGGTCCTGTCGTAGCATCCGCAACAAACCCCGCAGCAATGTTTGTAAAGTTGCCCGTATTGCCAACACGATACTGTAACGCCACAGGCTGGATTGAATTATCCGCCGTGCCATCAAGGTCGCGCAGATTGTAAGCTACGTTGATACTGGTTTGTCCCGTTGTGTTTAGCGTAATGATGATGTGCGGAGCATCTGCAGTTCCCGAACCTTGAAGCGCAACAACAGAATCTGTGATTTCAAATTCGGCAACACCACCGTTTGTAATTGATGTGTTTGTCTGATTTGCAATTACATCAAGGTCATTTGCAACAACACTTGTGCCGAGCAATGTTTGCGGGTCAGTTCCTGTTGCTGTTGTAATGTCTTGTCCCAAAAAACCTTCAATTCCCGGTACGCCAGACCAATTGTCATTGGCTGTAATCAGTCCCGTATTGCTCCAGTTTTGAGAGAAGGGGACGGTTTGTGGCGTGGTATCAGCAAAGACTATTTGCTGTAAATGCCATCCGCTGACCAAAATGGCGGAGACAAGTAAAATTGCTAAAGAGAACTTAATAGATTTAGGACTGACGAAGACATTTTTTCGTCCATTGCGTGAATTAACAAACACTTTAATAGTTTCCTCTCTTGATTAAAGAAATGCGGGAGTTTGCGTCTTATCGGGAAAACGCCGCAATCACAAAGCTGTCGTTTTGCGTAAAGCGGTTTTATCTAATTATTAAACTTGCGTCAAGCAGTTGTTCGTTCAGGAAAAATTCAACCTGATTTAGCACAGAGACATATTGGCAGTTCAAGGTTAGCAATATGTTAAGGTTTGCTTGATGCGCGGAAAAGTTATCGTTACTATCCGCTTCTGTTTTTAATTTATGCCTGACACAAACATTGTCATCTACACAGTAGGTCACGGACGCCATGCGTTTGCTGATTTTCTTGCCCTGCTCAAAAAACACGAAGTGCGGTTTTTATGTGATGTTCGCACCGCGGCGCGTTCGCGTTGGCCCCAATTTAACGGGCGCGTTTTGGAAGAACTCTTAAACGAACACGGTATCGGTTATGAACATCTTCCTGAATGTGGCGGCAAAGTTATCGCGCCGTTAGAAGAAAGAACTCGCGGCATCGAAAGAATTTTGGAGTTATCTTCGGAAACAACTGTTGTATTGATGTGTTCTGAATCATACCCGCTAACCGGGCATAAAGAACCTCGCGCAAACTGTCATCGCATTAGTTTGTTATCAATTCCTTTACGCGAACGCGGCGACGTACAGATAAAACACATAATGCCTGACGGTAGCTTATTGGAGTTTGACGAAACGAAAGTGGCTTCGATTTGGTAAAGATACGAAAATGATTTCAAAAAAAATCCTTGCATGGTGTGTTCATCTTTATACGGCTTCGGGGCTTGTGCTGGCGGCGTTGATGGCTGTTTTGATTGTGCGCGGCGGTGCGGATAATTTTCGATTTGCTTTTTTGCTGATGTTGGCGGCGACCTTGATTGATTCAACTGACGGATGGTTTGCACGAAAATTTGAAGTCAAAAAAGTTTTGCCGCAATTTGACGGGCGACGCCTTGACGACATTATTGATTTTCAAACCTATACCTCATTACCCTTATTGTTGTTGTGGCGTGCGGAAATTTTGCCGGAACATTTGAGCTGGATTTTTCTGATTCCATTGCTCGCAAGTGTTTATGGTTTTTCGCAAGTAAATGCAAAAACTGATGACGGATTCTTTCTTGGGTTTCCGTCATATTGGAACGTCATCGCAATTTATCTTTATCTTTTGCGTGTTCCTGTTTGGGCAAATGTTTTGGTTTTGGTCGGGTTTGCCATATTGACCTTTGTGCCTTTTGTTTACCTCTATCCGTCGCAACGCGCACCGTTTAGCAAAATAACAAATATACTTGCAGTATGCTGGATGGTTTTATTTGTTTACGTTTTAGTTGCACAACCAAGCAAGATAATCGTCTGGCTCTCGCTTTTGTTTCCCGCTTATTACCTGCTTGTTTCCTGGTATGTGACCATTCAGAGAAGAAAGAAAATCTAAAACTATTGTGATTGATTCATCGAAGCCATAACTTCGGCAGTAACATTTTTGCCGCCCCGCACATTTGTCACAGTTGCGTTTATTGTAAGAACCGGACCAATGGGGATTGCCCACCAACCAAAGATTAACGAAATTAATGTGAAAGGCGCGGCTTTGCTAAATGCGCTCTCGCCTGGACGCAGATAATAGATTTTTGATGAGCGATAGGATGTAAACAACACAACGGAAAAACAATACTCAAAAATAACAAATCTGCCACCGCGTTTTAGTTCTTGATTGAGTTGTTCCACGGTTAAGTTTTCTAAACCGGCTATTGACATGGTTTGTCCCTGGTTCTGTTTTTACAAACGCAGAACACTCGAAATGACATTTCAACTTTGACTCAATCTGTTGATTTTCGGCAACATCCTGATTCTATTTTCAAACGGATAATGCTGCCTTTAAGCATCTTTTGCTTCTGCTTTGTCCGGCGGATAATAAATCAATTCAACGGCTTTTCCGCCTGTGCCTTTTGTGTAGAAAGAGATTGTTTTGTCGCGGTGTTCTTTGATTGAACGCCCTTCTCGTTCGGCGTATTCTTCAAGTTTCTCGCGTGTTTCGACACGAATACCAAGATGTTCGGGATGTTTTGAACCGGGCGCAAGAAGTGCTATCCCAAAACCTTTCGCATCACGCACCATAGCCCAATCATCGTAGAGCGTTTCTATAGTAAAACCCATTCGTTGATATTCGCTTACATCACGTTTCAAATCCTGCGAATTAACAGCAATGTGATCCATCACACCTTCAAATCGTAAATCCATAACTTAAAACTCCTTGCTAAAAGTTTTTCGTGCCTTTAGGCGGCTTATCTAAACAAAGCCGCCAAAAGGCGGGACTCAAAGCCACCTGATTCTACGCCCACAAAATCAAAAAGTGAAAAGCTTAAACTTTCTCCCAACTCTTTCTTACCTCTTCATATTCGGCTTTTTCTTTGATGACTTCGCCGTTCACGGCAGAGCCGATTTTGTAGGTTACAAAACCTTTCTCTGTTTCTCTTTGCTCAAATCTTCGCACGAGTTTCAGTCTTTCCCATTTTTTATATCTCACTCCGAAAGTTGTGCTGTGTCGCAAAATCCAATCTGCAAAATCAGACCAAGAGTTTTCTTCGACCAAAACCGAGAGACAAATAAGAGTTCTTCCTTTTTTGCCTGTCGCGTGTGTTTGCCAGACATCCAATGCGCCCTTTTCCAAAAGCTTTTCCGTAAGCCAGGCGATGTGTTCGGCTGTGTCGTCGTCAATGTTGCAGGCAATTTCAATAACAGAATCCGTTTCATATGAAAGCGTCTGATTCAAGGTTTTTGATTCAAGCAAAGCGACGCGAAACACATTCGGAAAATTTCCCAAATCCATTGTTCCCGCGCCCATGCCCTGACCAAGAAGAACGCCTTCGGGGATTTCATTGACAAACTGCGGCGCGAGCGTTTTGAGAATTGCTATTCCTGTCGGAGTTGAAAGTTCTATGTTCTCACGTGTGATGGTGTCAGGCGTTTTCGTAACGGGCAAACCTATCAAAAGTTTTGCGCTTGCGGGTGGCGGAACTGCGTGTGTGCCGTGTTGTATTTTTACAAAACCACGTCCTGTTTTTACAGGCGTTGCAAAAATTTTTGCCGCTTCGATTTTGCTTATACAATAAGAAGCCATCACGACATCAAGAATTGAGTCAATTGTGCCGACTTCGTGAAAAGCCACTTTACTGACTTCGATTCCGTGTGCTTCTGCTTCTGCCTGTGCAAGCACGCGAAATATCCTCTGTGCCAAGTCTTTTGTCTTCGCATCAAGAGCAGATTTTTCTATTAATCGGTCAACGTCCGTGTAATGTGTGTGCCAATGTTTTTCGGCGTCATCACCGATTAAAAGATTTGTGTTTTCGTGATGATGATGGTGATGTTCATGGTCATGATGGTGTTCGTGATGCTCGTGACGATGTGAGTGTTCATGTCCGAATGCTTTTTTCCAAGCCTCATCTTCCCATTTAACCGACAGATGGGTCGCTTTCATGGTGGCTTTGGTTACAGTCTTAACTTCAATCTCCACCCCATATAATCCTAACTGTCCGACCAACATTGTCAGTTCTTCTTTTGTTACTAATCCTGCGTCAACAAAACTTGCGGTGAACATATCGCCTGCAATGCCTGCAACGCTTTCCAAAAATAAAATCTTGTTCATTGAGTTTTTCTCTTTACCTCGCGCACCACCTGACAAGCCGCATATGCGGCGGAAAATCCGTTGTCGATATTTACAACCGCGACACCGGCGGCGCATGAATTGAGCATTGCCAGAAGTGCCGCAATGCCACCGAAATTTGCTCCGTAGCCTACGCTTGTAGGAACAGCGAAAATCGGTTTGCCAAACAAACCGCCGACAACGCTTGGCAGTGCACCTTCCATCCCTGCAACAACAACCAATGCCGAAGCTTTTTGTATAGTCTCCTGTTTGTCCAAAAGCCTGTGGAGTCCTGCAACACCCACATCGTAAAATGTTTCAAATGCCGTGTTCATGGCAATACAAACTTCGCAAGCCTCTTCAGCCACAAAGGCATCACTTGTTCCAGCCGCTAAAACTACGACGAACGGTTCATTTTCAGATGAATTTTTAATTGGTTTAGGGTTGAGCGTAAACGTGCGTGCAATCTTGTTTGCTCTCGCTTGCGGAAATTTTTCTTCAAGCTCAGAAAGTTTTTCGTCTTGAAGTCTTGTTATCAAAACCGTCTGTTCGTCGTGCGCCAGATGTTCCGCGATGGAAAGAATTTGTTCCGAAGTTTTTGATTCGCCATAGATGACTTCGGTTAATCCGTGCCGAAGACTGCGGTGGTGGTCTAATTCAGCAAACGGCAGATTCGTTTTGCGAAATGGGACATTTTGCAAAAGCCTTAGAGCGTCTTCGGTTGAAAGTTCGTCGCGCTTTACTCTTTCAAGCAGTTCAAAAAGTTCTGTGTCTTTCATCTTTCAATCAAATTCGCTCCGCCCGTTTTGTAGCCCGCCAAATCAAGCGTTATCCACTGATAACCCCTTGAGCGGCTTTCTTTCACAAGTTCTTCGCGCAGTTCGATTGCAAGTTGCATTTCATCGGGAGCGATTTCAAGTCGCAAAAACTTTTTCTTTCCTTCTTCGTGAAGACGCACACGAAAAATTTTCAAGCCCCCGTTTCTCAAAATCTTTTCAAAATCTTCCACATCTTTCAGTTTTTGCGGCGTCACAAAAACGCCCGTCATCAACCTTGAACTAAGACACGGACTTGCAGGTTTATCCGCTATTTCCAAACCTAAGAGGCGCATCAGCGAGCGAATTTCTTCTTTTGATAATTGTGCGTCGTTAAGCGGCGATAAGATTTGATTTTCAAGCGCAGCTTTGTGTCCGGGTCTGAAATCCGAACGGTCATCCGCGTTGTAACCGTAAGCAATCCATTTGAAATTTAGTTCTTGTGAGAGTTCGCTGCAAATGCGGAATAATTCTGTCTTGCAGTGATAACAGCGGTTGCTGTCGTTGATTGTGTATTGCGGGTTTGCTAATTCTTCGCTCTCTTTCCAGATATGTTCGATGTTGTGAGTTTTAATAAAATGCTCTGCATCGTCTCTTTCGGCTTGCGAAAAACTTGCGCTTGATGTCGTTAGCGCAACCAGTTTGCCGCCCGATGCTAGCCTTTCCTGCTCTGCTGTCCAGAGCAAAAACGTGCTGTCAACACCGCCCGAAAAAGCTACAATTAAACCTTCTTTTAATTTTGGTCTAAGAAAATCTTTCAACGCGGAAAACTTCTTTTGTAACGCATCATCCGACGTAATAACTGCTGTATTCATAAAAAAGATGGTTAAACTAACTTTTTAGAAAGGGCGAAGTCAACCGTCATGGCAATCGAAAGTTATCTTTCCCAACGCGGTGCAAGCAATCTTCGTCTGCCATCATCTGCAAGTTTTATGTCTGGTTCGTCGAGATTCGCTCTGTCCCAAAATTTGCAAGTGACCTGTTTGTGCATCTGGTCTAAAGCCTCGCAATAGTTTGTGTAATTACAACGCACAACTTCATTTCCGCGACCTGTGCGAACTTTCAAAAACCAATCGGGGTCTGCAAGAGCTTGACGTGCAAAACCTATGATGTCAGCGTCGCCGCGCCTTAAAATATCTTCCGCTATATCAAACGTGCCTATACCGCCCGCACCTACGATTGGAATAAAAAAACCCGCTTTGTTTAGGGCTTGTTTTATTTGTGCGACCAATGGAATGTTTCGCGCAAAAGGTCCTATTTCATCCGATATGTAAGACGGCATACATTCATAACCGCTTCGCCCGGTGTATGGATAGACGGCATGACCGACTTTCGGTTGTTTCGCGTCTTCAAATTTTCCGCCTTTTGAGATTGAAAGAAAATCAAAACCTGCACGCGCAAATTCGACTGCGAAAAACTTTGCATCATCAATACGGTTGCCGCCTTCTATTACATCGTCTGAAAGAAACCGCGTTCCGACGCAATAATCATCGCCGACCTTTTCGCGCACCTTTTTGTAAACTTCCAAAGGAAGTCGAACCCGATTCTCAGGCCTGCCGCCATAACCGTCTTTTCTAGTATTTCCGGCACTCAAAAACGAAGCCATCGTGTAGGCGTGTGCGTAGTGTAATTCGACTCCGTCAAAACCCGCTTCACGCGCACGCACCGCCGCGTCCGCAAAAATGTCCGGTAAAACTTCCGGCAAATCTTTGATATGTGGCAAGGTTTCATCCGTTACTCTTTCACGATATCCAAAGCGAAGTGATTCAAGTTCTCTTTCATCCAAAATTTTATTAAGAATTTCATCATCGGCTTTTTTGAAAAACTCCCGAACCTCCTTTTCGTCTTGCGTTAACCAGCTTTCCTCTTCTGTTAATTCTGCCAATTTTTCACGATGGAGATTTGTAACGCGCAAAAATCTGTCGAAGAACTTTACGGCTTCGGGGCGACGCCTTACCGAAAGAAAATCAATTATCTGAATGAGAAGTTTTGTCTCGCCCCGGCTTGCCAAGCGCACTGCGTCAACCAATTTTTTCAAGCCCGGAATAAAACGGTCATGCCCGATTCTCAAAAGCGGTCCCGACGGAACATCACGTACACCCGTGGCTTCGACAACAATCGCGCCCGGTTTTCCTTCCGCAAAACGGGCATACCAATCCAGATTGTTTTCTGTAACAAATCCGTCTTCATTTGCACGCCAAGGAACCATAGCAGGCACCCATGTCCGGCTTGTAAGTTTTAGATTCCCGATTTTGACAGGACTAAAAAGCAAAGATTTTGCGGCTTCTTCCTCAGAGGGAAATTGGGTTTCCGGCAAGTCGTATTTGATTGGGTTTTCAGGTTTCCACATACCTTTTAATTTTCGATAAAGGGAAGCTGATTTTCAGAGTTTGGGCTATCACTTGCTTCTACAAGCACTTTAAGTATAGCCAATCCAAAGCCAGTAGTTTTATATTTCTGCCCACGTGAACTTGGGTTATTTGGATCAGTCATTTCAATTAGGTTGTTATCTAATAAGGGGCGCAAATATCTTTGACGAAAGTGTTTAACGTCCCTCAGTTTTAATCTGACTTGAATGCTGGCACGATCTCTAGGGCGTTCACAAAACTCTAATAATAGCCTTCCTCTCTCGCTTAAAATGTTTAACACATGGGGGGTTACATGGGGGGGTACATAGGGGGAGACTCTTGTTATAGCGAGGGGGTGAATTGGTAATGTCACCGCAAAAAATGTTCTATTTTCATCTGTTTCAAAAATTGGTTGGGGTGAGCCATTTTCCCTCATTGATTTAATGGCTTTTGGGATTCCCGTTCCGCGTCCTTCTGTCAACCGCAGGTCTTTTAGAAATTCTCCAATACGGCGGTTTCGATAGCGACGAGCAATTAGGTTTCCATTTTTCAAATCTTCCAGGCTAATTGATCGGTCAGGTCCGGGATGGCTGCCTACAGTTATACAGTTTGGCAATATACGAACTTCAATTGGTTCTCTAATCTCATAGCTTCGATGATAGACCGCATTGTTTAGAATCTCTTCAATAGCAGGATAAGGATAATTAAAAAATCTATCTGCTTCGGCACGGTCATTATGTTTGATTACAAATTCTTCTATAATCAAGCTACTAATATAATAAAGTGCGTCTCGAAGCTGTTGACTAATCGGACCCTTGAAAGTTTTCTCAATTATTCTCTCTCCGCTAGTTCCCTCCGGAAATTGGACAACGTCAATTTGAGTTTGGGGAAAAAAATCATGGGGGGTCTCATTAAAAAACATTAAGCCTACATTACGAGGCAATAAGTGTTCGCTAGGACCTTCAACAATTCCCATCTTTCTACACAAGTCTTCAAACTCAATATCGTTACACTCGTCTGCAAGCTGGCTTTTTATATCTTTAAGGTGTGCTTTGATAAGTGGCACTTTTAGCTCTGAAATTGATGTTGTTTGATTAACCCTATCATCAAATGGAACATGGGCAGCTAATTGTAATAGTTCTATCTCTTCGTCGTGTTGCGCTTTTACAGTACAAGAACCCTTTCTAATGTAGTGACTGTATGTACTATTTCCTTTCGCTAAAGAATCGGGGGCTTTATATGGACGATTTTGACCACCCTGTACGCGAAGCACAAGAACATTTTTTTCGCCAATAATGTAGGGATCCATAATTGGGTGATATGCAGGACGAAATTTATAACCTAACTCAAGTATTTTTTTTTGAAACGAATCTATTTGGTGAAGATTCAATCCTAGCGGTGGCAAAATTGGGCAACCATCCTTTTCTGCTATACCGATAAAAATGTAACCTCCGCCTAAATTGTGAAAATCATTTGCGAAGGCGCATATTGTATGAAGTATCGCTTCTGGATTCCAGCCTTCTTTGAACTCAATTCTTTCTGATTCAACAGAACGCGCATGAAGAACATCATCAATGTTTACAGGTAAGCTCATAATTTTGTTTTAACAAATTCCTGCCACAAAACGCTCGCATTATATTGAGATTAAAAAAAACTGCCAATGTTGTAAGTCTGTGTAATCTGCGCCTGCAAAACGAAAGAATCATTCGCCGTGAAGCATACTACTTATCTTAAAATTGTTCGTGTGATGAGTTGTTGTTTTTGTGTGATGAAGCGGCGAACAAATTAAAAAACTGCCACGTAATGTCTTTGGCTGGTGTTCAATCATTAGAAAGTTTGCATCTAAATTTTCGCTCCATTTAATTCGGGTTTTATTTACGGGAAATCATTTTGCGTTTGAGAGTTTTTCTAATCAGTTTATTTTTCGCGTTGATGATTATATATGCCTGTGTCAATTGTTACTTTCACACATTCAGAAACATCGGGGCGGGAACACTTGGCTGGACAGTTTCCGACGATAAAAAAATCAAACTCGAATTAAATGACCCGAACGGTTTTCTGAAAGATGGCGACGAACTTATAAGCATCAACAACATACCCTATCAAAGTTCGCGTCAGTATTGGAGAGATTACGAAGGGCAGCAAGCGCCCGAAGCAACTTACGACATAACTATTCGTCGGGACGGACAACTCAAAGATTTCAAACTCACTTACCAGAAACAAACTTTCTCAACTCTTTTTTTGAATTTGCTGATTTGGCTTTTTATTCCGGCGGTTTTTATTGCGACGGGCATCACGGTTTTCTTTCTTCGCATGGATAACAAACAGGCATTGTTGCTGGCAATTATGTTCTGTATGTTTGCGGCGGGTCCGCCCGCACCGAATTTAGTTTTTGCTTCATTGCCTTTTCCACTGTCAACGCTGATGTGCTTTGCATATGTTTTCTCGTGGGGTTTTCCGTCGGTTTTGTTTCATCTCTTTCTTGTATTTCCCGAAAGAATTTCGTTGTTAGACAGATTTTCGTATTTGGAAAAATATCTTTATGTGCCTTGGCTTATCGGTCTGTTTCCGCTTGCAGCGATTCAGGCAAACTTTTGGGACACCGCGCCTGAAAGGTTTTTTTCGACTGCACAAGAGTTTCCGATTCTTACAAAAATCAGTCTGCCCCTTGCCGGACTTTATTTGCTTGGCGGGTTGGCTTCGCTGATTTTCAAATACAAACACGCAAGCGAAATGTCGCAAAGGAAAATGCGTGTCGTACTGTTTGGTTGTGTCGTAGGAATTTTGCCGTTTAGTTTTTTGCTGGCGATGGTGTCGTCTTTCGGGAATCAAATGGCGGGGCAACAATTGCCTTTGCTGATGGTCATAATCTTTCTGGCTCTTCTCTTTGTTCCTTTCTCGTTTGCTTACGCGATTTTGCGTCATCAAGTGATTCCGGTTCATTTGATAATTCGTCAGGGCGTTCAATACTTGCTTGCAAAAAATGCGATTCGTTTTTTGTTTGCTTTGCCTGCTATCGCACTTGTTCTTTCGATTCTCGCAAACCCAAATCGCACAATTGCCGATATTCTCTTTTACAACTCAATCTCTTTTTATGTGCTTGTGGGCGTCACAATTCTTTTTAATCTGCCTTATCGCAAACAATTGAGCGCGTGGATTGACAAACAATTTTTCCGCGAGGCTTATGACCAAGAAGCAATTATTCACGAACTGATTGACGAAGTGAAAAAGATGGATTCGATAAACGAAATGTCACGTCTGGTCAGCCAAAAAGTCGAAGCCGCACTACATCCGCGCAGTGTTCATCTTTTCTATCGAAAGAAAAAACAGAGCGAGTTCTCGCTAGGATATTCTTCATTTCACAACGGGCGTCAACCGTCAATTTCCAGCGAGTTTCAACTTCTGCGTTCAATCGAAATAACGGGACGCGCACAGGAATTTCCGTCGGCGCAAAACATTCATCTTCCTGTGAATGAAAGGGAATGGCTTGAAAATATGGAGACGCAGTTGATTGTTCCCTTAAACGGAAGTGACGGGCATCTTGTAGGCTTGTTTTTGCTCGGTGAGAAAAAGAGCGAAGTCCCTTACACCGCGCACGACTGTGAACTGCTGGAAACGCTCGCAGGACAAATCGCATTGGCTTATGAAAACGTCCAGCTAAAAGAGCGTGTCGCGCAAGACCAAAAAATTAAACATGAAGTTCTTGCACGTCTTGACGGACAACAAATTACATTGCTTCACGAATGTTCCGCGTGCAATTCTTGTTTTGACAGTTCGATAACAAATTGCCCGAACGACGGAAACGAACTCGCGCTTTCTCTGCCGATTGAGCGAACGATTGAAGAGCGTTACCGCCTGGATAAACGTATCAGCAAAGGCGGAATGGGCGTTGTTTATCAGGCAACGGATTTACGACTTAATCGTATCGTTGCTGTCAAAGTTTTACTCGGAAATTTATTTGGCGATTACACAGCTCTGCGTCGTTTTGAGCGCGAAGCAAAAGCATCTGCACGTCTTAATCACCGTAATATTGTCACGGTTTTCGATTACGGTTTATTACAATCGGACGGTGCTTATCTTGTGATGGAATTTGTTCAAGGTGAAACGCTTGGTTCAATCATCAAACGTGACGGTGCGCTTCATCCATCATTAGCCGCCGAACTTTTCAACCAAATTCTGGATGGTGTAAAGGCGGCGCATGACGAAGGAATTATCCACCGCGATTTGAAATTAGAAAACATCCTCATAACACAAGACGAAGATAATCAACCGCTTGTCAAGATTCTCGATTTTGGTCTTGCCAAACTTAGCCGCGTTGAAATGGATGAAACCGCAAGTGCGCCCACAACAACGGCAGGAACAATTATGGGAACATTCGGCTATATGTCACCCGAACAATTGTCGGGCGGCGAAGTGGATTTACGAAGTGATTTATTTTCAATCGGTGTGATGACAGTTGAAGTTCTTACGGGCAGACGACCTTTCGGCGGCGAAACATATCACGAACATCTCAACAATCTTCTTCAAAAAGAATTTCATTTTACCGATGACGGTAATGATGAAATCAAACGGCTTGATGATGTAATTCAAAAGAGTCTCGCTAAAGAAAAAGTAAACCGTTTTGCAAATGCAGATGAAATGAAAGAAGTATTAATTCCTGCTGTTCAGAAATGTCCGTCATTTTCGGTGAGTAAACCGGAAGATTTAGAAGCTGAAACTTTTATTTTCAGCAATGCAACCAAAGCCTGATTGAAATCATTGAAAATAAATCCATTTTTTGGTTTATAGTTCAATTTTTTTGAACTCTCTGTACGCATCACTTTTCTTTTAATTATGGCTTTGTTGGACGCATCTTGCAGATTTGTTTTATTCTGCATCGTGAAATTACTTCCCCTGAAAAATCCAATCTTAATAGGAGACTCCCTTAATGCAGATTCGTGCGTTGTCGCGGTTTAGTTTTCTTTTTTTGGCTTTATCTTTTCTCGTTTTATCTTACGAACAAACACAGGCTCAGACGATTGATGCAAAAGCTTTTGACCGTCTCGAATGGCGCAGCATTGGACCGGCAAACATGATGGGGCGTGTTGCCGATATTGAAGGCGTTCCCGGAAATCCCAATATCGTTTATGTAGGTTCGGCTTCGGGCGGCGTCTGGAAAACAACGAACGGTGGTAATAATTGGACACCGATTTTTGACCGTCAGGGAACTCAGTCAATCGGTGACATTGCGCTTGAACCAAACAACCCTGATGTGGTTTGGGTTGGCACAGGTGAATCAAACGCACGTAATAGCGTCTCGTTTGGCGACGGTGTTTACAAATCAACAGACGGCGGAAAAAACTGGAAGCACGTCGGGTTAAAAGAAACAAACACAATCTCGCGCATAATTATTCACCCGACAAATCCAGATATTGTTTATGTTGCGGCTGTCGGACGCCTCTGGGGACCGAACGAAGAACGAGGCGTTTTTATGACAGCGGACGGCGGAAAGACTTGGACAAAAACTCTTTACATTGATAAGAGTCACGGTGCTTCGGATTTAGATATTGACCCGTCAAATCCGAACATTCTTTACGCGGGGATGTGGCTCTTTGAACGCAAACCCTGGACACATACATCAGGAAGCGACAAGGGCGGAGTTTTTCGCTCGACAGACGGCGGGCGCACTTGGAATAAAGTCACAAACGGGCTTCCAAAGATGATTGGCAGAATCGGCTTGGCGGTTTCGCAAAGCAGTCCGAACGTCGTCTATGCAATTACAGAAGCGAAAGAAGGCGCACTATATCGTTCGGACGATAAAGGCGAAAACTTCCGAATGATTTACCAACGCAATAATATTGTCGGACGCGGTTTTTACTACACGACGGTTCGCGTTGACCCTAAAAATGAAAATCGTGTTTATGCTGTTTCTTCACCGCTTTATCTTTCGATTGACGGCGGCAGAACATTTCGCACCATTGCTCAGCGAATACACATTGATTATCACGCGCTGTGGATTGACCCGCAAAACCCTAAGCGAATGTGGGCAGGTCAAGACGGCGGCATAGCGGTTTCAAACGACACGGGCGACAGTTGGGATTACGTTAATAATTTTCCGCTTGGGCAGTTTTATCAAATCTTTGTTGATAATCGTCAGCCGTTTTACAACATATCGGGCGGACTTCAGGATAATGGAACTTGGACAGGTCCTGGCAGAAACCGTGAACCAGCCGGAATTATGAACGACGACTGGCGCATGGTTAGTTTCGGTGACGGTTTTTTTGCAATCGCACATCCCGATAATCCAGACCTTTATCTTACAGAATCACAGGGCGGCAATGTGGTACGCACAGACTTTCGCAATCGTGAACAGCAACTTGTTATTCCATACTATGGTCCGGGCGGTGCGGCTGAAAATAACAAGTTTCGCTTTAATTGGAACGCACCTTTAATTCCTTCGCCACATGATAAGAATACTGTTTATCTGGCTGGCAATGTCGTTTTCAAATCAACGGATTTTGGTTTGAACTGGACACAAATAAGCCAAGATTTAACCACAAATAACATAGCGCGTTTGAAAGATGCGGGCGGACCGATTTTTCCCGAAAACACTTCTGCCGAATACTTCTGTACAATCATCAGTCTTGCGGAATCGCCGATTCAAGCGGGACAACTCTGGGCTGGTTCGGATGACGGCAATGTGCAGGTAACTACAGACGGCGGCAAAAATTGGACGAACGTAAGCAAGAACATTCCGAACATTTCGGCGGATTCTTCTGTGTCTCATGTTGAGCCTTCGCGTGTGAATGCAAATACGGTTTATGTGGCTTTTGACAGACACAAATTTGACGATTACAAACCATATATTTTCAAATCAACTGACGGCGGAAAATCTTTTAACAACATCAGCGGCAACTTGCCCGCGACGGCTTATGTTCATGTGTTGCGCGAAGACCCGAAAAATCCAAACTTGCTTTACGCGGGAACTGAGATTGGTCTGTTTGCCTCATATGACAATGGAAAAAGTTGGATTTCGTTGGGCTTGAAAAATCTTCCGAACGTGGCGGTGCATGACATACTGATTCACCCGCGCGAGAACGATTTGATTGTAGCCACACATGGAAGAAGCATCTGGGTATTTGACGATGCGACGCCGATTCAACAGATGAATGCCGATGCGCTGAAAGCGGACGCCGTTCTTTTTGATATTCGTCCTGCGCTTCGATTTTCGATGATGTTCACACGTTACGGAATCGGTGACAGAGTTTTCACGGGAGCAAACCCGCCGAACGGGGCTTTGATTTACTACCATTTGAAGGATAAGCCCGACGAAAAGGCAATGGTGAAAATGCAAATCATTGATGCAGGCGGCAAGATGGTCGCGGAAATGAAAAACGTGCCGAAAGAAAAGGGCATCAATCGCGCAATCTGGAATCTTTCTTATGATGGTTCGCGTCTTCGTAATCCGCCGACAGAACAACAACTTCAGTTTGCCGGACCTCCAACCGGACCAAATGTAGTTCCGGGTACATATACAATTACAGGATTTTCTTATAAAAAATGAATTGACTTAAGCCATTTTATGAGAGTGCCAAAATTGTCGGCAAATTCATCCATCTGCTCTTTCTTATTAGCACATCCGGTCAACCTCAAAAGAGCTA